>Ga0065703_1000094_pt1 | contig 14315 bp, 15 predicted proteins | sample SwiRhicommunBV21_FD_59090 | JGI IMG/M metagenome (GOLD analysis project Ga0065703, IMG submission 59090) | Switchgrass rhizosphere microbial communities from Buena Vista Grasslands Wildlife Area, Michigan, USA - BV2.1 v1 | ecosystem: Host-associated > Plants > Roots > Rhizosphere > Soil ...
TATCTGCATCACCGCCGATGGATGTGCATTATAGAGGATTAATATCCCTTTGCAAGCGAAAATTAAAAACTTATGACTTGAGCGTTCATTTTTAAAACAACAACCATATTAACTAATTGTTTTATATCAATAATTATTTTAATTATTTATTTTTGACTTAAATAAGCCAGTATCATGCTCGATAATTCTCGTTTAAGTTGTTGTTCTGAGATAAGAAAATTGTTCTGACTAACATATCTCATCATTGTAAAAAGCGTACTATTGATGATTACAAAGGATTTATGCTTCACCTGTTCGAAGTCCCATTGATGGGGACTTCTACTAAATGTATATAGTCCAACTTCAAAAAAATGTTTTTCTAAAATCTGAGCAGCTTGCGAATGACTATAGTCATGCCAATGCTTCAGTACCTCTATAAAAAAACCATGATCGGCTTTTAATTGCAGCAAATCCTAGTTCTATTGCTAAGGGGATAAGGATATCCAAAGGAATATTTCCTTGCTGCATAACTAATTCTTTGAGTTGTTGCCCCAGTAGTTCGCTTTTACGGCGCAACAGTTCTTCTAGGATTTGATCTTTATTCTCAAAGTATTGGTAAATTGAACCCACACTTACTCCAGATCTCTCTGCAATTTTAGGAGTCGTGGTATGGAGCAATCCATATTGGGCAATACAGTGCTGTGTCGCCTCTAAAATATGGTCAACAATAATTTTTGAACGCTGTTGCTGTGGGGCTTTTCTCATTGGTTTTTTTATTCTTTAAATGTGAATTGAATGCGAATAATTATTCATATTAGCCTATTTATTATTCAGTTCAATAAGTAAGTGACAATATGCAAACAAGTAGTCCGACTCGACTTGCCTCTTTTAAGGACATGCAAGACAGTAATTTCTTTACTCAGTTTTTTAAATGTCTGTTGCGAAAAACCAGCCCAGCCAAACTATGCAGAATATGTGTCTTTACAATGTTCTCTTTATGAAGGAGACGTTGAAATGGATAAAGTAATTGACTGGGTTATGCAAAATCCCAAAGATCACCGCATGATTTTTGAGAAGATATTATTTCAAGGCCGCAATGACTTATCTGAGCCGATGCCTACTGAATTAGAAAATTTCTTTAATTACATTGAACAAAAGCCTGAATGGTTAGACCAACACCAAATTGATGAGGCTATTAAATTTACTCATCGTTTAGGAATAAATAATGGTTTTATTCTTAGAGATTTATCTTTAATGGCAGGATATTTATATCCAGGGTTTAATCAACCTCTAATTTTAACTGGCGCATTGAAGAAACAGGCAGGAACACGTTTAGCAGAGACTACCAAATGGTGGGTAGATATTACTGAACCTCAAGGCCTTTCTCGTTTGAGTTCAGGCTTTACCTCAACCATTTATGTTCGCTTTATTCATGCACTCGTTCGCCGGCAATTGAAAAAGTCTGATCGTTGGAATAGCGAAGTTTGGGGAATTCCTCTTAATCAGTTTGATTTAGCAATGACCAATTTAGCGTTTAGCAGTGTGGTTTTGTTAGGAATTCGAGCTTTAGGAATATGGCCGACAAAACAGGAAACTAAGAATTTTTTACATTTTTGGCGTTATGTTGGCTGGTTGATGGGTATTGATGAAAAATGGCTTATTCAATCTGAAACTCAAGGCTGGCGCTTACTTTACTGGATGCAGTTTGCTCACCCTCGCTCCGATCACAGCAGTATTGAATTAGGATCGAGCTTATCTAAAGAACCTTTTGAGAGAAAGTATCTGCATTTACGCTCTTTGCAGCAGAAGCTTGCTTACCGACAACATTTAGAACTTACTCAATTTTTTATTGGTAAGAAAAGAATGAGATTACTCGGATTACCTCAACAATCTGCTTCGTGGTTTGCTTATTATCTGATTTTGCGTAATTCATTACTTTATAGTGGTGCAAAGCTTTCACCAAAAATTGAAAACTTCTTATCTAAATCAGGGCGTAATATACAAAAACTTGGTCTAAGTCTTTATCAGAATCAAGGTAAAGACAAAAACCTTGGCGAGTATGCATCAATTAATTTTCCAAGACCTAAAAATAAAAAATGGAAGCCCGTTAACCAGACTTCCATTTTTAAATATTAAAGGCTTATTGAGATGATGAACTATGCATTTCAGCGTGGTTCATTTGCTCAGATGTCTCCATCATTTGCTTCTTTTTTTGACTTGGCATGTAGTCAGGCTCATTGTTAATCGCCAAGTAAAAAATAGATCATAAACAATAAACTCAAGATAGAGGCCACGATAAGTAACTTCCATCCCCACCAAGACTGTTCAGGCGATAATTTATTTGTCATTTGATTTCTCTCGTTAAATTAATATCTTCATTTAATTCGCTACAGCTTATTAAAACTTCATGCTCATACGAACCCAGTAGTTTCTTCCGATATTGTTAAACTGCTCTTCACTCGCAAATCCAAAGCCTGCACTACCCGCTTTGTTTAAGTGTTCGGTATAAGTCTTATCTAATACGTTATCAATGCCGACAGAGACATCAATATCTTTACGAAGGTTGTAACTTCCGTTTAGAGAAAGAGTCGAAAAACCTTTACTTGGTTTTAGGTCATATCCCACGATGTTACCTTGATGTAGACTCACGCGATTTTGCTCAGCAACAGCTCGCCATAACATACCTAAATTATATTTATCAGCTACATAGCGAATATTTAGTCGACCTTCTAAAGGTGAAATTTGAGGTAAAGGTTTGTCATCTGTGGTGTTTTTACCCCATGCATACATAGCACTTAAATCAGCCTGAATATGGTCGGTAAATTGATAGCCAATACCAGCTTCTGCACCTGCAATGGTTGCATCGACATTTTTGGCTCCAGCAGTAATATCATGGCTCATATCATGTCCCCCCATATCCATGCTTGGGTGGTGGTGGTAACTCATTAAAATGTAATCGTCGACTAAGCCTGCATAGGCAGAAGCCCATGTATTTAAAGCGCCATGTTGTTGCTGAAAGCCCAGATCCAACTGTAGTGTTTTCTCAGGATTAACACCGTTAAAAGTATTGGTTGAGCCAGCATTACCATGTTTAGGCGAAAAAAGTTCCCAATAATCAGGCATACGTTCTACATAGCCTAAACCGATATAGCTCTTTAAGTCATGCTCAGGATGTTGATTTTCCCAGCGGACAAATGCACTTGGTAAAGTCTTTTCAAGTTTAGTATTAAAGCCTTTTGCTTGAGAATCTGCGCGCTCATCTTCAACTGTTACTCGATCTAAACGCACACCTGTAACCAGTTTATTGAGATCGTTCCATTGATAACCGAGTTCACCAAAAGCACCATATGATTGAAAACGCATATCTTGACGATATGGAACATTCATAGAAGGCATCGTTGGTGATGACATGCTGCCGCCATGTTTATTAAATTGAGAATCTACACCTGTAATTAAACTCCACTTATTCCATTCAGAAGTCATGGCTAAGCGCGAATTTAGTGTACGGCGCGTCACTTGCATTGCCATCGCGTTCGGCATCAGCATGGTCATACCACCATGTGTCATTTCAACTAATGGCGGAGTACGTAAGCTAAAGTTATCCATAATATGGTCGTTATAGCTGTAGTTCACCTGCCCTTCAATTTTCTTAATCACATCAGTGATATTTTTCTTTTCGAACCGCAGACCTAAGCTTTCACGCGCAAATTGTGAACCGTCCATTGAACGTCCAGCATAGAGCGATTCGCCATCAGATTTTCCACCAGTGAGTTCAACCCAAGTGTTTTCATCTGGAGTGAAACCAATCGCCACATCAGCATTCCACTTCTTCCATGCTGAAGGCACGGTATTGCCGTCACCATCCTGATAACTGTTCGACTCAGAACGATTGGCATTTAAACGAATATATTTCTTTTCATCACCAATTGCCGCTTCAACATTATGGTCAATACGCCCATATGAACCTAACAAAACACTGGCTTGCCCACGATAAGGTTTCTCTGTAGTGAGCTTTTCAGGCTGACGTTCAAAAAGAACAGTCGCTGCCGAACCCGTATTGGCATATTGAACCGTTTGCGGACCTTTAATGACAGAAATACGGTCATAACTTTCTGGTGAAATATAAGAAGTTGGTGCATCCATACGATTTGGACATGCACCTAAGTTTTCGGTTCCATCCGTCAAAATTTTGATGCGTGAGCCAAACATACCTCGGAATGTTACATCGCCATTTGTTCCACCACTTTGTATTGAGTTAAAACCCATAATACTTTGTAGATAGTCTGCCCCATCTGTAGCAGGTACTGGCTGAATCGGTTGTTTCGGGTCTGCATGTACGATCAGACCATTTGCATCATTACCTTGCTGTGCCGTAACAACAATGGGTGCCAATGAATGAAGTGTTTTGGTATCGACATCATTTTTTTCTGAATCAGCAAAAACTAGACCCGAATGAGAAACAGCAAGCATCGCAACCCATAAAGGTTGTAATAAGAATTTAGAATGTGACATTTTTTATACGCTCTAAAACATAAATAAAGTGATATTGAAGTCAATCAAGACCCCAACAAAAAATTGCTTTTATTTATGCAAATAGAGGTGGTGCACGCCCTTGTGGGAGTAGGAAAAGTCGCTGTAGCGCAAAATAAACATGTTTGAATGCTTGTTGATAGGCGACTAAGCGAACTTGTATGCGAACTAAAACTTCTTTTACGCCGAATTCAGGCGGTAAAACCAGATTGGCATAGACGGTACAATATTGACATTGATGGTTTGCATCATGGTGGTCATGGTGTTCAGGTACTTGAGCCTGTTCAATATGATGTTCATGATGTGAATGCATGGTATGTGACATGGCTTCCGTCTGTGCTTTAGGCTTCAGCAAAGCACGGGTAATAGTTTCACAGACCGGAGCAATTTGATATTGCTTCGGTAATAGCGGCTGTAGAAATACCGCAACCTGTAAAAATACTGCTGCACATGCAAGCAGTAAACCACTACGAAAAACCAAAAATCACATCCACACTATATTAATATTTGAAGAATAGAAATTTTTAACGTTTTACTGCAACTTTTTCACGCTCACGTTGACGAACAACTTTTTCGACTTTTTCACGCGCACGCTGACGTTTAAGTGGCGACAAATAATCCACAAATAATTTGCCATTTAAGTGATCCATTTCATGTTGGATACAAACAGCGAGAAGTCCATCAGCTTCTACCTCAAATGCTTGACCTTCAAGGTTAATTGCCTCAATTTTCACACGTGACGGGCGCTCAACTTTGTCGTATATTTGTGGCACCGATAGGCAGCCTTCTTCGTACTGCTGCTTATCTTCTGTCAGCGGAGTGATTTTGGGGTTAATAAAAACCAAGGGTTCATCTTTAGCTTCAGATAAATCTATAACGATTAACTGAATATGACGATCTACCTGTGAAGCTGCTAAACCAATACCTGGTGCGGCATACATGGTTTCAAGCATATCTGCTGCAAGTTGACGAATTTCATCAGTAACTTCTTCAACAGGCTTAGCAATGGTACGAAGACGGGGATCAGGAAAACTTAAAATAGGTAATAAGGCCATACTGACGTCCTCACTTATGCCATTGATTGAAAAACCAAATGAAGGAAATACTTCATCGAAAAATTGTGTGTAAGCCGCTCATTATAACGCATCTGCACACATAATTTTTAGGAATTATCATAATGAAAAAGGTTTTTAACGGCATGGTTGAATTTCATGCTTTGGGGATAAAAAAGCATTTACTTGCTTTCGCACTTTTTACAGGGGTTGCAATCGGTACAGTAGCAGAGGTTCATGCTGCTAGTCCGAACCATAATCCACCCTCTCTAAAAAGTAATGCACCACATGTCTACGTTGTAAAACGAGGAGATACGCTGTGGGATATTTCTGGTCATTTCCTAAGTAAACCTTGGCGCTGGCCAGAAATCTGGGCAAGTAATCAGCACGTCAAAAATCCACACTGGATTTACCCGGGTGACCGCTTATTGTTATGCAGTTTAGCTGGTCGCCCATTGATAGGTAAAGATGAGGGAGATGGTTGTGTCGGCATTATTCGTCGCTACACAGGCCAAACAGCAAACTTACAACCTCAAGTTCGTGTGGAGTCGCTCAACGACAACGTGCCTGTTATTCCACTTGAACATATCAAACAGTGGTTAGAACACAGCACAATTTTGCCAGCGGATGCTATTGAACATACGCCTTATATTGTTGGCACTGCCGATCAACGTGTACTTGCTGCAAAGGGCCAAACGATTTATGCACGCGGACAAGGTTTAATTGATGGTCAACGTTATGCAGTCTACCGTGAAGGTGAACCGTACTATTTTATGGATAGTAAGGGTAAAAAACACAGCCTAGGTATTGAACTACAACAAGTTGCCTCAGGTATTGCGATTTCTTCTGAGAAAGACATAACAACACTTGAGCTAACTGATAGCTACAATTCCGAAGTGCGTCGTGGTGATCGGGTCATGCCAGAAGAAGATGCGACTTTGCCTACTCTATTTTACCCAGTAGATGCTAAACAAGTGACGGATGGTGGCAAGATCATTCGTGTGATGGGTTCAATTGGTAGAGCAGCCAAAAATAGTGTAGTGACTTTAGACCGAGGTACGGCTCAAGGCATTCAGGTGGGTCAAGTCTTTGATATTACCCAACAAGGTGAAACCATTCGAGATCCTAAAACCAAAGAACCAATACAGTTACCTGGTCAACAAATTGGTAGCCTTATGGTATTTAGAACTTTTGATCAGCTCAGCTATGCCTATGTATTAGAAAGTGACTTACCTATTAAAGTAGGTTCAAACATTCAGCCACCTCGTCTTGATGATTAACGCTGGATATACGCTTTACAATGCTTACTCAACTTTCTTCACACCATTACCACACCCTTAAAGTGTGGTATTTGGTGCAGCACTCTTTAGTTAGCTTTAAAAAAATTGTCGACTATTTCGGTAGCTCTGAAAAGGCTGTCCAACCTGCTGGGTTAGCCCAATGGTCTAATCTCGGTTTACATGCCAATCATTTAAAACGCGTAGATGAATTTCAAACTGCTCAAGGGCAGGCTCATTTTGAAAAACTGATTGAGCAGATCCAGCAATATACCGACTTTATTTTAACGCCCGATGACTCTGGTTATCCTACGCAATTGCTACCTTACACAGATCATCCGCCCATCATTTTTGGAAAAGGCCAAGCTCAAGCTTTGTTACAGCCACAAATTGCTATTGTGGGTAGTCGAAAACCAAGCCCGCATGGTCGTCAGGTTGCTTATGACTTTGCCTATTACTTAAGTGAAAAAGGATTTTATATAAGTAGTGGTTTGGCATATGGCATTGATGAAGCTGCTCACCAAGGAGCTTCAGTACATCAACGAACTATTGCTGTAACCGGAACAGGTTTAGACAGCACCTACCCTGCTCAGAATAAAAAACTTGCAGAACAGATCTTGGCTCAAAACGGCGCCATCATTACTGAGTTTCTACCCGGTACGCCACCATTACAGCAGCATTTTCCACGTAGGAACCGAATTGTTAGTGGTTTGAGTTTAGGAGTACTCGTCGTCGAAGCAACTTTAAAAAGTGGCTCTCTGATTACTGCCAACAAAGCTGCTGAGCAAGGTAAAACGGTGTTTGCTATTCCTGGCCATATTTATAGTGAATTTCATCAGGGCTGCCATCAGCTTATTCGTGAAGGCGCAATCTTAGTCGATCATCCTGAACAGATTATTGAGGATCTTGCTCTTCCAACCCAATGGCAGAGTCAGCAACAAAGTCAAAGCGAGACAGCTGAAACTGGCGCGCCAGAAATTCCTGAACATTTAATTAAACTATATCAATCTTTAGACTGGGTCGGCCAAGATATCGATCAGCTTGTTGTGCACCATTCACAACCCGTTGCTGAACTCACCTCTTCACTCATGGAACTAGAACTACTTGGTTTATGTATGCAACAATCAGGGCTGTATTTACGTTGTCGCTCTTAGTACTGGAGCGCACAATAGCAATTCTGTCTGATTGAAAGGAAGAGTATTACCATGATTACCACCTCAGTTACCGAAGCAGCCGAAAGTTTACATCAAGGTCAAGTCTTGGCGTATCCAACTGAGGCAGTTTGGGGGCTAGGTTGCGACCCTTTTAACGAACAAGCTTTTCAAAAAATTCTAGAGCTGAAACAAAGACCAATTGAAAAGGGAGTCATTTTATTAGCAGGCCATATTAGCCAAGTTGAACACCTGTTAACCTCTTTACCTGAAGCGACTCAACAAGAGATTATTGATTGTTGGACGAATCACCAATCCTCAGAAAGAGCCACAACTTGGCTCTTGCCAGCTGGTGAACATATTCCTTCATGGATTAAAGGTGAACATCCACTTGTCGCTGTTCGAGTCACCACACATCCTTTGTGTGTAGCATTATGCAATGCTTTTCATGGTTTTATTGTCTCGACTAGCGCTAATCCAAGCGGGCAAGAACCTGCTCATTCACTACAAGATGCCTGCCAATACTTTGGTTCACAATTGAACTATCTCAATGGTGATTTAGGCCAAAGTCAGCAGCCAAGTAGAATTATTAATGCTCTCACAGGCGAGATTATCCGCGCTTAATTTCAGACAAAAAAAAGCTCAGTTATATAGGGATAACTGAGCATAAAAAAGGATGGGTATATACCGCATCCAGAGGGTTTGGATATCTCTGCAACGAAAGATAATTTGCAAAAAAGAGCATCTTTCGTAGTGGTCGCTATTATGTGGCAATAGACTAAATGAGAGAAATATATAATTTCTCTAAAAAAAGCATGAAAAGTGTAGGGAATTTACGGTTTTTCGCTTAAAAATTAAAATTATATTAATATTTTTATTCGGCTTTTTTAATATTTATATTTCAACCTAGTTTTATAATCTATTTATAAATCATATAGAAAAGCTTTAACTAAGAAAAAAATGGCATATTTTCATTAATTTTTTTCAAAATATGCCATAGTTTTTTTAGTGGTCTTAGTTTTGCTCTTGTATCAACTCACTCTTTTTAGAACTAACCTTCTTTTGAGCCATAATGATACCCATGAGAATCACAATACCACCTAGTGTATGGTAAATGGTCCATTGCTCAGATAACCAGACACTCGCAATAATTGCTGTAAACACAGGAACAAGGTTCATAAAGATACTTGTTCTATTAGGACCTAATTGCTGAACAGCCAACATCCAAACTAAAGGCGCAATGAGTGAAGCAAAAACACCTGCATAAATAGCACTCGGAGCATTTTGTGCATTTAAAGCATCCAGTCCGAACCAGAAAATCAAAGGAAGGTGAAATATTACAGAAAAACCAATCTGGACATATAAGCTCGTCATGATTGGAAGTGGCAACTGCCATTTTTTTAGAAAAACCCCATAAAATGCATAAAAGAACACAGCGATAATCATTAAGGCATCACCAAGATGTCCACCAGAACTTAATAAGTGGCCAATATCTCCTTGGGACATGACATAGAGCAAACCTGCAAAAGACAAAATACTGCCAAAAACTGCAAAGCGATTAGGCACATCTTTTAAAATGGCAAGAGAAACAAAAATCGTAAAGATGGGAATAAATGCATTCACAATTCCCATATTAGTTGCACTGGTATAATGGGCAGCCGTATAAGCAAGCCCTTGATAAAGCACCATTCCAAATGCACTTAATACTGCTAATTTAGGCAAATACTGTTTTAATAAGTGTCGCTGTTTCCAAACCGGTAACAACATAAATGGGGTTAAAATAATAAAGGCGATTAACCACCGGTAAAAACTGATACTGACCGGAGAGATATAATCAGAAACATAGCGGGTAACTACAATATTTAAAGACCAAATCAGTACTGCCAAAATGGGAAATATAAATGCCCATTTATGATATTTCATGACCTGACTCATAGTAATACGCCATCTGTAAAAGAGAGTTTATTTTGAAGAATGTCTTAATAAATTGAAATATCGTATTTCCGACATTGATATTGAACTTAGGACATCATCAATTTTTTAGAATAATGTCCAAGTCTTCATGGCATGTTCCACAACTTTGTGTAATTGCTCGGTACTAGCGCCATCTCTTGCCTGAATCGTTAACCCTTGAATGACAGTTGCATAAAAGTCTGTCATTTCCTGTAACGGTGCATTTGGAGACAAATCACCCTGCTCTACACCTTGTTGAAGACGTTTGAATAATTTTTCTTTGGTCTTTATTCGTTTATCGAGAAGGTTCTGCTGCACATTCTGAGTAGCGTCAGAACAATTCATAGCCGCAACAACGAGCATACAACCAGCAGGCTTATTTGGCTGGACGAGTCGTTTAACGTTATCGTATAGATAAAGTTCAAAAGCGATTTTTGCTGTTTTTGCTTCTAAAAAGATGGTTTCAATAGGGCATGCTTCATGAGCCAAGTAGTAATCAATACTTTGATAGAAGAGCCCCGCCTTATCTCCAAACGCACTGTATAAGCTTGGTGCTGTAATTTCCAAAGCCTGTGTTAAATCACTGATCGACGTTGCTTCATAGCCATGCTCCCAAAAGAGTAACATTGCCTTTTGCAAAACCTGCTGTTCATCAAAGCATTTAGGACGTCCACGCTTTTTTTTCAGCGTGTCCTCAGCAACGGTCAAATTCGTTTCATGCCTATTTGTCATAAAGATCACATCTATTTTTATAACAATCGTTATTAAATTAATTGACGTTCGATTTTTTATCAACTATTTTATTTTCATAATGATCGTTAGTTAATTAATAAATTGCCTTTCTTCACTCCAAATTTAGCCAAGTAAGGATTTCCTATGGACCAATCTTCTATCTCTAAAGCGCGACCCACGACCTCCCCACAGGGAAGCTGGTTTGCCATTTTGGCCGTTGCCATTGCAGCATTTGCATTAGTAACAAGTGAATTTTTACCTGTTGGTGTTTTAAATAGTGTTGCAACAGAGTTAAATATTTCTGTAGGTACAGCCGGTCTTATTATTACTGTACCCGGCATTATGGCCGCGATTGCCGCCCCCTTATTACCAGTTTCAGTGAAACAACTTGATCGACGCTATGTTCTCATTTTACTGACAGCAATTATGGTTATTGCTAATACCATTACTGCTTTTGCTGATAACTTTCATATTTTATTACTTAGTCGCTTAATCTTAGGAATCTCAATTGGCGGGTTCTGGGCCACGGCAATCGCTTTAAGTGGAAAATTAGCTCCCCCCCATCTCCCTATTGCCAAAGCAACTGCTGTTGTAATGGCAGGTGTAACTTTTGCGACAGTTTTGGGTGTTCCTATTGGAACATGGTTAAGTGAATTTTATGGCTGGCGCAGTGCTTTTGGAATTACAGCAGGAATTGGCTTAATTGTTTTAATCTTACAATTAATCTTTTTACCTAAACTTGTTCCAGACTCGCCAATCCATATGAGGGACTTACCAGCATTATTACGCACGCCTAAAGCACGTAGCGGCATGCTTATTGTTCTACTTATCGGCCTTGCTCATTTTTGTGCATATAGCTATTTAGCGCCTTTCTTTAAGAATATTGCGGGCTTTAATGGTACAACGATTAGTTCATTACTGTTGCTCTATGGAATTGCAGGTATTTTCGGAAATGCATTTGCCGGATATAGCGGCAATTTAAATGTCCGATATACTCTTGCCTTTGTTAGCGCTTGCTTTGCAATTGTATTTTTTGGATTCCCACTTTTTGCCATTCATGAATTTGGTGCTATTGTCTTAACTGCTTTATGGGGCTTCGCATTTGGTGCTTTCCCTACCTCGGCCAATATCTGGATGTTTGTACATGCGCCACATGCAGTTGAAAAAGGTATGCCTCTTTTTGTAGGTATGTTTCAGGTCATGATTGCCACAGGTTCATTATTAGGCGGTTATGTGGTTGATCATTTCAATGAAAATACCTTAATTTATGGTGTATTAAGCTTTGTGGCTTTAGCACTCGTAAGTACATTTACCTTTGCAAAGGGCTTAAACAATCCTAAAGCCACCTGTGAAAATTAAAATATGAGTCAGAGCATATAAATGAAAAATGAGGACCAACACTTTTCTTTATTGAACAGTATAGAAGTTCATGAATTTCTATATCAAAAAGAAGATATTGTTCGTCCTCATGCCTCGCTCTGGGGAGATTTTAATTTCAGCTTAAATGGCATTTTAGAAATGCAGGTAGAAGAACAGCTATATCTATCTCCCCCTAGCTATGGACTTTGGATTCCACCTCAAACTGTTCATCAATCGACGGATATTGATCACGAAATTCACTATATCTGTATTCGTCTACATCCCCGTCTATGCTCTATTTTAGGAGATGTCTGTCAGTGTTTTAGTATCCAGCCCTTTTTTCGGACCTTGGTCCTCCAAATTCTGGAACAACAGAAGCAGAATAGAAAACCTGAATATTTAGAACATCTTTTACAAGTCTTATTCGACCAATTACAACAAGCCCCAGCCTATTCGCATTATTTGCCTCAAACGCGGCATCCAGTTTTATTGCCTATTTTAGAAAAGCTTTCCGACCCATTACTTTTTGATCACTCTTTACAGCAGTTACTTCAAAATTTCTCTGTAAGTGACCGCCACCTGTTACGTTTAAGTCAACAAGAGCTCCAGTTGTCTTTGTCTGAATGGAGAAATCGAGCCAAAATTATTTATGCAATTCATCAAATACGACAAGGAACACCCATTAAGCGTTTAGCATATGATTTAGGTTATCAACATAGCTCAAGTTTTATTGAGTTTTTTAAACGTTATACTGGACAAACACCTATTCAAATTAGAAATAACTAGAATTCAGTTTATCTTTTAAAATCTTTTTCTTTTTGAACACGAATATTATTGCACTGTCCCTCAATAGCAGTTAAAACAAATGCGTTACTTGATATCAACTACAATCTTTAGGAAATATTCATGACACAATCTGTATATCACATTCCAGTAAAAGCTATTTCAGGCGAAACGGTTGACCTTGAACAATATAAAGGCAAGGTTTTACTTATTGTAAATACTGCTTCTAAATGTGGTTTAACTCCACAATACGAAGGCTTAGAAAAGCTCTACCAAGCAAAAAAAGATCAAGGTCTTGAAATTTTAGGTTTTCCAGCAAACAACTTTAAAGAGCAAGAACCAGGTTCAGATGAAGAAATTCAACAATTCTGTTCATTAAATTATGATGTTCACTTCCCTTTATTTTCTAAAGTGTCTGTTGTCGGTGAAGATAAGCACCCACTCTATGAAACTTTGACAGCAGCTCAACCAGAACGTACTGGTGAAGGACCTTTCCGTGAGCGTTTAGAAGGCTTAGGTATTCCAACTAATCCAGCTCCAGAAGTTTTATGGAACTTCGAAAAATTCTTAATTAATAAAAATGGCGAAGTAGTGGCTCGTTTTGCTCCAAACCTAACTGCGGATAATGAACAAATCGTTAAAGCAGTTGAAGCAGAGTTAGCAAAATAAACGTTTAAAAAACGTAAAAAAAGAGCGTTTTCTACGCTCTTTTTTATTATCTGGTCAAAATGTTGTTTGTTTGCAAAAATACAATCTTTCTCCATATTTTATGCCTATAGTACCTATTTGCTTTATTTGATGTTGTTTGTAGTTATGAAAAAAGTTTTACAGGGTGCGTTTCTTCCTTTTGTAATTTTTGCCTCAGGCATGCTTTTACTCGGGTGTGATCAGGCACAAGACCATGCTACTGAACAAGAAAATACTGAAATAACCGAACAGGCATCTGATCAAGCTATTGATCGACAAGAATCAGATATTGCTCCGAATAAAACCGAATTTAAAAGCGGCAATATTTTTTATATGGTTCGAGATGCTGCTAATTTACAGCTTAAAGCTGGCGATTATGTTGAACAACTTAAAGACACTCAACTTGACGTTGAACAAGCTATCCAAGATAAAAATCAAAATGAATTAAAAACAACTGTCTCAACTTTAAAACAGCAATTACAAGGTCTAAATCAAGCTCTTCTCACCTTAGATATCAAAAGCCAGGAAATTGAGAATATTCGCCAAAGTTTACTACATGCCAATCAACAAGCTCTAAGCATGCCTTTACTAAACGGGAAATTAGATCAAATCAATTTTGACCAGATTGAAAAACAGCTGAATACCATTCAAATGGATATGGTTAAACTCGCAGCTATGATTATGGCTGGAGATGAAAAACCTGATCCAAAAACTGATTCTTAAGTTATATCCAAATAACAAAAAAGCCACCTTACGGTGGCTTTTTTGATGAACACTGCACAAATTATAATGCGCGGTTCTTCATCTTACGG
>Ga0065703_1000522_pt1 | contig 14314 bp, 13 predicted proteins | sample SwiRhicommunBV21_FD_59090 | JGI IMG/M metagenome (GOLD analysis project Ga0065703, IMG submission 59090) | Switchgrass rhizosphere microbial communities from Buena Vista Grasslands Wildlife Area, Michigan, USA - BV2.1 v1 | ecosystem: Host-associated > Plants > Roots > Rhizosphere > Soil ...
TCACAGCCCTTTTTTTTATTTCTGTTAATTAATGAGCATCATCCCAGTTTAGACCTTGTCCTACCTCAACCACTAAAGGCACAGAAATTTCTACAACTGATTCCATGACTTTTGCGATTTGTTTGGAAAGTTCTTCAGCAATGTTTTGGTCTACTTCAAAAACTAATTCATCGTGTACTTGAAGTAGTAACTTGGCTTGATCTTTTGGCAAGATTTTATCAACTTCAATCATCGCAATTTTAATAATATCAGCCGCACTGCCTTGTAAAGGTGCATTGATCGCAGCACGTTCGGCAGCCTTACGCACCATCACATTTCGTGCATCAATATCTGGTGTATATAGACGACGGCCTAAAATAGTTTCAACAAAGCCTTGCTCTGATGCAACTTGACGTGTGCGTTGCATATATTCATAGATGCCAGGATAGCGTTGGAAATATTGTTTAATATAATTTTGCGATTCTTGACGTGTGAAACCTAACTGACGAATCAAGCCAAACTCAGACATACCATACAGTAGACCAAAGTTTACTGCCTTGGCTTGACGACGTTGATCATTGGTTACATCTTCAATTGCAATACCCAATACTTCTGCAGCAGTACGGCGGTGAACGTCTTGACCATGCTGGAATGCATGTACTAAAGCATCATCTTGAGAAAAATGAGCCATTAAACGAAGTTCAATTTGTGAGTAATCGGCAGCCAATAAAACTCGGCCTTCCGGTGCAATGAATGCTTTGCGAATCTGACGGCCAATTTGTCTACGAATTGGAATATTTTGTAAGTTAGGATCAGAAGAGGAGAGACGACCTGTCGCTGTGAGTGCTTGGTGATAGCTCGTATGTACACGGTGCGTATCGTTATGAGATTGCTCAACTAGACGGTCCGTATAGGTACTTTTTAGTTTTGCCAAACCACGATGTTCTAGAATAATTTCCGCTAAAGGATGTTCAATTTTTTCTAAAACACTTTCACTGGTGCTGTATTGTCCAGTTGCAGTTTTTTTACCGCCTTTGATTCCTAATTTATCAAATAGAATTTCGCCTACTTGTTTAGGTGAAGCAATATTAAAAGTTTCATCTGCAATTTCCATGGCCTTGTTTTCAAGACCTTCCATGGTTTTTGCAAATTCAACACTTAATTTATCTAGGAATGCATGATCTAAACGAATACCATCTTCTTCCATGCCTGACAAAATTCGGGCAACTGGCATTTCGATGTTATATAAAATATTTTCAAGCTCAGGAAATGGTTTAAGTTTGTTTGAAAGTACTTCATACAAACGATAGGTCACATGCGCATCTTCTGCTGCATAGTGAGCAGCAACTTCAATCTCAATTTGATTAAAAGTTTTCTGCTTTGCACCCTTACCAGCAATTTGTTCAAAGGTGGTGGTTAAGTGGCTTAAGTAGACACGAGCTACATCATCCATGCCATGACGAGTAGCAGCTGCATTTAGTACATAAGATGCCAGCATGCTATCGAAATACCAGCCTTTTAGCTCAATTCCGTGATTGGCAAAGATATGGGCATCATATTTAAGATGATGACCAATTTTTTTAACCGCTTCATTTTCTAATACAGGCTTAATTTGAGCCAGAATTTGTTCACGGTCCAGTTGCTGCGGAGCATTTTCATAATTATGCGCTAAAGGCACATAGTAAGCATCTTGCGCATCAAAAGCGATTGAGAAACCAACCATCTCGGCAATACGGTAATCAAGACTTGTAGTTTCTGTATCAATAGCAAAATGATCGGCATTTTGCATGCGTTGCAAGAGTTGATCCCATGCTTCTTGAGTTAACACAGTGTGATAATTTGCAGTTCCAAGCTGGTCATCTTGACTGGTTAAGCTTGCCTGATCTTCGGTTTCTATAGAATCAGCTGGTTTAACTTCATCTTGAACGACTACTTGTGAAACTTGTTGTTTATAAGTAGAGCTGTTTGGATTATTCGGATGATCAAGCGACTGTAACTGATTTCTAAACTCAAGCTCAGTATATAAATTGCGTAAAGCGTCAACATTTGGATCGATAAGCTTTAATTCGTGCCAGTCGAGCTCTAAAGGAAGATCACACACAATGCTAGCTAACTGATGATCAAGTTTAATATTCTCTAAATTATCTTTAATATTTTGACTAATTTTGCCTTTAAGCTGGTCTGCATTGGCAATGATATTTTCTAAAGTGCCATATTCAGTCAGTAACTTAGCGGCTGTTTTTGCACCTACACCTGGAACACCCATAATACCGTCGGATGCATCACCCATTAGCGTTAAATAGTCAATAATCTGATTTGGCCAAACGCCAAATTTTTCAAATACACCGTCGGTGTCCATTACGCGATCTTTAAAGCTATCTTCAAGTTTTACATGATCATTGACGAGCTGAGCCATGTCTTTATCTCCTGTTGAGATAAGCACATGATGGCCTTCGAGCACGGCACGTTTAGCAAGTGTACCGATAATGTCATCTGCTTCTGCACCCGGAAGACTATATAAAGGAATCCCTTGAGCTTTAATCAATGCATGTAAATATGGAATTTGTTGAGCTAACTCTTCTGGCATACTTGGGCGGTCACCTTTATAGATTGGTGAAAGCTTATGACGGAAGGTTGGTTCGGGAGTGTCAAAAATGACTGCCATATGCGTCGGTTGCATACGACGCATAAGTTTTTGAATCGCAGAAATTGCTCCACGTATTGCATTGGTATGTAACCCTGTAGAGGTCGTCAATGGTGGTAATGCATGATATGCACGAAATAAAAAATAGGACCCATCAACCAAGACAAATGGTGGCATTGAACAATTCCTTAATTTGAATTACGGGTATTTTACGTGAAAACGGCTATGAATACAGGATTATGATTTTTGCAGTATTTTGTATGTATAAATATACGCTTGTATTGGCTTAAAGTAAGATGACATGTAATGAAGGTGTCATATTGCTAAGCCCATGTATAAAAAAGACAAACAGGGAATGATCATTGTTTTGATCGCTTTGACTTTGTTTTTAGCCATTTCGATTGGTTTTAAATTCCAGAGTGCTGTTGCTGCTTTATCTATTGCACTCGTGGTAGTACTGGTTCAGTTATTATCAAATCTGCATCAGCGTCTGACTCATTTAGAACAACAGTTTTCTCAGCAGAAAAAGCCACTTTATTCTATTCATATGCAAACAATAGTGATTTATGCAGCCGCCTTGGTTGCATTAGTTGCTTATATGAATCACTGGATGTGGATTGCTGGGGGGGCATTACTGGTTTTATTACTATGTCTAGTCCAAACAATTAGTGCGTTTCATACTCGACTGTTATACCTCGAGTCAGTAAAACAAACTGCTCATGTAAATGAAACTCTACAAACAGAAATTATAACTCCAGCGGTAGTGCAAGTTGATTCCAATAATACGGACAAGCTAATTCCTGTTGAAACATCAGTTTTAAATCAAGAAGAGCAACCAGCCCATGTACAGAGTACATGGTGGCAACCAGCAGTCGACTGGATGGTCCATGGTAATCCAATTTTAAGAGTTGCCGTCGCTGTTCTCATGGTTGGGGTAGTGTTGTTATTGCGTTTCGCAAGCGAGCACTGGCAGCTCAGTTTAGGCGTGAAACTTGGTTTCATTGCGATTGCCGGAGGCGTATTAACAGCATTTGGTTATAGCTTGCAAAAGAAAAATCAGCTTTTTGCTGTGGCATTGCAGGGTGTAGGACTAGCTGTTGTATTCCTAACACTCGTGTTCTCACATCATTTTGGTGTAATCGCCAACCTCACGACAGCAAGTATTCTGTTTACTGTTTTATTAGCAATCACCGTATTTTTAAGTTTAAAACAACAGGCAATTTATTTAGCTATTTTAGCACTTGGGATGGCTTACGCAGCACCTTTAGTTATTCCCCAATATCGTCCAGATGTAGTCTTCCTATTTAGCTACTATTTGGTAATTAACTTAGCAGTTGCTGCTGTTAATTTTATTCAACCATGGAAAATCTTAAATCAGATTGCTTTCTTTGCCACGATGTTTATTGGTGGGAGTGCGATAGGTTTTTATGCAGAACCAGCAAAATTTGACACATTAGACTGGATTTTATGGCTACATATAGTTCTGTTTATTTGGCTTAGTGTTCGTTATAGCCAAAATATATCTCGAGTTTCAGCACGTGAACAACAAGAAGGCATTCGTTTACCTCCGCTCTTAGATGTTGGTCTTATTTTTAGTGTGCCTGTACTAGGCTTTACGCTACATGCCTATTTAGTTCATGAGTCTACTCAAGCATTGACGATTGGTGCTGCTGTTTTGGCTGGTACCTATGCGTTATTAACTTTCTGGATCAAAAAGACCCATCCTCAACTTTCAGTTCTTGCCAAAAGCTTTTTCATCCTTGCCGTTGCATTTTTTGCCTTAATCTTTCCACTCGCGAAAGGGGCACATTGGACTGCGATTGGTTGGGTGGCTCAAGGTACGGCCCTCATTGTATGGGGAGTAACTGAGCGCTACCGTTTAAGCCGATATATTGGTGTAATTTTAGTTTTACTCAGTTCAATTGCATTGTTTTATCAATTTTGGGCGAATGCAGAGTTCCCGACTCTAAGCACAAGCATTTATGCAATTGCCCAATTCATTTCGGCCTTTTATTTATTGCAATACAACAGTAAAGAGCAACACTATTTTAGTGCCAGCATATTTAGCGGCATTTTCTTGTGTTTAGGGGTGTATGCAGGCGCTATCGCTGGTATAGAAATTTTGACATGGCAACATCACGGCTTAAGTCCATATTTGATGATTGCGATACTATTATTATCAATATTTAGTGTAGTGGTTCATTACAAACTAAGGGTCCAATGGCAGAGCCTACAGTTAGGTTTAATTGGCCTGTTATTGTTGTTAATTTTGGGTGAGGCATTTACCAGTCAAGTATTCAGCATGTTTAAATGGCCGAGTATGTTGCAGCAAGGTACTTTCCTCATCGCAGCAACGCTCCTTAGTGCTTTATTCATTATGGCTCAACCGCAGTCAGGTCAGTTTGGATCTTTAAAGGTCTGGTCTGGTTTAAGCTGGTTGGCATTAGCAACGGTTGGTTTGGCGATTTTTCCACAAATGCCACTTGTTGCTCTGGCTTTCGTTCCTGTGGTTTATTCGCTTTGGGCGTATAAAGCTCATAAAACGACACTGTTACATCAAATTCCAGTGTGGTGTTTAAGCTTACTTTGGTTGCTAGTAGTGAGCGTTGATCGGCATTCTGCAGAGTACCTTTACTTTGTTCCTTTGATTAATTTAACTGACTTTCTTTCAATTTCAGTATTTGCTGGTCTACTTTTTATTATTTATCAGCATGCTTTTGATCAAGATAAATCACTGGAGTGGACTTTTAAAATTACAACAATTCTAGTGGGGTTGTTAGTATTCAGTAGTGTGGTAGTCAGAGGTTTGCACCATTACTGGGAAACACCACTCTGGAGCGCTGCAATTTGGACAAATGGCTTGGTGCAGTTAAGTTTGACATTACTTTGGGTCGTATTAGCGTTCATTTTAACCACATTCTCAAGTCGAAGAATGATTCGTCAATTATGGTTTGTGGGTGCTGCGCTTTTAGGAATTGTAGTATTAAAACTAATTTTGCTTGATCTATCGCAAAGTGCGACTTTAACTCGAGTCATTTCATTTATTGGAGCAGGTGGGGTAATGCTCATTATTGCTTATTTGGCACCATTACCACCGTCATCCGCTGTACAGAAAAATGAAGAGCCTAAGCTTTAGGCTCTCGATTTAATTCTTTTTGATTACTGTATTGATCGATATCATCTTCAGCAAAAACAGTAGGTGGTCGATCAATCAAACCCATTTTAGGAACAGGAATTTCAATCTGATTATCTAAAAATCCATTTCGAATTCTTTCTTGCATCTCATCTCGGACTTTTAAAGAATTTTCTTGTCTACACCACATTGCAAATAAAAGTTCAATTGATGATTCTCTGAATGCAGTAACTGTAACAGCAGGTTTTGGGTCATCTAACACAAGCGGATAATGTGCTGCTACGTTAAGTAGAACCTCGCGAACTTTAATGATGTCTTCATGGAAGTTAATTGCAAGTGTAATTGGAATACGTCGTATTGGATATTTAGATAAGTTGTGTACAGGCGCGCGAATAAGTTGTTCGTTTGGCAGACGAATATAAACATTGTCGAGTGTAAGTAATTTTACAGAAAGCAAATCAATTGAAATGACTTCACCTTCAATCGTATTTCCACGAATAAGTGTAATCTGAATCGTATCACCGACTTCAAATGAACCTTCACCAATCAAAAATAAACCACTAATCAAGTTACTGGCAGACGTTTGCGATGCGAAACCAAGTGCTACGGTTAAAATCCCTGCTGCACCTAGGAATACACTGAGTTTAAAACCAGCTTCTTTTAAACTCGTCATAATGAAGAGTAAGAAAATAAAATAAAAAATACCGCGCCGCCACACCAAACGTTGATGAGCATTAAAACGTGAGCCAATGGTTCTAATAAATGTATTTGAAATAATACGGGCAAGAACAAAACCAATAAAACACAGTACAACACCGACTAAAATTTCACTAATACGCTCGGTATTGATATTGGTAAATATACTGGTGAGGCTATCAGCGATATCCTTAGGAATACTTGTATCAGCCATATAAACCTCTTAAAAGAATGAATCAAACATATTGAATAATGCTCCACCAGGTGAACGTGGTGGATGAACATAGGTCACTTCACCCGCAAGTGGTGGAGTGCGATTTTCAATACGAATGCGTGCGGGACGATCAGAGCCTTCATAGAAAACTTTAATTTGAGAAGTCCATAAACGCCCAGTACTTTCACTGTAAAAAAGAAGGCAGGGCGGTAACTGGTACATTCATGCGGTCAAAACGACAATTGATGATTACTAGTATTGTGAAAATACAATTGGAGTAACAGCACGAAATGCACGGGGTGTTAATAGGTTCAAATCGGTACGCCCATCTACGGAAGTGGCATAACAGATTTCGCCTTGCTGGGCATTTGGACCAAACCATGTATCTTTAGGCTGAATTAGAGGGATTTCAAACAAAGGCTCATGCTGACTTTCAACTAAACCGGCAATCCATAGTGGTGTACTAATATAAAGAGTTCCGCGTTGTCCCGCTGGAATGTAGATAGGATCAACGGGTTTAATTACCACAGAGCGGTCTGCTAGACGTGGCATCAGTAGAAATTCTGGATTAGTTTTCCGAAACATGTAGCGTTCTACTTGAACAGTATGAGGAAAGGCAAAATTCGGATCTGCGATTGGGTGCCAATCTTGCTCATTATCGTCTTGAAGAGATGGGCGATAATATTCGATACGCCATTCTTTTATGCCGCGCGTTAGACGAAAAAGCATTGAACCGAATTGCCATGCTTTAGCCTGATTAATTTCAAAGTGCTGTTCGCCCCACCATTTTAAAGAATTCTGGGGACGAGGCTGATATTCATTATTTTCAAACAAGACGTAAAATTCCTCTACCGAGTTGTTAAACAGACTTCACGCTGTAATCTGCTTAGAGTACACTCAAAATCATCTTACTCATCATTATAAATTGTGATGCAAATATTGAAACAAATACAAGTTCCATATAGTTTTGCCAAGCGTCATGGTGTTTTATTTCGTTATGACGGTGATCAAGTATTTATTATTAGACGTCAAAATACTGAAAAAATTGCATTGCAGGAAGCAAGACGAATTCTAGGTAAGCCAGCTCACTACCAATTATGTACTGAACAAGAATTTAATGCACTGCTTAGTACAAGTTATGCGCGAGATACAGGGGAGTCACAAGAAGTTGCAGCAGGTTTAGAAGATCATCCTGATTTATTAAGCTTGGCCGATCAGGTTCCAGAAACAGAAGATCTGATGGATCAAGAAGATGATGCACCAATTGTTCGTCTTATTAATGCGCTACTTTCAGAAGCAATACGAGTAGGAGCTTCTGATATTCATATTGAGGCTTTTGAAAAGAAATTATCTGTACGACTGCGTGTAGATGGTCAATTACGTGAAATTGTACAGCCACGCCGTGAGTTGGCACCTTTGCTGGTTTCACGTATTAAAGTCATGGCAAAACTCGATATTGCGGAAAAACGTGTACCACAAGATGGGCGTATTTCTTTACGTCTTGCAGGACGAGAAGTAGATGTACGTGTTTCGACTTTACCTTCATCTCATGGTGAAAGGGTTGTAATGCGTTTGCTTGATAAACAAGCTGGTCGTCTTAATATGATCCATTTGGGTCTGATGGCAAATGACTATGAGCGTTTAACTCAACTCGTACATCGTCCCCATGGCATTATTTTAGTAACAGGTCCTACAGGCTCGGGGAAAACGACGACCTTGTATGCAGCCTTATCGGATCTAAACGATAATACGCGTAACATTTTGACAGCCGAAGATCCGATTGAATATCAACTTGAAGGTATTGGGCAGACACAAGTTAATACCAAAGTGGATATGACTTTTGCCCGTGCTCTAAAAGCAATGCTACGTCAAGATCCCGATGTGGTCATGGTGGGTGAGATTCGTGATCTGGAAACTGCTGAAATTGCGGTGCAAGCATCATTAACCGGTCATTTGGTTTTATCTACACTGCACACTAATACCGCTATTGGCGCGGTCACTCGACTTAAAGATATGGGGATTGAACCATTCTTATTATCGAGCTCTTTAATTGGAGTGATTGCTCAACGTTTGGTTCGTACCTTATGCCAACATTGTATGACATGGCGTGAAGCAGATACTTTCGAAAGACAAGTATTTCAGCATATTCATAGTGAGTCTATGTTGAAGTTACCACAGGCTCAAGGATGTGATCACTGTTCTCATTTAGGTTTTAATGGGCGTACAGCTATTTATGAAATTGTGCCTGTTGATGATTCTATGCGCCGTCAGATTCACGGAAATGCGGCTGAATATGAATTAGAAAATCATGCTCGTCAGTACTCTGGCTCTATTCGTGATGATGGTTTACGCAAAGTACTTACAGGTAAAACTACACTCGAAGAAGTGCTTCGAGTAACCAATGAAGCAAGTGAAGCATAATTTGTAATGTGCATAAAAATGCCCGATAAGATTCGGGCATTTTTTAAAACTTAAAAAATTACTCAGTCACAATATTAAAGTTCACATCAATATTATTGCGAGTTGCATTTGAATATGGGCAAACGATATGAGCTGCTGCAACTAACTTTTCAGCTTCTTCACGGTCCATGCCAACCAAGTAAACATTTAAAGTTACTTCAATACTAAAACCTGTAGGAATTGGGCCAATACCTACTTCGCCTTCTACATACGCATCTTTGCTAATATTAAATTTATCGCGGTTTGCAACAAATTTTAAAGCGCCTAAAAAGCATGCTGAATAACCAGCTGCAAATAATTGCTCAGGATTTGTTACAGCACCACCAGCGCCACCCATTTCTTTAGGTACGCCAAGTTGTACATCTAATACACCGTCTGATGAGGTTGCGCGGCCATCACGACCACCGGTTGCTTTAGCTTTTGCGCGATAAACAACTTTTTCTAATGACATCGTTTTTATTCCTAAAATAAATTGAATACAAATATATCGTAAACGACTTAATTATTTTGACAAGTATATTTTTTGAAAAAATTGCTGTTTATTTGACTAGGTTTGTACGGAGTTTAGTAAGTTGATCTTTTAGGTCCAGTAGCGTTGTCATATCACATGAACTTGCATCTAGTACTTCGGCTGGAATATTCATTGCTTGATCTTTTAATTTTTTTCCTTCATCGCTTAACGTAATAATAACTTGGCGTTCATCTTGCGTTGAGCGAGTGCGGTGAAGAAAATGTAGGGCTTCTAATTTTTTCAAAATAGGGGTGAGAGTTGATGATTCTAAAAAAAGCTTGGCACCAATTTCTGAAACAGTAACTTCATCCTGTTCCCATAAAACTAACATCACCAAATATTGAGGATAAGTAATACCCAAAGGCGTTAGGAGTTTTCGGTAGAGCTGATTAAGAGCTAAATTTGTTGAATAGACGAGGAAACATAGTTGATTCTCAAGCTTTAAATTTTTACAGTCTTGGTCCATATATTCCTCAAAGAAACTAATATTGCTTTTGTAGTATATCGCGTTCTATTCAGTTTCTTAAATGTTCATAAGAATAGGTTATGAATAAAGTAAATTAAGGGGGATAAAGAATGGAATAATTAAATCAATTATTCCATAAGATAAAAATCTTTTAGATAAAATTGTCTACCATAGATCTGCAATTTTTTTCATTAAACGTGCACGATATTTAGCAGTAGGATTATTTACACTACGTTGTTGCTCTTGTTCATAAAAATCTTTCCAAGCAGTAATCATTTCAAGTGTTGTTCCTTGTTTTTTAATCATAGAAACATCTGCTGGTTGAATATTTTCTAAACGTTGTCTTGCGCCTTCTGCGCCAGTTCCCCATCCAATTATTCTTTGGCCAAATGCAGGCAAAGGAATATCTTTAGGAGTAGAGGGAAGAATATCTGATTTGAGTTGTGCGGTTGGTGAAACGAAATGATTCGTTGTGCCAAACTCTGCATAACAATGAATATTTGCCCCCAAGCAAAAAAAAGCTAAATAAGTATTTCCACATGAATAATTAAACTTTTAATAGTGAATCAATTTACGGTGTGTCATTAGAGGCATTGAAGAGCGGACGAGATCTTGTGCTGTTAAATCAAAAGGTACAGTGATTAAACCATTCCCTTCATTTTCAATCATACTTAAAATTTGACCACGACTATTTGTTGCCCCAGAGTGTCCCCAGGTTTGTCGTTTTTCACCATGCCAGCCCTGTTGTGCTGCACCTAAAACATAACATTGGCTATCCATTGCCCGAGCCTGTAGCAGAAGTTGCCAATGCATTTGCCCAGTTGTGTAGGTAAATGCAGCAGGAGTAGTAAGAAGATGAGCGCCTTGTTGTCTTAGCGTTAGAGCAAGCTCTGGAAAACGTAAGTCATAACATACCATTAAGCCAATATTGCCAAAAGGGGTAGATGTGACTACTACGTCTGTTCCTGGTTCAAAGAAACGAGATTCTTGATAACCACCGACCGCATCACCAACTTGTACATCAAATAAATGGATCTTGTCATAACGTGCTTCTGTACGCTCAGGGCTGATACAGAGGCTAACGGTCCGGACGCGACCATCTTGAATCGTAGATCCATCTGGACGGAATGGACATGGTAAGGTGCCAGCCACAATCCAGATTTGATATTGATGTGCTAGTTGCTCAAGCCTTTGTTGAATAGATTCAAATTGCTCAGCAGTTTCACGTTGTTTTCCAGCAGCAAAACATACAAAGTTTTCGGGGAAAACAATCAGGCTAGCATTTTGCGCCTTGCTTTGTTGTAGTCAAAGACTCAATGACTTGAAAATTATTTTCAATATCATCTTGAGAGTTCATTTGAGCAACAGAAACAAGAGTCATATTCTAATCCGGCTTAATCGTGAAAATCAGGCATTTTGCTTATCCGATACCTGTTCAAGCGTATCTTGTTCTTTCTGTAACTGCTTCACAAGTGGCTCAAACATATTCTGATTGTTTGCATTGAGTTTCATCAATGTCTTATGTGCATCCAGAACAGTTCTTAGCATTGCATTATGAGTGATTTGTTCATCTGTTAACGTTAACGTACAAACATTAGGATCACCACAATAATTCAAAATGACAAAAACCTGCCCTAGCCCCATACTGTTGGCTAAGGTTGTGATATCTGGATTGGTAGATAGCATCACAGCTTGAATATGATGAGTCTGTTTCAGCTTTAAACCTAGCTTAGCTAAGATACCTAATACAGTACTATCAATAAATGTTGTTTGGGTTAAATCAACGATTGCACCAACAACATTCTCTTGCTGTTCAATTCTGTTTAAAAGTTTGTCTAGACTTATACAAGAATGGGCTCGCACTTCACCAATAAGTTTGAAAATATGCGTTCCATTTAAGCTTGCATATTCAACATGACCTGTTGACATATAAATGCCATTTTCAGAGAAGGATAGAAAAATTATCACATAGTGCCATCTCAGACTCAAGAGTCCTTAGGTCGTATATTATGTAATTAATTGATTCGTAAATTAATTCATTCGACAAAGACTGAAGATGGCAATATCATCGGCCACATGATCGGGTGCTTGAAATGATTGATTTTGCAAATGATGGACCAATTGTTGGAACTGATCATTCAAACCACCATCAAAGGGTTCGAGGGCTCCATCCGAGCAAACAATGAAGCGCGCATGGCGATTTAGTGTACAAATATGCTCTTCAACTTCAAGTTCATCAGTTAAACCTAATGGAAAACTGCTCGTTGTTAGAATTTTAGGTGCTTGATTGGGCTCAAAAATGATAGGAGGGGGGTAATGCCCAGCACTTGACCAACGAAGAGTGTGCGTTTCAAGATTTAAAATACCCACAACAATCGTAATGTGCTTTTCAATATTTTCTTGAACCAACATCCCGTTTAATTTTTTAATTAATTGTCTTGGGGTTTTAGATCGACCATGGAAAGCTGCCATCCATGATGTTAACAAACTACTCGTTACACCATGACCTGAAACATCTGCAAGATAAAATAAAACTTCTTTATCGTTTAATTTCCAATAGTCATACCAATCACCGGAAAGATAAGCCGAAGGCTGAAAGAAAGTTTCAACTTCATAATTTAATAAATCGATTGGGTTTAGGTAATTAATTCGTTTTTGCAATTCAGCAGCCGAAGGTAAGTCACGGCTATCTTGATTACGTTTATATTGAGCATCAATTCTTGATAAAGCTTTGTTTAAATCGTTAGGTAGTTGATTCCATACCCAACCTGCAAGAGCACCTGCTTCCCATGCATGAGCTAAAGCGCTACCTTCATTTTCAAAAGCAATTACAATAGTTGGTAAATTCCACTTATAAGTCAGAAAATCTTGTACATCTGCAATTGCAATGATGGTTGGATCATATAAGTCTAAATCATCTATGTTAATGACTTGTAAGCCTGGTAGTTTATCCAAGGCTTGCTCTAAATAAGGAATAGAGCGTGTCGGTTTAATAAAATACATAGAAGATATGGTAGTCCTTTTATATGATCACTTTATTCATCATAGAGTATGTATCATCAAAATCAAGGTATTGCCGAACTCTCAATCTAAGCAATACCTCGATTTCATCTTTTAAGGGTTTTGATTCTCATCTGGTGTATCGTCTGAGTCATCATCAATGAAAGACACATCTGCTGAGTCGCCCTTTTTTCTCTGCAATCTGGAATGCTTTACGTTGGAGATATAAGTCTCGAATCATAGCGTATTGATCACCCTGTAAAGTTTGATCCAAGTCCAGATATTGAGCGCGGGTATCAACAGCTTGTAATAGATTGCTTGACCAATAAAGACCCTCTTGATCATCCATAACATATTTTTGTGGACGAGCTTGAGCGTCTACTGCCAAACCAAAACCATCACGCAAAGTACTTGGCCCAAAGAAAGGTAACATAAGGAATGGACCAGAAGGCACACCATAATAACCAAGAGTTACACCAAAATTCTCTTCCTCAGTTGGTAAACCTAAGCGGCTGGCTGGGTCTGCCAAACCAAGAGTAGTTAAGGTATTAATTGTAAATCGGCCTAAAGTTTTTGCTGCACGAGCTGGACGGCCTTGAATAAGCTGGTTAACAGCATTCCATGGTTCACCAAGATTTTTACGGAACTGGCGATAAGAGCCACGTACATCTTCTGGAGTCTTTTCTCTATATTGAACAGCAACAGGACGCAAGAAATTGCGGTCCAACATATCATTAAAAGAATAAATTGGACGGTTCAATGACTGCAAAGGATCTTTAACTAAATCCGGTTGTGCTGCATTTGCATTAATTTTTAAATCTTTAACTTTAATATTTTTTAAATCTTTAATAATTTGTGAACGGGGGTGATTCGGCCCCGTTTCTTCTAATAAACTAGGATTAGCAGATTCACTTATCGTGTTTTCTTGAGCATATATAGAGGTACAAACACCTACAGATAACACGCTTAGTAAAATTAAATTAGAATAATTCATATAATTCCTTAACCGCCAGCCAGGCTAATACTTAATGTGCAGTTGGATGGAGATATGCTTTAATACAAAATTGATAACCTATTATCAATGTAAAATTGATCAAATAATATAGATAAAATGCTAAAAAGGCTAAAAAATAAGCAGTCGATGATATTAATTTAAAAAAGGTATTGCAAAGGGATATTAATCCTCTATAATGCACATCCATCGGCGGTGA
>Ga0065703_1018756_pt1 | contig 14133 bp, 10 predicted proteins | sample SwiRhicommunBV21_FD_59090 | JGI IMG/M metagenome (GOLD analysis project Ga0065703, IMG submission 59090) | Switchgrass rhizosphere microbial communities from Buena Vista Grasslands Wildlife Area, Michigan, USA - BV2.1 v1 | ecosystem: Host-associated > Plants > Roots > Rhizosphere > Soil ...
AGTCCCAGATGTCGTGGTGAGTGGTCTGGAAGTGCCAGTGGATCTTTCCGCTATCCGCATCGACAGCAATCAGCGAACTGGCGTATTTTTCCGACACGGCTTGCCTGCCGCCGCCGAAGAAATCCGGCGTTTCGTTACCGGTTGGCAGATAGACCAAACCCAACACCGGATCAGTGCTGATCGGCGCCCATACATTGGGCGTGCCGCGCGTGTAGAACTCGCCTTCGGGTGGAAGTGTCGTACGATCGGTGCGGCCCATGTCGAAAGCCCAGGCCAGTTTGCCGCTTCGGGTATCGAATGCGCGCACGACGCCGGAAGGTTCGCCGCGTTCCACGTTATCGTACACCCACCCACCGATTACCGCCTTGCCGTGCACGATCGAGGGCGGCGAGGTGACGTAGTAGAAACCCGGCTTGACCAGGCCCATGCCTGCGGTCAGGTCGATTTCACCGTTCTGGCCGAACGCCGGGCAGCGCTGGCCGGTATCGGCATCCAGCGCGTACATCTTGGCATCCAGCGTGGCGGTGATAATCCGATGTGCGCAAAAGCCGGTGGCCATTGGCGTTTCGTCATAGGATACGCCACGGCAGGCAAGAAAGGGTACTGCTCTCAGATTCGCATGCGGGTTGAAGCGCCAAATCGATTTGCCTGTCTCCGGCGAAACGGCGATGACTTCATCATGTGGGGTGCAGAACACGAGTTTGTCGCGCACCTTCAATGGCGTTGCCTCGAACATCAGCTCGCTCGCTTTATTGCCCTGGGGCAGGCCGGTTGCACCAGAGTGGAAACTCCAGGCCAGTGTGAGATCGGCAACGTTGGCCGGAGTGATTTGCTCCAGCGGCGAGTACCGCTGGCCACCGGGTGTTCGGCCGTAGTTAGGCCAATCGCCGGGGGCGATCAATGCCGAATCGACTGGCGCGTCTTCGGCGGGATATTGCTCCAATGCCGCAGCCAGATCGATGCCATGGAAAGGCTGCAAGCCGGCCACGAACAGGCTAAAGAGTAACAACGTCAACGCGCTGCCGACCAGCAGTGCCGGCCTGGTGCCGCGCACCCGTTTGCTATGGCGCGCAAAAAATGGACGGGCGAACCAGCGCCAGGTCAACAACATTACGATGAGCAACACCAGAAAGAACAGCACCCGCGGCAGTAGCGCAATGGGGTTCCAGCCGCATTCGTACAAAGCCCAGGCCAACGTTGCTGCGCAAAAACCGGCATAGAGCACGAAGCCGCTGCGGCGTGCCAGCAGCAATAACGGTGCCGTTATCAGCAACACGATGCCTGCGATCGCGTAATACCAGGAGCCATCCAGCGTGATGAGGCGGATACCGCCGTACAGCATGGCAACGCCGGTGAGTAGCAGGATAAGCCCCAGCAAGGCACTGACCCAGCGGTAAGAGCCGCCGGTCTTTGTATTGCTGGTTGTCATGAGGCATTCCCCAGGTATTTAGCCACTGCTTTAACTTGGCGAAAGACCTCCTTCGCTTCCGGCAGGAAAGTGACAGCCATGAAGACGTGGAAACCACCTGGATACTCATGGTAATCGACTGTGACGCCTGCAACTTGCGCTTTTACTGCAAACTTTCGCGTATCAACAACAAATATATCGCGGTCGCCCTGGAATATGCTCATCGGCGGCATCCCCCGCAAGTCAGCGTAGAGCGGACTCATGGAGGGCGCATAGGGGGAAATGTCTCCTGCCCACATTCTCCCGCATACCCGAAGGCCATCCACGGTAAGCATGATGTCCCTACTCTCCAGTTCTCTCATTTCGGCGTCCCTCATAGAGAGGTCCAACCAGGGGGCAAACAGGAAGAGATGGTCAGGGAGCGGCAGTCCGTTATCGCGTCGACGAAGCGCAAGCGTAAGTGCAGCATTGCCCCCCGCACTGTCGCCCATCACGACGATTTTCTCACCCTTTCGGGCGGAAACGATGCTGTCAAAGATCGTATCGATCAAAGCGGTGCCAACGCGATAGTCATTTTCGGGAGCGAGGGCATACAGCGGAACAGTGACGGTAGCGCCGGTCGCTTTGATAACAGCGCCGATGATGCTCCAATGTGCGCCAAGCAGTGGGTTCACGTAGGCGCCGCCGTGCAGATAGAGCACATGTAGATCGCGCTTTCCTGTCCGTGGCGTCAGAGTCACGACCCTTTGCTCTTGGTATATGCGCTCCTTGATATGGCATGAAGAACGAAGTGCGCTTGGAATACGCGCGGCCTGAGGGGCGTCCCGATTTAGCAGGTACTTGTGCAACTTCGCGTCATCGCCAAGAATTTTTGGCGCAAGCCCCATCAAGTATCTTGCGCAGGTGAGAAACACGCTCATGTGAATTTTCCATAGAAGTAGTCGTTAATTTACGATACGATTCAGTATCGAAACTGTCAAGGTCCATAATTATGTCGAAAATAACGCCAACAGACGACCCCACTTTGCCCCCGGAAACCACCAAACCGGCCGTGGGGCGCCCCCGCGATGCTGAATTAGACTTGCGGATCATGCGAGCCGCGCTAGCGCAGGTAGCGGAGGGAGGCTTCCATTCACTTACAATGGATGCGGTAGCTAAACGGATTGGAGCAGGTAAAGCGTCACTGTATCGACGCTGGAAGTCTCGTGACGCCCTGTTGGCTGATGCGCTACTGGCCTTCTCACCCACCGATCTGCCCATCGATACGGGCACATTGCGTGGAGACCTCATCGCCGTTTATGAACACTTCTACGGCCTGAACGACCCTGACATTCGCGTCGCAGTTATTGAGTTTCTGGGAAACCATCGCATCATGAGCGGTTGGGTAGAACAGGAAATCCCTGGCTGGCTGAATAGTCGTCGTGTTCGAGTCCTGGAAATAATTGAACGTGCAATTGGCCGTGGTGAGCTGCGCGTTTCAGCCCAACTGAACCTGGATCTGCTCATCGACTTGTTGCCTGGTGTTATTCAATTCCGCCATACCGAGCGCAACCAGATAGTCGACAACGAACTGATCGTTGAAGTGGTGGATCACGTTCTTCTCCCCTTGTTATCCCGGTAGCTATGGCCTGCTGCACATACACGGGCGACATAACTCTCGACGGTACGTTCCGCAAGGAATACGGCCCTGCTTGGGTTTCTCTACAGCTTCTGTCATCCAAAGAGCATGAAACTCTGTTGGGACACAGTGATCTGGGCCGTTGAATCTCATATGCGAATAATTGTAGCGATACGACAAGTGCAGCCTTCCAGTGATGAGCTAATGCTATGCCCGCAGTGCGATTTACTGGTGGCGTTACCGCCCTTAAGCACTGGCACCAAAGCGGTATGCTCACGTTGCAGTACGACTCTCAGCGCCCGCTGGGATGAACCGCGCAAGCGGCCGATAGGTTACGCCCTCAGTGCGCTGTTCATGCTGCTGCTGGCCAATATTTTCCCGTTTATCAATATGCGCGTTGCCGGCTTCGGTAACGAAATCAAACTGATTAATATCCCTCAGGTGATGCTGGAAGAAAACTACACCAGCATGGCCACGCTGTTTATGCTGCTCGTACAACTGATCCCCGCATTCTGCATGCTGGCTATCATTCTGCTGTGTGCCAGGGTGCGTATGCCGCTGGTATTAAAAGAATGGATGGCCAAGATGCTGTTCCAGTTTAAAACCTGGTGCATGGTGGAGGTCTTCCTCGCTGGGGTGCTGGTCAGTTTCGTCAAGCTGATGGCCTATGGCGATATCGGTATCGGCAGCAGCTTTGTGCCTTATTGCCTGTTCTGTCTGTTGCAAGTACGTGCCTTTCAGTGCGTAGACCGCCGCTGGCTGTGGCAGGACATCGAACCGGCACCGCACCTGGATCGTCCTTTAACGGTAGGACGCACCGGCATGCGCCAAGGCGTGCGCTCTTGCCGCTGCTGCACGGCTATCCTGCCGGCCGATCTGACCCACTGCCCGCGCTGCCATACCAGTGGTTATGTACGCCGCCGCAACAGCCTGCAGTGGACGCTGGCGCTGCTGGCGACCTCGGTCATGCTGTATATCCCGGCGAACCTGATGCCGATCATGGTCACCGAGGCGCTGGGCAACAAAATGAATTCGACCATCATGGCCGGGGTGATCCTGCTGTGGGGAGAAGGCTCCTACCCGGTGGCGATGGTGATTTTCATCGCCAGCATCATGGTCCCGTCGCTGAAAATGCTGGCGATCGGCTGGCTGTGCTGGGACGCCAACGGCAAAGGGAAAAACCGCGCCGACAGCGAACGCATGCATCTGATTTATGAAGTGGTCGAATTCGTTGGCCGCTGGTCAATGATCGACGTGTTTGTCATCGCCGTACTGTCTGCTTTGGTACATATAGGCCTATTGATGAGCGTCTATCCTGCAACCGGTGCGCTGCTATTCGCTCTGGTGGTGATCCTCACCATGTTCGCCGCCATGGCGTTCGACCCCCGGCTGACCTGGGATCGCGTAAACGAAACAATAAAAAAGGAGCCGCAAGGTGACCGAAAACAATAATAACATCGCGGGTGTCGAGAAGATTACGCGCTGGTCGCCGGTGTGGATCGTCCCCATCGTCACCGCGCTGATCGGCGCCTGGATCCTGTTTTATCACTTCAGCCATCAGGGGCCGGTGGTAATGCTGGTTACCACTACCGCCGAAGGGCTGGAGGCGGGCAAAACCAAAATCAAAAGCCGCAGCGTCGACGTTGGCGTCGTCGAGACCGTGACGCTGAGCGACGACCTGAGCAAGGTGCGGGTGCAGGCGCGCCTTAACTCCGGCATGGATAAGCTGCTGCGGCAAGATACCGCCTTTTGGGTGGTGAAGCCGCAGATTGGCCGCGAAGGGGTTTCCGGCCTGGGCACGCTGTTATCCGGCGCTTATATCGAGCTGCAGCCGGGTACCAAGGGCAAGGACGGCAAGGACACCTACCAACTGCTGGATGCGCCACCGCTGGCCTCACCGGACGCCAAAGGGCTGCGCATCGTGCTTGACAGCGAGAAATCGGGCCAGCTGAACGCCGGCGATCCGGTGCTATTTCACAACTACCGCGTCGGTTCGGTGGAAACCAGCTATTTCGATCCCAAACAGCGCGCCATGCGCTATCAGCTGTTTATCTCGGCGCCTTACGATCAGCTGGTGACCAGCAACGTACGTTTCTGGAAAGACAGTGGCGTGACGTTCGACATGTCGGCACAGGGCATGCGCGTGGAAATGGGCTCGTTGGCGACCCTGTTCAGCGGCGGCGTGAGCTTTGACGTGCCGGATGGCTGGGATAGAGGCGAAAAGGCGAAAGAGAAGGCGGAGTACCGGCTGTTCGACAACCAGCGCAGTATTCAGGATTCGTTGTATACCGTACATAAAGACTACCTGATGTTCTTCTCCGACTCAGTCCGCGGCCTGCAGCCGGGCGCGCCGGTGGAGTTCCGCGGCATTCGCCTCGGTACTGTGGCGCAGGTGCCGTTCTTTAAAGAAGGTATTGAGCATCGTTTGAAAAACGATTACCGCATTCCGGTGTTAATCCACATCGAGCCTGAACGCCTCAAGGCGTTAGGGAAGGACTTCGATTTTGATAGCAGCCTGAAAGACGCGGAGTCACGCGGCATACGCGCTTCCCTGAAGTCAGCCAACCTGCTGACCGGTTCACTCTATATCGATCTGGACTTTAACCCGCAGGACAAACCCTGGGATGGACCGCACGAGTTGTTCGGTTATCCGCTGATACCTACAACCAGCGGTGGTCTTGCGCAGATCCAGCAAAAACTGGTGCAGACGCTGGACAAGATCAACGCGATACCGCTCACTCCGATGATCAACGAAGCGACCAAAACGCTGGCGGAAAGCCAGAGGACCATGAAATCGACCCAGAAGACCATGAAGTCGTTGAACGACATCATCTCCAGTAAAGAGGTGAAGGCGCTGCCGCAGGAGATGCAGAAAACGCTGCAGGAACTCAATCGCAGCATGAAAGGGTTCCAACCGGGATCACCGGCCTACAACAAAATGGTAGGGGACATGCAACGTCTGGATCAGGTACTGCGTGAACTGCAGCCGGTGCTGCACACCCTGAATCAAAAGAGCAACGCGCTGGTATTTGAAGCCGCCGCCAGCAATGACCCTCAGCCTAAGAAGGCCAACAAATGATGAAATGGCTCCCGGTAGCCCTGGCGCTGTTGCTCAGCGCCTGTAGCAACACCCCCCAAAAAACCTACTATCAATTGCCGGCGTTGGGCACGCCAGCTCAGGTGAACAGCGGCGCGTCAACGCGCCAACTGTGGTTAGAGCATGTTTTCGTGGCCGATTATCTCATGCAAAATGGCGTGGTTTATCAGACTAACGGCGTACAGTACGCCATCGCCCAAAACAACCTGTGGGCCAGCCCGCTCGACCAGCAGCTGCAGCAGACGCTGGTCACCAACCTGAGCAGCGCGCTGCCGGGTTGGGTGGTCTCCTCCCAGCCGATGAGCAGCGATCAGGATGTGCTCAACGTCACCATCAGCGGTTTCCACGGCCGCTTTGACGGCAAGGCTGTCATCCGCGGCGAGTGGGTGCTGAATCACCAGGGCCGCCTTACCAAACGGCCGTTCAACCTGGAGTTGAAGCAGAGCGAAGACGGCTATGACGCACTGGTGCGTACCCTGGCAGAAGGATGGCAGAAGGAAGCGCAATCAATAGCCTTTCAGTTATAGATAATGGGCTTTGTTTTTCTTGGCGGAACATTAAAAAACATTGTGACAAACCAGAGTTAATACAATGCTCCCACCTTGAAACATACGGCTTCACATGAATCAATAATCAAATAAAAGGTCAGGAGTAATTTCCCTCCTGGCCTTTAAAGCCATTGAAATAAGGAAGGTGAAAATAAATTTTTCCGACTCCGGAAATATATTAACCGTTACATGTGTTTTTATACTGCAATTGGGCCGAGAAATCATGTCTTCTGGATCTTCGTTTCATTTTTGAAACGCCGAGTTTCACTTTACTGACTGGTTGATTTTGTCATTTCGTTTAATAATGGAAGTGATACTTTCTAAAAAACGTCGGCAATTTCATATCCAGGTTTATTTTTAAACTACGCCAAGATCAGATCACTTCATTCCTCGTCATTTTCTACCGCAACCCTGGGTAGTTTATAGGTTGCTGAACACCTATCCAGAACTATGCGCCTGGCCAAGCAGTGCCCTGTAGCTCTGTGTATACCGTTGAATAGCCGAAACCTTGACAGCCACACACGGGACCTTAGTGGGCGAAAAGAGGACTCAATATGAGTAAGCGAATTTTAAATCAGAAGAAGTTTCTGGGCATTACGACCCTTAATTGGCTTCGAACGGATCTTGCAAGAGATGCGTGTTTTGCTTATTGGGGAGGGCCCCATGCCGATCTGGTCTCTCGCAATGAATTCATCCGTGATTATAATCAGCATCACTTCAACGATGATGTAGCGGGTTTATGGCCCTTAACACCTGAAGTGGTAACGATTATTCCAACCGATAAACGGATCGATGGCGTTTCTGAAATAATTTTAGACTCTATCATTAAACTCCCCCTGAGCATTCGCTCTAATCGACGTATTTTTAAAGACAAAGAGAATGCCTTCTGTCGCACAACTTTAAACATGACGACATTAGGTGGAGGAAGGGTTGTTAAAACCGGCGACTATAAAAATATTTATGCTCGATGCGTTGTTTTGATTCGTCGAAGGGAGAATGGCTCTCTAAGCGATTTCAAGCGCTTTATTCATAACGGCCTTGCTCATCAACTCGGCCTCAATGCCAATGTCATTGAAGTCCGCAGCCAGGTCTTTGTGCCATGGTTTAAGGCTTTGTGGAATGCATCCAGTGCTGCTCATAACGTGGCACCCGAGTATCAGTACCATGCATCAATTGTCATAGGTGCGAATGATAATGCCGGATTGCTGTCAGCTCTGGCTCAGGTAGCCAGCCTCAATAGTGAAATTGCATATCATTGTTCTGTAATTCACGCTTATTCGGTCGCTAACACGTTGATCAATCGGGTTGACGGGCGGACAACAATACCGCAACTCAAACCTGGTGCAAAACCTCGATTAGAACCTGTACGACGTGTTCTTTCTTATCCCCCTGAGCGTACTTATCAACCCACAGGTACGACTCCATTCAAAATGCGTGGACTACTAAAAAGTGCAGTTAAAAGGCCAGAAGACGTTATCTCTGATATGGCAGGCAACATTTATTATGGAGGAAAAGGCGGAAAAATTTATCGGTATGATCCTGAAACTGAGAACGAAACCATTATAGCGGATACGGCCGGTAGACCGCTGGGTCTTGAATGGCTGAAATGCGGCTCTCTCTTGGTTTGTGATGCCCACCGCGGTTTGCTTAAGGTCAGATTAGACGGCCATATAGAAACATTGGTAGAACGAGTTCATGGCCTCCCATTACGGTTCTGCTCGAATGCCACCGCGAGCACTGATGGAACAATTTGGTTTACTCAATCGACGAATCGCTATGATTTCGAGCATTACCAAGGGGCAATGATTGAACACAGGGGGTCAGGGCAGCTTCTGCGACGTGATACGAATGGACAGGTTCATGTGCTATTGGACGGTCTGCATTTCCCTAATGGCATCACTTTAGACAGTTCGGAGAGATCTGTCATTTTTGCAGAAACAGATGCCTACCGCTTACGCAGGCTCTGGGTGAAAGGCCCGAAGGCTGGGTGTCTGGAGATTTTTGCAGATAATCTGCCGGGTTTCCCTGACAACATTTCGCGCATGCAAAATGGTTATTTTTGGGTGGCCATGGTTACGCCACGCAATAAACGCCTGGACCGCATGGGAACCATGCCGGGTTTCCTTCGTAAGCTCATTTGGCGTCTTCCAAAATTTATGCTGCCTAAAACGGCTCGAACAGTGTGGGCCATGGCCTTTAATGATGCTGGCGAAGTGTTAGCCGATATGCAAGGCAGCGCGGATAACTTCTTCGCAGCCACAGGAGTGGTGGAAACAAATGGTCGGCTGTATATGGCCTCTGTTGAGGCTGACGGTATTGCTGTCCTTGATATTACGTCGATGCCTAAACGATAGTGGCCAACAAAAAACGGGTCATCGCATTAGAACATTAATCCGAGCCTTCGCTTTTATTGGTTTAATGTGAAATAGCACTCGAATTTCTTAATTAATGAGAATGTTACAGCCAGAGGATAAAAAAATGGAGAAAAGCGATGCTTTCAAAATATTTGCAATGGTCGGTGATCGGGGATCTATTTCTGGCGCAGCGCGTGCACTGGGTGAGTCTAAAGTAACGGTAAGCCGGGCAGTATCTCGTTTGGAATCCCTCTACAACGTCAGACTAGTCGAACGAACTACACGGCGGATAACACTCACCGAAGTGGGGAGTGTTTTACACGCACGTTGTATTCGCATACGAGAAGAAATGGAAGACGCTGACGCTGAGATTGCAACCTACAGGAGTAGTCCGGCCGGTATATTGCGCATAGGCTGTACCAGTGATGTCGCTAAAACGCTCCTCACTCCCAACTTACCCGAGTTTCTGGCTAACTATCCAGAGATTGATGTTCGTGTACGAGTGGGGGAAAGATTACTCCCAGAATCTAACATTCTCGATGTCGTTCTCCATTGCGGATGGTTGTCGGATTCTCGTTTGACTGCTCGAAAAATCGCAGAGGTAAAAAACATCCTGGTAGCAAGTCGAGAATACGTACAAGCCAACGGAATACCAACCTCTCCAGACGATCTCGAAGATCATGCCATCATCGGTAATTTCTACCTCGACGCAGCGGCGATTGAGCCAGGCCCTTTGCCTGCTTATGTGCCCAGGCTTGAAATATCTCGGGGCCAGGAACGCTTTACGTTACCGACATACCGTAGATTTTTATCGACCGATCATTCGCAAATCCTCGAACTGGTGAAACATGGCCGCGTCATTGCACCCATTACCGGTATTTGGGCACTGCCAGGACTACTCTCAGGAGAGTTAGTTCGTATATTACCCGATTATGAAATAAGCGAGTCGCCGCAACTTTATGCTTTATATCTCGATCGGCTGGCATCAATACCCAAGTTAAAAGTATTTCTAGATTTCATTGAGGAAGTCGTTAAGCGCCTTACAAAAGAGTGGCAACCCCAGGCCGATAAACTCTTTCCGAAACAGAACCTCGTCCTTTTCCCGTCTATAAACTTCCAAACCAGGAATGACTCCTGACGAGTGATTAAAACCTTAATGGATACTGGTTCTGTGATGTTGTTCATGCAAGAGAAATTATTAATGAATGGGGCAGGACTATAACGAATGTCGGCCCCATTCTTCGTTGAATTATCAATTACCTTCGGAATTTGCAGCAGGATGGCGAAACGGAAATTTGAGAGTAAACCCACTGAAACGCTGCTCTCAATAAATTTCGAATAAACCCGCGGCCCCCATTCCCCCACCGATACACATCGTCACTACGGCGTAGCGTTCGCCTCTACGCTTTCCTTCTATCAGCGCATGGCCTGTCATACGGGCGCCGGACATGCCGTAGGGGTGCCCGATTGCAATTGCGCCGCCGTTCACGTTCAGCCTGTCGTCCGGAATTCCCAGTCGGTCTCGGCAATAGAGTACTTGTACTGCAAATGCCTCATTGAGCTCCCATAATCCGATATCATCAATCTTTAGACCATTGCTATGCAGCAATTTAGGCACCGCCGCCACTGGGCCAATTCCCATCTCGTCCGGATCAACACCCGCTACGGCCATACCTACATAGCGACCTAACGGCTGCAGGCCCCTTCGTTCGGCCTCTTTGGCTTCCATCAGCACTAGCGCTGAGGCACCATCGGAGAGTTGACTGGCGTTGCCGGCGGTAACATTTTTGCCAGGTCCTTTGACGGAATAGAGAGCCTGCAAATCCTCAAGGGTACTTTGTGGGCGATTGCCTTCGTCACGCTCCAGCAATACCTTTTTATAAGCCAATACGCCGGTTTCCTGATCGTTGTAGGCCATCAAAGAACGCATAGGAACAATTTCCTTGTCGAACAGCCCTTCTAATTGTGCCGCTGCCGTTCGTTGCTGGGAGCGCAGCGAGTATTCGTCACAGGCTTCCCGGCTGATCTCATAGCGCTTTGCCACTATGTCAGCCGTATCCACCATTTGCATATATGCAGCTGGATACAGCGCGAAAAGCTCCATATCCGGCTCAATGCGTATCCGGTCAGTCTGCACCATCGAGATGGATTCCACACCTCCCGCAACGGCAATGCTCATACCATCGACAATGATTTGTTTGGCAGCCGTGGCAACAGCCATAAGACCCGAGGCGCACTGGCGATCCAACGACATACCTGAAACTGACGTGGGTAACCCGGCGCGCAATGCAGCCAGGCGGCCAATGTTCAAACCTTGTACACCTTGCTGCAAGGCTGAACCGAGTAACACATCATCCACTTCACTACCTAAAATTCCTGCTCGCTCGACAGCATGCTTAATTGCATGCCCAGCCAGTGTTGCAGATGGGGTGGCATTGAAAGCGCCACGATAGGCTTTGCCAATCGGAGTTCGGGCTGTAGAAACAATAACGGCATCACGCATAGTAGATTCTCACTGGTTATTTTCGGATTCTGAACGGAAAGCAGCGATGAGTTCTTGATGAACCTGCGCAGTGGCAGACTCAGGAACTTGCTCTGATTCGCGATCGCCGATCACTTGCCAGTCGGCGAAAATACGATTGATGGTATGTGCGTCGTTGCCCAAAAAGCGTCCGCCGGTCAACGTTATGTAGGCGCGCGCAAAATTACCCGCACCAGCGCAAACAATAGCCCTGGTAGGAGCACACTGCGAAACCAGCGGCAACAGTGCCGGACTCACTGCTTCAGGTTGTAATACACGCTTTGCTTGCGGCATCAAAAGCCCATCGCTCATAGCGGTCGCTGCAGTCGGCGCCAAACAATTCACCAAAATGTTACTCTTGGCTCCTTCGAGTGCCAGTGTTTGCATCAGCCCCACCAGCCCCATTTTCGCCGCTGCATAATTGGCCTGCCCGAAATTGCCATAAAGACCAGAAGAGGACGTCGTGAACACGATGCGCCCATACTTTTGGCGATGCATATGCTCCCATACGGCCTTGGTGCAAATCACTGCCCCCATTAGATGTACATCCAACACAGAGCGAAAATCATCTAGCGTCATTTTGGCAAAAGTCTTGTCACGCAGGTTGCCTGCATTGTTGACCAGAATATCGACCCTTCCCCACCGTTCTATAGTTTCCGTGACCATGGCCTTTATTTTCTCTTCATCAGTCACAGAGGCTTGGAAACTAATGGCATCCCCTCCTGATGAGTTGATTTCTTCGGCAACCTTGTCGGCACCCAGCCCGATATCATTGATCACAACTTTCGCACCATAACGGGCTAGCAGATGTGCGTGTGCTCGGCCAAGCCCGCCTCCGGCTCCGGTAATAATCGCAACACGATCCTGCAGGTCGGGTTTCATAATTCAGTTCCTTATAATGCAAATGGGGTAGGGTGTTCGGTCAGAAAGAGAGCGCGCAGTTCACGTTTCAGTACTTTTCCCGTAGCGTTAAGTGGCAATTGAGCAATGGCCTGTGCGTCGGATAAACGCTGTGTCTTACCCATACGCTGATTAACCCAAGTGATGACTTCGTTAGGGCTGAGCGAGTCGTTTTTGGGGACGTAGAAGGCGAAGGGAGTTTCCCCCCAGGTGACCGAGGGAATACCTATAACCGCGCAATCTGCAATGGAAGGATGTAACCGTAAAACTGCTTCTATATCTGATGGATATATATTAAAACCACCGCTAATGATCATGTCTTTAATGCGCCCAAGGAGTGTCAAAAAACCCTCTTCATCGAAACGCCCAAGGTCCCCGTGCCGTATATATCTATTGCCATTAGCATCAATCCAGGTGGCTTCACGGGTCGTGTCCGGGCGCCCATGATAACCAGTCATCATCATATTTGAGCGCCCCACGATCTCACCGATCTCGCCAGAATTGACTTCATTCCCTTGTGCATCAATCAAGCGAATTTCACAGCCAGGCACAGGCTGACCTACCGTGTGGAGTTTCTCAGGACATTCATTTGCCCTGAGAACACAGGTCCCCCCTCCTTCTGTCATCCCGTAAATTTCGAGCAAGGCTCCTGGCCAGCGACGGATTACATCGGCCTTCAACTCGGGAGAAAAAGGTGCGCCCGTGCATGATTTGAAAATGAAACTACTAAGATCAAAATCGTCGAATTTTGTTAAAGCCATAATACGTTGGTACTGCACAGGGACCATCAAGGTGTGGGTAGCCCGTGAATTCTGCGCTTCGACTAAATACTCATAAGCATCGAATTTACCCATCAGCACTGCAGTCCCTCCGTAGGCAAGCGACGGCAACAAACTGACTATTGTCGTATTGGAATAGATCGGCGTGGCGATCAAAGTGACGGCAGAGTCACATTGCGGAACAATCTGCCCATATGCCGCTATTTGACTCCAACGCATACCATGCGTATGGATAATTCCCTTTGGCGTACCAGTGGTCCCTGATGAATAGATAATGTTAAAGGGGTCTGCCGGCGACAGCTCAACATGCGTGGCAGCAAACCCCTCAGGTGCTAACCAGCTATCGAATTCGTCAAGATTAGCGACCCTGGCACCAATCGATGGCAAACCCTCAAGAAATTCGCTATCCAAAAAGACTAAAGGAATACATGCATCTGCAATTACCGATGCTATTTGTTCGGGAGACGACGATAAAGCGACGGGTACAGCGACACAACCGGCACTAATAACGCCGAGAAGGGCCAAAGTGGATAGCAATGGATTGGACGAAGCAATAGCAATAGCCGTGCGCGGGGGGATATCATTATACTGTATCGCTGCCAAGATCTGTTCAGAATAACGCTGCAATTCTTTATAAGTAACAACTGTATCCCTGTACCGTAAAGCGACAGTGTCAGCACGTTCGATAGCATGAATCGAGATCAACTCAGATATAGATGAAAAATTACTTTTACCAAGATGAATTGTTTCCATGAAAAGAATCCTCATTATCAATTCACTCACTATCGACATGCATTTAAATTTTGACTAGCCACTGCAATGAAACCAGTCGTTTCAAAAATGAAACCATAAAAACAAAAACACGTTAATTACTTAAAAAACAATAACATTACGATTTCTACATATAA
>Ga0065703_1006690_pt1 | contig 14098 bp, 8 predicted proteins | sample SwiRhicommunBV21_FD_59090 | JGI IMG/M metagenome (GOLD analysis project Ga0065703, IMG submission 59090) | Switchgrass rhizosphere microbial communities from Buena Vista Grasslands Wildlife Area, Michigan, USA - BV2.1 v1 | ecosystem: Host-associated > Plants > Roots > Rhizosphere > Soil ...
AGCAGAACATCTTCGCATGCATCATCCACGACCTCAGCTCCCGACGACAAAGATGATTGCACGTCGCGGGAGTTCTTCGGCCTCATCTGTGTAGACCCATCGCCTCCAACCACCAACCTAGTCACGCCCAGTCCAACGCGGCTTCCAACCACGAAGCGGAAACACTGCGTGGGAAGGCATTGGTATGGAAGTTGTAAGGAGTGGCGGTGGGAGCATACGTTGGATCCTAAGTGGGATCTTCTGTAACAATCGGCCGTGTTCGACAAGTTGCGTGAATACATTTTAGCCAGATACGAAATTATGATTAATTGAGATGGGTACCTGAACCTCTCGTGTACGAAGCTTCTCATTCACCTCTTGATTTTTTGGGGGCCTGATCTAAGCGCCCCGCTTACGAATTTGAATGTATTCTCTTCTTAATGCACATACCATGTGTCTTGCGCGTACTTTGAGCCTACGCCGCACCTGTTCGATGCAAGACGTGAAAATGAGGCGACATGTGCAGTTCGTGCCAAGCATACGAATCAAGCCGTCATAGGTAAGGGTATATAAGCAATCAACTCCGACGAACTTCATGATCGTAGCAACCAGTCATCTCTCTCTCGAGTTGCAAGAATCAGCCCCAAGTCAACTTGAATCATCAATCATCTACAAAAAAAAAGCAATACCAATGCCGCATTTCCTCGTCATCGGAGCCACAGGTATGTACATTCCCTGCCTCCCATCACCAGCAGCTTGCAAAAGTCCCATCAAGATACGGCATACCTGGTAAATATCTAAAACTAACTGTTAACCCGATAACCCCCCAAAAAAGGCCCATCAGGTCTCATCTTTCTCGAAACTGCCCTCCAATCCAACAACGACAACAACAACAACTCTCCCAATACCTTCACAATCTTCTGCCGTAACCCCTCCAAACTGCCCCCACACATCCATTCCCTCTCCCAGCCATCCTCATCCTCCTCCTCGTCCCCCGCAAAAATCCAAATCATCACCGGAGAATTCACCGACCTATCAGCCCTCACCCGCGCCCTCCACACCGGAGCAACAATCCTCATATCCTTCGCGGGCCCCGCAATTCCCGCCAAAGGAACCGCGATAACAGAATTCTACAAAACGTTATTTCCTTTAATAAAACAAGATTCTCAAACTCGGATTTCTCGAGTTCTAGTTTTGAGTACGCCTTCGTTTCGAGTGGTCGAAGATAAATTTTCTTTGAAATGGTGGTTGGGGGTTCAGTTTGTTTATTGGTTATTTGGGGATGCGTGGGAGGAGGTTAATGGGATTGGGAAGGTTGTGACGGGTTTGAGGGACGAAGAGGAGGACAAGTTAGAGTGGACGGTATTTCGGGTTCCGGGTTTGACAAAGGCGGCAGCAGGGCCCGTGAGAGCGGGGTTTATTGGGGAAAGGGGGGATGGGTTACTTTTGAGTAGGAAGAGTTTGGCAGTGTGGATTTTGCAGGAGGTAGAGGAGAGGAAGTGGGTGGGGAGGTGTCCGGCGCTTAGTGATGCTTAAGTGATGTATGCGTTCTTTTTCGTCTTTGGTCTGCTCTTCGTCCTCTTGGAGGCTCACGTAGTGTTGACAGCGTGCGTGACACTCTTCGGACAGTATTTACGTCGAGTGCTGGAGAATCAAGGCATGTGATTGGTAACATGTAAGAGGATAGTAGTAGAGTGAGGTGGCGTGGATATGATACCATTTTTATTGGGTGTTACGATGATCGATGAGCGAGCATGCGCGCTGCCCCTCCAAGTGTGTATGCACTGTGTGTCGCCGTATCATACCCAAGGCTGCAATACTTCAGGCTGTGATCCACACCATCACAGACATGTGCCGACGACCTGGCGCAGCGCTGACGGCAGTGATTGTGGCCATGGGCGTAGCGTCCACCAAGTGAGTTTTGGTGTGATTACGCTAGATGAATTAAGCCGTCAACGAAGCTCTCACGTCGCTTGCTAAACAATAGTTTCAGCAGGTCTGGGCGAGTCTAACCCTCGCTCCCAGAACTCCGGAAAGCCGCACAGAGCGCCGCATAGTTGTGCGTGAGGTCGAGTATCGATTGTGGTAAGCTTGTGGCCTGCACAATGCTTCGAACCTTTACCGCACCTTCATCCTCAATCAGATTGCGGATCGTACGAAGGAGATCGGGTGAGAACTAGGCCTTGTCAGTAGATTCCTCAATGCGTGGCACGGAGGCGGACTTACTTCGGAGTACCATCTGTACTGCCACGCGATCAGCCGTATGAGAGCTCCCAGCATGCCTCGCCCATCTGATTGCTGCTGATACAGCTTGAGGACGCCTCGCATGGCCTTGGGGCTAAATCGCATGCTGAGACATGCTTGCCAGGCTTCAATGGCCTCGTCGGGATGATGCAGACGTTCCGCAAGGTCACCAAGTATTTCCCATTCCTCGGCGGCTTTCTTATAAGCCATCTGCTGTTGCTTGTACTGTGATGCCTCAGTCCGCCAGATTGTATAAATGCGCAAATCTTCATAAAGGACCATGAACAAATTATCGAGCCATCGCTCACAAAGTCGCTTATGCTGGAATTGGGTATATTGCTGATGTGCTGGATCGGTGTTTGGAGCCTGCGGTTGCGAGGTTTCGGCATCAGAATGCGCAGTGACTGAAGTAGTAGGCTTGGACATATCCGCGTCCAGGTGCGACGACGCTGCTGAGGGCTCGTTCTCAGCATTGATCATATCGTCCGTGTCGGGATCGGATTGCTCGTCATCTTGTTGCAGTGCGTGACCGTTGGGCTGTGGGGTGTCGTTGCCACGTAGTGCCGTCGTGCTAGCGCCTCTGCTGCCCGCAGGTCCTTGTCTTTCTTGCCTGTACTCCTCTTCCATCACGAACACCTGACTGCGAATCTTCAACAGCTGATCCCAGCCGATCTTCTTGGTGATTTCCGTGAGAAGGATATACGCTTTCAAGAATGTTCCTTTGTAATTCCCGGCTGAGAGTCTCCTGAGTGTCGGATGTACTACATCCGCATCGGGTGTCGCACCAGCGTCGTCAATTTCGTCGCATATCGTCTCCGGAGCGAGTGGTAATGATATACGAACTGGTTCTGGTAGACGTGGTGCATCCTTGTCCTGGTATGTAAACATCGGACACGAGTTTAGAGTCAGCAGAGCCATGTCCCATCGTTCCATGCTGACATATACTTCTGCCAGCCGTGCCCATGTACAGAACTCGCTCGGTGCAGATACTACTTCGCGCTTGGCCAGTTCCAATGCCAGATCCGCGCGGCCTTTGCGATTGCAGAATTCCGCCTGCGTGTCCAATATAGAATAGTCCATTGGGAGCTCCTGCACGGCTTCATGAAGCAGCTGTACCGCCTTCACCTCTTCGTCAGCGGCAAGGTATACCTTTGCGAGGAGGGAGGAGATTTCTGGATCTCGCATGCGCAACTTCTCAAAAAGATTGATGCCCGATGCAAATCGTCCCGTCGTTTTGAAGTAGTGTAAGAGTCCGGATGTGAGGTGATTGGACACGAGATTGGGCACTTGTATCTCTGGGTCGGAGCCCAGTTGCCAACCTTGGTTCTTGTCAGCTTCGTTGGCCATCTGTCCAAGGCACCGTGCTTACCACTGAAGAAAAGCTTCTCTGCTGCGTCAAGAAAACGCTGCTCTTGCTCGGTGCTCTGAACAGGATTAAACCGCCTGACGCCAATGATGCGCTTGATGACATCGCCAGATCCCGTGTCTGCATACGAGTATGCGCGCAGTACACTGCATAGATACGTCTCCAGCCAATGCTCTTCTGTTGCTTCCAGCTTATTCCCGCGCTCGTCCACACAATAGCTTTCCACCGTCCCCGGTATTTGTACTTGCACGCGCATGTCGACTCGTGAGAAGGCATTGTAGCAGCAGTAGGTGCCCGATATCACCTTGTTGGTGTTGTTGCTCGGAGCGTAGGTCAATGTGTTGATGTATGCTGCCAAGCTGGCTGACGACGATGCATCGACTCCCGTGACATGGTGGTACACGCCGACCTGACATTGATCCCCATCAGTACCTCGCACTCCCTCATTGTCGCATCCACGACGACGCCTGCGTCCAGGCACACGACACCACCGCACTCTCAGGGAGGCATACCTGCTTCGAGACCGACTTGTTGTTGGCGGGAGCCTTGGTCAAGTGCACCAGATCAGGAGGGCCGAGTTCGCGGAGGGTCTGGAGGCTGTCGGTTCGCACGTCGACAACGGAGTGGGCGTCGTCCTCGTAGAGTCTGTGTCGTTGCTCAGCTTCGAAGCTCTCCCCCCGACAACAACCGTAACTTATCCAGTGAGGAGCTTACTCGGGCACTGCTGTCGCAACCATTGTTGCACACTATTGCATGGAAACGCGCTGATCAGGATCGCAGACTTCGGGTGTCCTGGTGCTAGTTCGTTCCAATGGCAGCCAAGAGGAGGAGGAGGAGGATGAGTTGGTTCAATAATCACTTCACCAGAAATCGAAGTGTGTCTGTCTTTACAGTTCACACCACGAATCTCGAGCAATCGGCAAGGAGCTCCAGACGAGCCCGAGCCCGCTGCCCTGGATCTGCGGGCCGCTCACGCTAGTCTACAGTAGCTCTAGTGTAAATCACAGACGCGTCACTTGGCACTTCACGCGCTTGTACTTACTCTGCCTACCACCGTACTGCCTACTACCTGACCAACCACCTCTCTTCTCCGCTATACCACATCACCACATCAAAATTCCATCCGGGAACGTGCTCTCAAGGCGCCTCCCACGTCCGAACGGAGGAAGCGCTAACAACAAGCGCAGCGCCATATAATCTACTGGTGCCATCACCATGTCAGGAGGCTTCCACGCTCTCAACATCGAATATGATGACGAGTCGGACACGGAGGTCGACGACACGAAAGAAATCCAGATCGAGGAGGCGCTTCGACTCTATCAGGTTGCGCTGAATCTTCATGCAGAGGGTGTGGCTTCCTACGACCAGGCTGCCAAAGCGTATCGCGAATTGTTCGAATCCGAGATCTTCAAATATCCCGAATCGCAAACAGAACTCCAGCGTATCGAGCTGTATGGACCTACGCCTGAATATGAACTACCACTCGATGGGCCTGTTCCCGGACGTGTAACAGCAAATAATAGCTTCGACACTGGACCCAGCACCCTACCTCAGATCCTGCACCTGGCGCATAAGAACTATGCGCAATTCAAACTGGACTCCTTGTCTGCTAGATTCGATTCCTTCAAAGTTACGCTCAACCAGATACTAGTTGATGCCAGAAGCGCACTTACACATTTTGTGAATTCACTGGATAAGGATGACACGGATTTGGACTTGTGGCGTCGCACCGCCTCTGTTGGCCAAATTCTTGACAGTAAGCGCGTGGCCCGCTTCTGCCTGGAGTCCGTTCTGGAGACCGATGACGAGGCTCTTGGTAGCGTGCTGTCGTCTCCAGGGCTTGAAACAGGATTCGCCGCGGAGCAGTTGCGAGAGCTTGTTGGACAGCTGCAGGATCAGCTGTCCATCTTGCAGGCTCCATTGTCGGTGAGCAAACGTCGAGCCTTGTCACAAATCCTCAAACAGAAGTTACACCCTTATAGTAAAGTAATCCGAGTGAGTGATACACTGCGACAACAGGATGGCCGCATCATTAAGCTTGCCGAGAAGGAGCGACGTCTCTTACCTGCGCCTCGGACCTGGGCAGAGTTAGGAGACGTGCTGCTTCGACAGCAAATGGAAGAAAAGCAAGAAACGTCCTCTACGGGGCCTAGCAGCGCCATCGCTTTCGACGTGGTTGGCGCGCAAGCATTACCTCAACCACCATCTCAACAGGTACCAGAGCGACCTAGTAGCCCCAGGGTCATTATACCTAGGGTCAGGCTGCTCAAGCAAACTGTCTATCCAGAGACACTGGCACAGCAGTTTCCTGGCATGGGGACGGGCGACCTACCGTTCAGCCTCAGATTGCGTCAGCAGACCCGAGTATGGATCCGCCCAGTCCTAGTCCTATAGAAGCTGAGTTGGTGCATTCGCCGACTGTAGCCCTGCCTTCGCGAAAAAGATCTGGTGATGTTGCGGGCATACAGGATACGGAGGAAGGAAGAACAAAGAGTAAGCGTATCCGTGCACGAGACTCCACCGTGGACTTAGCTGGAGATCGCCAGGCAGTCGACGATGCCAATGAACGTTGGGAAAAAGAACAGAAGCTCCTGGAAATCCAGGCAGCCGATGACTGGATGTTTGAGACTGTGGGGAACTTCTTCGAGCGCATTGGAATTGTCGGGTTTGATGCATCCCGACATGTACGACAGGAAATGCAGTCCACGAACGGGGAAGACCACCAGCTGCCTCATAGTCCACAACATGCTACAGTCGCCCTGCGTCACGCGCGAGATGACATACAAGGCCTCATGGATCAATGGAATGAATCAAAGGCCCAATTGCTGTTACACGGTGGTGAAAACCTCGACATCAGTCAAAGCCAGAATCTTCTCAGCACTGCAAACATTCTCGACAGTGGTAGCATCTCCAAAACGCTGACGAAAGTCGACGCTTTGCCGAACGAACAGTTGCAGCACTTACTCGACGCAGTAAACTCGTCATGGTCTGATGCAGCAGATGTTGCCTGGATGTTTATCGAAGCTCTGCTACGACCGGGAATGTTCTCCGATCACGAAAACAGCTATACGAGATATCAATGGCCAGAGCCAGTTAAAATGGTGGCGGTGCGAATCCTCGTTAATTTCGACGAAACCCTGTTCGAGCGAGCGACTCTCGAGCTCCGACGATGTCAGAACAACGTGGATTCCTCTGCCGCGTCAGTTCCCCATGACATGCCGGAGCTCATTCAGTCTATCTTTGAGCTCCACCTTGATGTGTACTCTCTGATCAAACAGTCTGATAGTGGTGTTGGCCGAGACACCATCATTACACAGGGTGATCGCCTGCAACGTTGGTCAGATTTGTCAAGAGAAGCGATGATTATACAGAGCAACACCCCCGACTTTGCTGCTGTCAAAGACAACCTCAGCGTTCGGTTTCTGTGGGCTTCTACATTCGCCATCAGCGCTTCGGCAGATGTGACACAGGAACATGCAATCGAGTGCATGCATGATCTGAGGAGACTGCTCATTGCAGCTGACGAACCTGTCATCCAACTTCAGAATAATGCAATCATGCCTGAAGTTTCCGTCGATGCTTTGGATCGTGAGCTGTCGAAGCTGACTACTAAAGACTTCTTCTTGCGGGTCACTAGCCAGGACGGTTCTGATCCTGCCGCAGTGATTGAGAGCTTGGAACCATTGCTAGAATCTCTCGACACTACTCGAAGTCCCAGTGTTGACCGCATGTCCGATGGAGACGAAGCTCCTCCAGCGAATGTCCCGCTTGACCTTGTCCGATTTCTCGCAGCAAGTCCAATATCAGTGCGCCTGATGCTTTGGCAGCGGTTGCGCGATGCATACGTCAAGATCGAATACAATCCAATGGTCGTCTGTTGCTACCTGCGCATGGTGGGAGTGGTTTTGGAGGAGATCAAAACGTCCGAAATTGTCGCTCTGGACCCCTCGGAGAGGCTCATCACCATACTCAAAAGTCTTCGGTTGATATCGGAATGGGTCAAAAGACTGTTCGACATCTTTCAAAAGGGGAAGGACTCTCTGCAATGCATGGATGACGACTACATCAGGTTCGCTGTTAGCAATTTCGGAGAGCTGCTCCAGCTCCTGCAAGTCATCAATGTCGCATACGACCCCATGCGTGTTAGGCTGCCTGGGGCATCAATGCCACTGGCCCAGAATGGCATGCCACTCCAGTCTTTCAAATCAGTTCTGAAATTATCGCACGAGACGCAAACCCGTATATGGATCATGCTTTATGCCCTCTTACAAGAGGCCATGTCGCAGAATCCCGACGTCTTTCCCAGTCCTACAGAGGACCGTTTCGAGTTCCTCCGTGTTGTACACCGCAACTTGGGCATTCGCGAGATCTGCTCATGTCTGAACAGGACTTTTGTGCGCTTGCTCAGGGACGAATTCTTTTCGATGACGCATGTCGAGGGCTACGACAGCGAGCAAGCGCAAGTCCTGTATGACCTTTACGGTCTCAAGTGTTTCTTGAACCCAGATTATGAGCTTATTGAACACGAGTGTATACGAGACGCGTTCATCGACCGCGGTGTTGCTCTACAGACCGTGGATTTGCTTCTTGCTCAAGCAAGCAAGCTGACAATCAAAGACTTGGTCAAGCATCCTCTCAAGGATGCAATTGAAAGGATACACAGCGCACTTTCAAGGAAGAGGCCGAGCGAGGGTATTCTTCGCAACCGAGAGATCATACAAAAGTTCCTGAAGTCGCACATTCAACCACTGGACCTGTTCTCTTGCCTGAAAGGAGAAGGTAACCACCTTGCTGTCACTCAAGTGCCCGAAGGAGACGCCGTTCTAGCTTCGAAAGGTTGGTTCTTCTTGATGGGACACATGTCGCTCACAAAATTTCGTACTCAGAAACGCACCGGACCGACCCCGATCGAGGATGTCGACATTGCCATTGCATTCTTCATGCAGGACCTCGAATTTACCATGGATCACTGGGAGACGTGGTTTCGCATCGCTCAAGCATACGACACAAAGATTGAAGAAATCGTGGTCTGGTCGGCCGAAAAGCTCAACAATTCCATGCAAGACGTAGTGGTGCTGCAGAAATATGCCATCCACTGCTTCGCTATGGCTACTGCGTTAGCGTATCGCTCGGCTGATATTGGGCAGGAGACATGCAACAAGATGACAGAATTATATCACGATTTTGCTTTGCGGCTGTACGCTTCATCTCGAGAGCCCTTCTCGATGAAGGCATTCGCGATTGATGATGAGAACATATTCATCAGCAATCACACAGGTGTGCATAAGTCGACCTCGTATCAAGCTGTTCGCGTCTATACCGTTTGGAAGCTGGCCAGTGTACTCTTCAAAAGGGCGTTAAATGGGCGCCCGGATCAGTGGCAAATCCATTACATGGTTGGCAAATGTGTATGGAAGATGCACAACGCCGACGAGCGTACCAGGGGTCGCGATACACCGCCGACAGCCGCTCAGGTTGTCGAGCCATTCGTCAAGGCACTTGAGCTTCTGCCCGAGAAGGACAAGAAAGAGAGCAAGGACTCTAAGCGCGAGCCTACGCTGGAGCCACACTATAAGCTTGTTTCTATCGTGGACAAGCTTTGGCGCAAGAAGACTCTCGATCGCGCCAGCTTGAAGGAAGCTATCGAGCATTCACATTACGCTCGCAAGGAAAGCTTCCCCGAGGATCCGGCAGACTGGAGGCCGTATCTTCTTGCTGTGCTGAAAAGTCTACGTACTGCAGACAAGTCAAATTGGTACCACCGCATCATTGCCAAACATGCCCAGATCGTCTACGATGAGGACGCATCATCGGAAGAAGTCAACTTACATGAGCCGAACGCCTCTGCCCTGGCTGCAAAGGAAGTTCTGACCGCGCAGATGTTTACCAAAACAATGGTACTACAAGTCTGGCGTCCAGAGAACGAGAGAGCTGGCCGACACTTTGTCTACACTGCTCGATATACGCGATTCATCGTCAACATCTTCAAGCAGTTAAAGGATCGCGCTGGTCTAGAAATGCTTGCACGGAGGGTTCGGAGACGCCCGCATGACCTCTTCGAGCACGGCAATGTGTGGCAGGACATCTGCACTGCCTATCTGTACCTTATGCGCACACATGCCGACTTGTCGGAAGGGCTCGAGACCGCTTGTTTCAGTAACATCGCCCATGAGGAATTCATAGCAAGAAAAGGTCCTCTCGAGAGTTGGATGCAGGAAACTCCAACTGGCAGTTCTCCAGCGTTGGATGTCCTCCGCGAAGTGCAGGAGCTGAAGAAGATCAATCAAGGTCTGATGAAGCCCGGCGCGATTGATGACCTGATTGGCGATTCGTACGCGCAACTGTTCAGCACGATTGGCAAGCAGCTCTGGGAAGCGGAAGAGAGACAACGGAGAGAAGAGGAGGCCCATCGCTTGGCGGATGCTACTCCTGCGGTGACCAGCCCTGCACGAAATCCTACCATGAGCCTCTCTCACCTCATGAACGTCGATGGTGCTGCGGACCTTGCTTCTGTATCAGCTCCAGCGGCCGCTTCTGCTGAACCTGATCTTGCACCGGTACGTCGAAAGGTTGGCGTAGGCAGACGAGAAATCCGAACTGCGGCCGAAGCGTGCTTGTTGAAGGCTGCCGCCAATCCCACCAAAGACAAAGCCACCGCCAACAACAGCCTTGGCTTTCCCGTGGTGGTGCCGAAGAGCACTACTGCGGTACAGACGTTGATCGAAGAGGACAGACGATCCAGCCTCCCTGGCGGCACATCTGTCGACATCAGCGCGCCTGGAAGTGTACATGATGACGCAGACGATGAAAGTGAGCTCAGCGACCTGGAAGAGGAGCAGCTCGACGATGGCGAGGGAAAGCATGGTGATTTGGAGCCTTTGCACAGGTCATGCTCGTTGCCAGAGATGATGGATGAAGATCATGTTGCGGGCGAGGACGAAGAGGAAGGAGCTAATGATGTGGAGATGGAAGACGAGGTGAACTAGGAGCGCCGTTCAAATGCTTCTTTCCTGTCACAGCAATGGCGCAGGATCACTTGTCATGCTATCTGAGCATTGATTGTGTAATCGAGCAATATAATTAGTATGGTAGGCATACACACTGCCTCTGGTAATGTCTTTCGCTCGAACTTTTCACTACGTCTCTAGGGCTCGGGCTCAAGTTGTACAACTCAGCTGGGCCCGAGATGGATGGGATGCTTAGGCCCGCGGCCTAATTATTCTGCGTGGAACTCACACTGACAGGCCCAACAGACGCCTGTCCACCACCACCACCCCCCTGCCCCGCCTCTTTCGCCCTCGCAACCTTGTAATGATCATACCTACACTCCCCTTGAAACGTGCCACCCGCCTTGTAACAGTCCAAACACAAACCCCACAATCGATCCTTATGCATGGCCCGAATGAGATTCAACGAACGAGCAAATCGATCCTCAACATGCGCACACCAATAACACGCATCCGTCGCGTCATAATCGGGGACTCGGAAATTCTCAATCGCGTGCACGACGGTGCCGACGGGACCGGAAATCACATGCGAGGAAGTCGGCCAGCGAGTTGCGGGCCACAAGTTGGCGTCGCGGAGCGCAGCGAGGAATTCGGTAGCGCCTTCTTTGTCCACGGGGCAATATTGGGGTGTTTCATTGTCGTCACTTGGTTGTTCTGGCGGCTCGTCGCCGGGGGCGCAGTCGTGATAGTGCTTGGAGTCTTCGGCGAGACTTTCGGCGAGAGGGTCGATGAGCAGGTCGAGGTCGACTCGGAGGTCTTGAAGGGCTTGTCTTTGGCGGGCTTGAATGGCGAGGGCGAGGTGTTGCTGAGCTGGGGAGGTGGCGATGGAGATGTCGGTGATGAGTGGTTGGGTGAGGACGAAGTGGGCGGTGAAGCGCGCGAAGTAGAGGGCGTCGTTGAGGGTACCGGTGGCTTCGATCATCTTGAAGAGGCTTTGTGAGTCGCTGACGGGAGGAAAGGCTGAGTAAGGCGTGGGAGGTGTCGGGGTCGCTGGTGTTGCTGGCGCATTGGGGGCAGCGGCGTGGCTAAAGAGCTTGGTCGCTTTCAGCGATCGGGTGTAGATGTAATCGAGCCACTGCGAAACGGCGCGGCCTGCAGCTACCATGCATTCGTATCGCGCGCACACAGTGACAAAGCGGAAGAGTAGGTCTGGCAGAATTTTCGGTGGCAGAGCGTCATTTCGAAGGTGGAGGATGTTGAGCAGCAGGAAGAGCGCGTCGCCGTCGTCGTTTGCGAGATGTACCAGCCGCGGCTCATCTGGCGCTGGCGTTGGAGGTGCGTCGCCGTCCGCGGCCGCGAAGAGATTGCGGAAGACGGAGCTCGTGAGGCTGAGGGCGGATGAGGATACTCGAATGCCGACACTTGTGACGGTTAGCATGTGCTTCGTGACGTGGAGGAAGTGCATACATACGGCTTGGCTACTCCTGCGAGGCCCTGCACCACCAGAACTGTGTCACCGTCGGGGCAGACGTCGACGATCATGTTGGGGGCTTGTGTGTTTCTCGTATCGATCGAGAGGTCCGGCATATTCTTCTTCTGCCGCTTGGCTGCGCGCTCCTGGTCTGCCATGTTGCAAGCAGCGTGTTTGTGCAGTTGGTGGGAAGAAGATGAGGTGTGAGGTGCTGTCGAAATGTGAGTTCTGGGTACATGTAGGATTAAAATGGCAACGCGATTTCGCGCTAGTGACCCTACTCCACGCAGCTTCGTGAACATTCCACATATTGTCCTCACATCTCTCAATAGAGCTTACTCAGGACTTACCATGACAATACATTGTTGCATAGCCCTGTGCTATCTTGGGAGCAGCTCATGAATGGGCCACATCCAAGCTCTATTCGACCACCTTCGCACCTTTCTGACATGCCATAGAATCTTCTATTCGAGTCTGCCACCGACGGGAATGATGAGGTTTTTATCAGCCACTACGTCGACGCGCTTCCGTTCTGTTGTATCCGTGCTAAACGTGCCGTCATCATCGATTAATGCTATGGGTAGTCACAAGCCAAATGCGCCCAGGAGCGGTATTCAAGAGGTCAAGGGAGCGAGAAGGAACAAATTCATTGTTAAATCTGCACAATGGTCCCACTCGCAAAGTGCATAAGTAAATTCCAAAAGTGAAACGCCGCCGGGAGTGATCCGCTTTCTGTTATTGGAAGGGATCGCTCATTCAATCCGTCGAGGATAGCAAGCACGTCTCAATGTGAGCTTTGAGGTGTGTGCAGGCCTTGATATCATCATATTCGCCGCCATGATCTTGATATCCCTGTGCGCGACTCCTCATCCTAGTAGGGCCCCACCGTTTTCGCTGGTGGAGTTTGTGGCGATAGAGATCACCTGCTCTAGTGCGCGGAGCGATGGCCCACGATTCTGCTGCATCACCACCATCTTGACTAAGTAAGCACGTGCGCGGAAGAATCTGACCTATGACTTACCAGGTTGCTTCCCAGTCGGCAACTACATCCGTAGTGATTCAAGGCACGATTGACCTTTCCTTGGGCGGAGGTAGTCTTTGCTCAATTGCTTGCATCAACCGGACGTTTTCCTTCTTGAGCGCAGAGAAATCATCGTCAAGTTTGGTGTGCCATGGATACAAGACGAAGACCTGGAATCCGAGGGCTGAGGTCGCGATGAGGAAATTGGTAATTGAAAATCGTCTTGCGATGAGCGGCATAGTGGTGACTTGTGGTGGCTGAATGATCGTTGCGATCTGAGCTTAAGGTAGGTACCTTAGGATAACAATGCCCGGGTGGTGGAGGATAGCGTGTTGCGTAAGGTGTGCGTTAGGTAGCAGAGGACGGAGTGTTGGTAATGTCACGGTATGTCGAATTGGGCAGGTTCAAATTGATCAATGACTGCCACTTCTATCGCGCCTGCTTCAACAAGGTACCTCATATATATATGTAGGTATGTGAATTTACACCTCGCCTCCCTGCTCACGTCCAAGGTCGGAGACGCACCGAGCACGGCGATGTCGGCATTGCACATTGCGCCTAATGGTGGCAACGTGATCTCGGTTTTTTATGGTTTCGAACATTGCGGCATTGATACGAGTGGTTGGCTTCAATGTACCTGAGCGTGGTAGAGTTGAGTTTCAGGGAGAAAGAGAGAGAGAGAGCGCCAGAGAAAGCCAGAGAGAGAAAGAGATGAAGTGCCGGCAGAAGTTCGCTTGGCCACAGAAGAAGGTTCATCCAACATCGGCGAGAAGTGCGAGTGTCGATGATATTGAGATTTCTCTCGCACAAATGAGCCGCGGTCCAGGAATAGCGTTCCAATTCGGCATATTTACCACAACGGGACGATTTGTTTTCCCATGATGACTATATGTACTTCTGCATCTGTTATCAGTCCACCTGATCGTACATCTGTGATTCGAACCAAAGCGGATGTCGCCGCCGATTCCCTGGCGATGAAGCTTTGCCCGAATCCCGTCCACATATTACAATAGTTAGGTACCTAAGGTAGCTTCTGATGACTTGGACCAGGGAATCTGCTTCCATCAAGC
>Ga0065703_1000523_pt1 | contig 14057 bp, 11 predicted proteins | sample SwiRhicommunBV21_FD_59090 | JGI IMG/M metagenome (GOLD analysis project Ga0065703, IMG submission 59090) | Switchgrass rhizosphere microbial communities from Buena Vista Grasslands Wildlife Area, Michigan, USA - BV2.1 v1 | ecosystem: Host-associated > Plants > Roots > Rhizosphere > Soil ...
CCCATTTCGTTGACCCTCGCCCTTCGCCACCACGGTTCCCTCCTGCCCTGGAGTTCATATGTTGGTTTTTTCTATTTCCCAGCGTGTCGCTGGGTTTTCTCGTTCGGCTAAACAACAAGAAATTCTAGATGTAACCGCACGCCAGAATGGACACTGCTGCGAATTCTGCGGTTATGAGTCGCCGAAGAACACGGCCATTTTTCGCGACAACAACCCGTTGAATACAGCCCCTGACAACCTCAGTGTCGCTGATCCGCTGTGCCAGGCGTGGCAGCAGCTCGATACCGTCACTGCGGAAGCCGGCGTGATGATCTACCTGCCGACGCTACGACCCGAAGATGTCAATCACCTGCAGCGAGCCATTGCCCAGGCACTGAGCTCGGAGGACGAAGACTACCGGCGGGACGCCAAAGCCTTGCTGGATTGGCTGACGTCACACGACAAACCGGTACAACAGGCCTGGGGAACCACACATCCACAGGCATTCGGCGATGCACTTAAACAATTACCCCCCGATCGCCGAAGACTTCTTCTATCACGCTGCCGTCACCTGGCGTTAGCGCTGCACCCTGGCCGCCTTGTCGGCCGACTAGCCACCACGGGTTTGGATGCTGGCACCACCTGGTGGTTACACCTGTACCGTGATTACAAGGCCCGGAGTTGACTATGATTATTGATAAAATCGAAGACGCATTTGCCTTCTTCTCCCGCTATACCCTGGGTAGAGATTTCGCGCAGTATTGTGACCTGCGCACAGTCATTGGCATGACGCCCGACGATAAAATTCGTCACCCGTCGCTGAACGCACCTTACATCCATGTCACCCACAGCAATGATTACGCCAGTTGTTTTGAAGTCCTTGGCGCATTTCGAGAATTTAGCGAAAACGTGCCTAAGACACCGAACGAACAACCCGAGGCCGACAGCTACCTGCGTTTTGTGTTGAAACTTCGGGATGCACTAACAGGCGACTTTAAGGCTCTGGGCCATAAAATCAGCATTGTTTTCGAGCGGGATCCTGGTCGCGGAAAAGAAGAAATTACCCGATTGGTGGAGCCTCAACGGCAGGCCTATCGCAAACTCGGGCTAACGCTTGATGATCTGGTCGATGAGCAAATCACCAAAATGTCCCCCTATGTTGCCCGCGAGCGTGTATGGCTGACGGTTTACACGGCAATTTCCTCCCTGCCCGCTGCGGAACGCAAAGAAGAAACACACCGCCAGGAGCAACAGTTTAAAAACGTACCGGAGGCGCGATTCGGTCAAAATCCTGTATTTGCTGAGTTTGAGGGACTGAAACTCCGACACGATGCCTTTATCGACAAGTTGGCCAACGACCTCACTAACGGTAACGAGGGGGTGATGGTTCGCTTACTGGACGCTCACGAAGCAGGGCATATCCTGCGCGACGAAATCGAACGCCTCAGTACGGATGAAAGCTGGCAACCTCTGCTTCCTGGCGACCGGGTGATCCCTCATGGGAAATTGCGCGATGACGATATCAGCGGTGCATTGGCCCCTCACCTCAATTTCCAGTATTGCGATACCGAGGTAACACCCCACGGTAATTTGATTGAAGTTGACGGATTGTTCCATGGCCAGCTCGCAATGACGCTGGCACCACAGCGGCCAGAACCGTTCAGCCAATTGTTCAAAAAGGTTCCCCGGCAAATCCCTTGGCGCTTGCGTCTGGATCTGATGCCCGGCGGTGGTGCTCACCTCAACAACAAACAGAACCTGCTGTCTTTTGTCGCTTTCGTACCGTCTCTGCGTGATATCTACACATCGGTATCCTGGTTGGTGAAGCAAGATAAAAAAGAACCGGTGTGCATGATGAGCATCACAGCCAGTACCTGGGATGCCGATAAAAGCCGGTTGAAGCGCAACCTGACGCTTCTACAAAAATCGATTCAGGCCTGGGGAGTCACCTCCGTCACCCGAACCTTTGGTGATCCAATACGAGCCTGGATAAATACCTTGCCACTGGCATCCAGTTACAGCGCGCCAAATCTGATGTTTCCTCCGTTATCCGAAGGCATCAAGCTGATGCCTCTGCAGCGCCCTGCCAGTCCGTGGGGCAATGAGGGTAACTCAATACACCAAACCGTTGATGGCAAGCCCTATCCGATCGGGTTAGCCAGTGCGCTCCAGGAAAAACATACCGAGTTACTGGCTGGCGCTCCAGGTTCAGGAAAATCGTTGTTGGCCAACAGCCTGCACCTTGATGCGATAACCAATGGCAACAGTGACTTGCCGTTTATGGCCTTTATAGATAAGGGGTTTACTGCTCAAGGCTTTTACGATTTGGTTCATGACAGCCTTCCCGTTGACCAGAAAGACAAGATCATCAGCATCATTCTGCAAAACGTCGCAGACCATTGCCGCAACCCATTTGATATTCAATTAGGTCTGAAATACCCCATCAGCACTGAGCGTGATTACTTGCTGAGATTATTGACCAGCCTGTGCATCGATCCACAAACAGGTCTCGCCCCGGATGCGACGTCATGCAAACAGATCCTGTCCCGCGCCGTTGACCTGGTGTTTCGCAAAAACAGTGACACCGAACCCGTGCGGTATGGCCCTACACTGGTTCCGGAAGTGGATGCGGCGCTCAAAAACAGTGGCTGTATCTCTCAGCACGACACGCAATGGTGGGAATTGGCCACATGGTACGAAGTTCGTGACATGTTGTTTGAACATGGCCATGTCTATGAAGCCTCTCTTGCTCAGGCGCAGGCGGTTCCCGAGCTGAATGATCTGCAGGGCGCCCTCAATAGTGAAGAGTTGCGAACGGCGTTTGGCATGGTCAACCGCCCGGGATCGGATGAAACATTACTCAGTTACGTTTCGCGTTGCCTGACTCAGGCGCTATTTGATTATCCACTGATTTCCGGTCGCACACGATTTACCGTCAGCCCCAACACTCGCATCAGGATAGTCGACGTCAATAACGTGGCCGGTAACGATTCGCCCGAAGGTAAAATCCGTACCGGTATCATGTACCAATTTGCTCGCCATTTAGCGGGAGGTACTGACTTCTATCTGCCACAAATACAGACAGAACTGTATTCCAAATTGGATCCGCGCTACATCCAACTGCACCGCAAACGCATCGAGCAGTTGGATCAGGAGATCAAACTCATCTTCATTGATGAGCTGCATAACATCAAAGGCATTGATGCACTCTGGTCGGCCTTACAAACGGAGGATAGGGAGAAACGCAAGTTTGGTGTCCGTACTGTTTTCGCATCGCAGTACCTGGACGATTATCCTCAAACCATACTGGACTCGGCGAACTCGCTCTATTTACTTCGGGTACGTACTCAGGACTTCGACATTCTACAAAACACCTTCAAAGTCCCGCGGGCCACATTATTGAAACTCCTGAACACAACCAAAGGCCCGGCACCAGATGGCAGTGGTGTCACCTTCCTTGCCGTGTTCCAAACCACCAATGGCAACGTCGCACAGCTGTTGAAAAATACCGTCGGCCCTCTGCGCCTCTGGGCTTTGAACTCCACACCGGCAAACAGAGCATTACGCAATATGTTGTATGACGCGCTGGATGGCAAAACCGCACGACGGCTCCTGGCTGATGCCTTTCCCGGTGGCTCTGCAGAGAACCATATCAAGATGTTGAAAAAGCGTGCCGGCAACGACGATGAAGGTGGCGCCATTCGTCAGTTGGCAAATGAACTCATCGCCAAAGCCGGCTATATCCAGGGGAATACTGCTTAAGGAGAAAATATGTGTGTAACAACGTTTTGGCCTCGTTTTAAACAATCATTTTTTCACTATCCCATCACCCACATCACTATTTACACCGTGCTGTTCTGGACCCTTGCCGCCTCAGTCGCACTACACATTTGGAGCTAGTCATGTTTTGGAATCGTCAACATCCCTGTCAACTCAGCCTGCTGACCGTACTGGTGCTAGCTGCATATCTGCCAGGCAAAGCGGTAGCTTATCCCGTTGAAGTCACGAGCAGCCTTCCAGTCGAAACGCAGGTGGCGCCAGCACTTGGAACCATAAACGGTACACTGTCAGAAATCGCCGGTACCCAGCACCAGGTCGGCGCCGCTATCAACCAGAACGGTGGCAAAGTTGCCGCACAGATTGAGCAGGCAGCCCAGGCACAGCGGGATCAGGACATATTTGCCCGGCAGACCGAGCGATTGGAACAAGCACGTCGTACCTACAGCGTTCCTGACAGTATTTGTACCGAATCCGGTTCAGGCATGGCCGCTCAGGTGCAAAGCGGTGCCCGAGCTCGCCAGGGAGCCTTGGCCAGCGGTAGTGGGATAAGTAACAGTACCATTCGTCAGGGTGTTACCTCACCAACCCCGCCTCCGGAGCAGACACAATTCCGAACGGCCGCAATACATGCCGACTACTGTGATGCCAAGGATTTTGCGGCATACGGTGGAACAGCCTTGTGCAAAGGCATCTCCGATTTACCTGGTGGGGACAAGAGACTGACAGCCTTGTTGGATGGTGCTGGTCAGGAAGGGAAAGCCCCGGACTTGACCTTCAACCAACAGCAAACCGATGCAGCGATGGCCTATACCCTCAACAGTGCGCCTGCGACAGCAGGTAAGCAGCTGGGGAAAGGTGAAGTCAAAACGACATCAGGTCAGCAGTACGTAGGGATAATGACACAATATGAATCAGTGAATTCTGCAGCACGCGAACCCATGTTGGCCATGGTCGCCGCCAGTCAGCCTAATGAAGCTACCCGAGATGTGTTGAAAGAAACGCTGCAGACCCCGTCTGCAGCGGCGTATTTTGGGCGCACGGCATCGGAGGAAGCGCAACGTAGCGGCATGATGTCCGAACGTGAGTTTGAACAGTTCGAAGTAGGCAGACGCTATGCTAATACGGACTACCAAACTGACCTGCAGGCAATGGATGGAGATAATTTAGCGCGTGAATCTATACGGATCCAATCACTGCAGAATTGGTTATTACTGGGGATAAAGCAGCAGCTGCAGAAAAACAATATTCTGCAAGGTCAACAACTGTCCATATCAGCAACAGAAAACTATCGTCCGCAGTTGCAAGCGAAAATGCGTGAAGTCAGTGCAGGAGCAGCCCGTCATGACTGAAAAAAACGAGAAAACGGCTCCACATTGGGGCCGTCGTGTGGGGAAGGGGGCCTATTACACCGCCAACATTTTTTTGCCACTCTCAGAACTGCGATATACCGCCACGAAAATCGGTCCCTCGCTGATTAACCACCTCAAACGAGCACGGCACCTCTCACCGTCTTATCAACTGGAGCAAAAACTGAAGGAGCCCATGCTGGGCTTTGACGACGCCGTTGCAGCCAGCGGAGTGTCGACAACGGTATTGATAAAACGCTTTCACCGGCGCAAACAACTTTGCCTTGCGCTGTCGGCGGTACCGGCATTTCTCATCATCAGTGTCATGCTGGTCGTCCTGGCCAGCAATATCTACACGCCGTTGTTACTGGCCAAAACGTTAGCCCTGGTGTTAGCCCTCCTGTCTTTAGCTGCAATCCCCTTCGTTCAGGCTCTCGTTTGCTCATGGCGTTTGTGGCAACTCCGGGAGCGCCGGGCATCTCAGCAAGAACACGGGGGATTTATGGATTTCCTGGCAGAAAACCACTGGCTTAAAACAACGCTTTCACTTCGGCAGTAATCTGCAGGTATCACCTTTCCTTCCTGGCGCCCGCCAGGCAATTGCCTTCAAAAACGAGCATCCTATGAAAGCCATACGAAAATTGATGGCCGGCGCTTTGCTGTGCCTGTTTACGGCCAGTGCCTGGGCCGATACCGCAGTCAGTTTTGACACCATAGAACAAGCGGCCAAACGGTCGAGTGACCTGTCTCGCCAAATTCTGGTCATGATATTTGGTGACGTTGTCACCAACCCATTATCAACTGAATCAAGCATGATCGGTCAGCTATTCTTTGTGTTTAACGGGATAGTCATGGCCATTGCTGTCGTCTGGTTCCTGTTGGTCACAGTCAAACATCTGGTACAAGCCGGACAGCACGGGAAAATATTCAACCAGGGCAGCTCTATGGTCGGCCCAGTCACAACGACCGCGGGGTTCCTAACCCTGGTACCAACGGTCTCTGGTTGGTCCTTGGCGCAGCTCATCTTCCTTTGGGCGGCCTCTATCATGGGGATAGGCAGCGCCAATGTAGTAACCGATCGAATTGTGGATTTATTGGAAGAGGGTTATTCCCTGGTGGTACAACCCGTTGCACCACAGACAGTGAGTGCTGCCCGGGCGATTTACGAAATGAATTTATGCATGTATGGGGTTAATTCGGAACTCAACAACATGTACCAAAAGTATGGTCAGGGCGGTACTCCACTGATGAGTATCAAGTCACTACCTGACGGCTTTGAGATCGGCAACGGGAGCGCTTTGTGTGGTTCCGCCCGGCTACCGGAAAGCCTGGCAGACCAGACAACCAGCTGGCTATTCCCCGTTCCCGTGAACACAGACAGCATAATCAATGCTCAACGCAGTGCCATGAACGAGATGCAAAACACATTATCACAGGACGCATCACAGTTTGTTTCTGCTCTGGCCAACAAACAGGTGAATGGCAGTGGATCATTACCAGATGCTGAAACTGACATCCAGAAAGCAGCACGAGCCTATGAAGACAGAATAAATCAGGCATTGAAAGCACAAGGGCAATCCGACGAACTGGCTTCCGTTCTCTCGGCACAGCTGAAAAAAAATGGTTGGCTGGCACTCGGCTCCTGGTACCAAACGTTTGCCACGGCCAATAACAAGTTCAATGACGCCGTCCAGTTAAAGCCTGTCATTTCAGGTATGTCTGGCCTGGGTGATTTGGGAGCCACTGACAACTACTCTAATGTAAAAACAGCCTACAAAGCTCAACTGCAGAACTCCCCCTACACACCCCCACTGGGGACACAAGGAGCGAAAGATACTCAACAAGCCACTGACGCATCTGACCCAGGTGCAGTCTTTGTTGGATTATTTAAATCACCGATTCAAAAACTAGCGAACAATATCGCAACTTCGAATATTGGAAACTCTTCAGTTAGCAGTGATCAAATGAATCCATTACTGCAAATGAAATTCATTGGTGACTTAACCTTAGGTGGTGCTGAGGCAACTCTGACATTATTCACTGCCGGGAAAGTAGCCGCCGCCTTATCTACTAAGGGGTTTTGGGGAAGCCTTGCCGGTGCTTTCTCTGCTAATGCAACAGAAGGGTTTTCTGCTTTTCTAGATGCTATATCTCCGGTTGTTTATTTTATTATTTTTGTTCTATTTGGAATTGGCATAAGCCTTTCAATCTACCTCCCTTTCATACCGTTTATTTTTTGGATAGCAGCAGCAGCAAACTGGCTTGTTAGTGTCCTAGTAGGAGCAACTGGCGGTACATTATGGGCTGCAACACATATAGGTATAGAGGGCGACAAAGGTCATCGTTCATCATATGGCTACGTTTTCCTGATTGATGTAATGATTAGGCCGATGCTTATGGTCTTCGGTTTCGTATTTGCAAGTATAGTGATCGTTGCCCTTGGAACTTTGTTAAATCTAATGTTCGGATCAACCATTGCTAACGTGCAGGCAAACTCGATTACAGGACTAGCGTCTGTAATAGGTATTTTGATGGTATATGCGAGGATATGTACCACTACGGTTACTCGAGTATTCAGCCTACAAGTAACAATGCCAGACTATATCATTTCTTGGTTAGGAGGACGTGAAGCAGCAAGTATTTTAGGTGGTATGGCCGAGTCAACAAAAAACATTTTTGCTGGTTTTTCACATGGACTACAGCGTTCGCCTGGTGTAAAATTCAATCATAAAGGTTCAAACAATGAACAGGGAGATGGAATTAAATGACAAAAACACAGCTTTACTTAAAATCCTTCTATTTAATGTTTTCATTATGTGCAGGTGCCTTTTTTTTACTTTCATCTTTGATTTTGTTCATTGTATCAGATGCACGAAGCAATCCCGCCTGGCCAGTTTTTTCTTTAGTCGTCGGTTTAGCTTTAATTTACTCATTTTACCGGACGCTTCAGAACTCTAAAAAGAAAACCGAGAATATAATAAATAGTTACATCTGCAATGATTTCACCCCATCTAATGGATATGAGATTAAAATATTAGATATTGGAAAGTATGTTGGGATAGACGTAAAAAACGGAACAATACTATTACTATCAACAACCGACTCTGTTTTTAAAGGAATTCGTGCCGCCGACCTGGTTGGATATGAATGCAGAGGAAACACCCTGACGTTAAAGTTCAATGATGTTTACTTCCCCTACTTTAAAATCAATGTTGGCAGCGAAAGTAAGTGCATGGAATTCGGCAATAAACTGGATGTACTTCTTTCCTCTTCCTATCGCCCAGAGAACGAGCCTGGTAACAGTTTTGGTGAATTCGTTCGTAACAAATCCCTAGCCTATTGATATATTAAATAGTATTTTACAACAATCCATTTTAAGCGCCTTAACCGGCGCTTTTTCTTTACTGAAAAAAATTCCTCTTTGGTGTACCTCCCCTTATAGCCCGCATGGCTTCCTTGCGGGCATCCTTTTATCAGGAAAGTATATGGCAACAAGAACAGCCACTCCGCCTCCTCAAGGCCAGGAGCGCGGACTCATGATATTTCTTATCTTTTTCATGATCTGCTTTTTAATGTGGATATACCAGCCCCCCATCATGTTTGGAAGTTGTTGGATAATTTATCAACTCTGGTCTCTTTGCGACTTCCCGCGCAACCACAGTTATGTTGCTGAACGACTGAACTTATTAGCCTGGGCGGCAAATCGCGTTAACGACCTCAGTTGGAGCGAGTTTATTAACGTGATGAATAAAACAGCCGGCATTTTGTTAGCACCACTATCAGTGATAGTTGTAGGGAGCATGATTGCAGTACGCAACCATGCGAGTAACCGGACACGAAGAGATATTAACGTATATTCCCTACCTAAAATTATGTCTCGGTTCTCTCCCAATATTGTACCTGCCCTATGCTACGGCGATAAGGAAACACAACTGCTGAACTGTGACCCTCCAGAGCATAGAAGTGCGCAGTCACCGGAAGAGTTTGCCAAACAACACCAGTTGGTGATCGGTGAACGCCTTGATCATGAAAGAGCTCGCATCGTCTTCGAACAGCAACTGGGTGCCCCACTCAAAGATGCATCCAGTTTTAGCCCCCATGAGCGCGCCTTAGTCGCTGTTTTCGGGCTTCAGGTATTCTTAAAGGACCGCAAGGCAGCTGAGAAATTGCTGGATAGCTTGAATCGCTCCTGCCTCATCAAAAGCCGTCGCGATAGAGGGAACAGGGGGTATCCAGTTTTAGGACTGGCGACCAAAGCATTCCAACGCGTGATCAGTACCCCCGAGGCAAAAGCCTGGCTAGGTCGACATAGCACTACCCGTACAGCAATGTTCGCTTTACATGACCAAGACTTGCGCCTGCCTGGTCCGCGCTTTCGCTGGCTAAAAGGTCTCGATCGCACATTGTGGTATGCCCTAACCTCAACCGGCCGGCCGAAAGTCTTTGTTGAAGGTGCTGGCGTGATTGCCGTTTCAAAATGGGAAACCCTGGTTGGGGAAGTATCAGAACGACTCAGAGTATCGGTACCCATGCCAGAAAGTCGAATGGACAAGGCTATCCATGGCTTGGAAATTGATTTGCGGAACCTAGGGTTAACCATAGAAGAAAAAACAGCTACCAAGCCTATTGAATGCGCCCCAGATGCTGATATGGAAGACGAAGTGGGAGATGTGGTGATTTTGCGCAATCAAGAAATCGTTATACCCGCAGCCACCATTGCAACAACACGTTCGCCTGAGCAACACCCCGTCAAAACTCGCACATTCACTCGTCCCAGAACACAACGCCCGTCTTAACAGGAAACAATCGATGAATACTCATTTTACTGCATCCCTGCAGGGTAAAACACTGTCTGTTTACTCACGAAAATCCGGCAGCGAACAGGCTATTGCCATTCTTGAGCTGGGTGCTCATTCCCGCTTTTATATTAAAGATAACAACGTCTACCACGATTGCCGTGCTCTGAACCAAGCCCTGATCCATCAGGGAACATCCTATGAGGACGCCCAGACAATATTACATGCGATAAATGGCGCAGTTATGCGCCAGCACGACAGGAGGGCTCAGTGTCGCAAACTGACCGCAGGAGTCATTCTCGGTGCCGCCGTTACCATGGCTATTGTCACTGCCTGGAGCCTAGGTGCATCTGGAACCAGACCCCTTTTGGTTCCGGCAAAACAAAATTCCGCATTTCAAGCACCAGTAGTATCTTTACCTAGTTCCCACGTAGCTCCGACTCAACCGACTCCTGCAGTAATAATATCAGCAGATTCGACGCCAACTATCCGCCAGGTTGAACCAGCAGGTGCCCTCCCCAAAGCCGCCGATTATCAAAAAACGGCAGAGATTTTGCGTAAGACAGCCCAAAGTGGCCAATACACGATCCCGTTGTCATCAGGCCACTCACGCACGCTGTATGTATTTGCCGACCCGTTGTGTCACAACTGCCAGATCATTGAACCGGCATTAGAAGCCCTGTCAGAAAAATACAATGTTGAGATTTTCCCGGTGACACTTGTTGGTAAGCAACAGACCCTCAACCTGGTGAGTCCTATCCTATGCCAAGCCCCTTCGTCACGTATGGCACTATGGAAATCACTTTTCCGCACAGACGCTGGTTTAGCATCAGGTGAAAACGCCCCACAACCTGCATCATGTGAAGCCGGGGAAACCGCAATCGCCAAAAATGACGTTGCCTTTGATTACTACACACTCCCGGGCACCCCTTCTTTATTGGCAGATGATGGTCGCTACATCCCTCTGCAGTCACTGAAAAGTGACGATGCGCTGGAAGCCTTCCTGAACTCACCAACCGTCCACTAATACCTGCCATCCGATCTTTCTCTGATTGAGGTTACTCATGTCACGTCCTGTAGAAGTCGACCCGCGCCGGGTGCGCAGGCCGCTAGGCTATACCTTTATAAATGATGCGTTACTTTCTCCGATGGGGGTTCAACTCAGTCTACTAGCTGGCTTAATTGTGGGTTTCGTTATGCCAGCCACACTGTTACTTACCGTCCCCGGGTTACTACTTCTGATCATGCTGTTTGCCGATCGTCCGTTTCGTATGCCATTACGCATGCCAACAGACATTGGCGGCATGGATCTCACCACCGAACGTGAAATGCCCAAGTACCGCAAAGGCCTGGGCGGATTTTTCCGGTATGTGGTACGTACCCGCAAATACATGCCGGCAGCCGGTGTAATGTGTCTCGGGTACGCCCGTGGTAAAGGCCTGGCACGTGAACTATGGCTGACGCTGGACGACGCTTTGCGGCATATGCTGCTATTGGCCACCACGGGTTCGGGTAAAACCGAGGCTCTCTTGTCGGTCTTTCTCAATTCGATATGCTGGGGACGTGGGATCTGTTATTCGGACGGTAAGGGCCAGAACACTCTGGCCTTCGCCATGTGGTCTCTAGCTCGTCGCTTTGGCCGCGAAGATGATTTCTACGTGTTGAATTTCATGACAGGGGGGGCGGACAAGCTACTGCAGCTGTTGCTCAATGATAAGAAACGGCAACCCTCAAACACCATCAATCTGTTCGGAACCGCTAACACCACCTTTATCATCCAGCTGATGGAGTCCATGTTGCCACCTGCCGGCAGTGGAGATCAGGGCTGGCAGGACAAAGCAAAATCAATGCTGTCTGCCTTGGTTTATGCCATCTATTACAAATGCAAACGGGAAAAACGCCGGATCTCGCAAAAGGTTATCCAGGAATATTTACCCCTGCGGAAACTTGCAGACCTCTATCAAGAAGCTAAACGGGACGGATGGCACCGTGAGGCATACAACCCATTGGAGAATTACTTCAACACATTGGCTGGTTTCCGCATTGAGTTGATTAACAAACCATCGGAGTGGGAACAAGGGGTATACGACCAACACGGGTACCTGATCCAGCAGTTTAACCGCATGCTCACCATGTTTAACGACCTCTACGGCCACATCTTCTCAACCGATGCCGGCGATATTGATATCGAAGACGTATTGCACAACGATCGCATTCTCTGCACGACCATACCCGCGCTGGAACTCTCCAAGGGGGAAGCATCCAACATCGGTAAGCTGTACATCTCAGCCATCCGCATGACCATGGCCAGAGACCTGGGCTGCGAGCTCGAAGGGATGATGAACGATGTGCTGATCGTCAAAAAATACAGTGGCAAGTTCCCCTACCCGATCGCCATGGATGAGTTGGGTGCCTACTTTGGCCCGGGTATGGACAACCTAGCTAGCCAGATGCGAAGTCTGGGGTATATGCTCATTGTTTCTGCCCAGGATATTCAGAGGTTTATCGCCGAACACAAAGGCGAATACATGACAGTAAACGCCAACCTGCTGACCAAGTGGTTCATGACACTGCAGGACGAGAAGGACACGTTCGATCTGGCCAGGATCACCGGGGGTAAAGGATATTATGCCGAGCTGGGTTCGGTAGAACAGGCAGGCGGGTTTATTACGCCTAACTACGAAGATGCAGCCAATAACTATATTCGCGAAAAAGATCGACTAGACCTGGGTGACTTGAAGGATATGAGCCCCGGTGAAGGCATGATTTCCTTTAAAAGCGCGCTGGTACCGAGTAATGCCATTTATATCCCAGATGACCAGAAAATGACGTCTTCGCTGCCAATGCGTATCAACCGTTTCATCGACGTGGAAACTCCCACCGAAGCTGAGTTATTTACGCTGAACCCGTCATTGAAGCGCAAATTACCGCCTACCGCGCAGGAGATCGATGGCATCCTTCAACGCCTTGAGCAGGCAATGGATACAACAACATCTGCCGGCATGATGGATCCCGTACTCAAACGCGTTGCTGCAGTGGCACTCGACCTGGACAACCGCGCCGACATCAGTTACTCACCAACTCAACGTGGTGTGTTGCTATTTGAAGCTGCCAGGGAAGCACTGCATCAGAATAAACGCAATTGGCGCCAGTTGCCGTCACCACCAAAACCCATCCGCGTATCAAAAGAAGTCGCACAGTCATTGGCGAACGCCGGCACAAACGAAATCACTTTCCGCTAAAGAGAACCACATGCAACGCTCTGTTATACGACAACTCACGCTGGCATGGCTGCTGGCAGTGCCATTCGTCACGCTTCCCGTACAAGCCTCACCAACATTCAGTGTAGGCTTTTCCCCTTCACATTCTGCCAAATCCGCCGTATTGGAGGTGATTAACCAGGCACAACAGACGTTGAACGTCGAAGCCTATTCATTTACCGACAACGGAATCGCCAGGGCACTGGTTGCCGCAAAAAAAAGAGGCGTCACCGTTAAAATTATCGCGGACCGCACAGCCAACAGCGACAGATATACCGCGGTAACGTTTATGGCCAACAGTGGCCTCAACGTCCGCCTCAACGACAAATATGCTATATTTCACAATAAGATAATTCTGGCGGACGGTCATACCTTGCAAACCGGCAGTTACAACTACTCCTCAAGTGCAGATAAACGCAATGCGGAGAATGTACTGGTAGTACGCAACCAACCCCAGTTGGTGGCAGTCTATCAACAAGAATTCGAACGGCTATGGCTCGAAAGCCAGCCCCTTCCTCCTAACTACTGAGGCACCGGTATGAGTGACAAAAACCTGGACTATCGGCGCGGCTATACTGAACTGGTAAGGCTGTGTGCAATGATGTTGATGGCTCTGACGGAAACAGAGTCCAGGGAAGATGACACCAGACCGGTGTTGACAACCGAGCGGGCGGAGAACCTGCGTGATGAGTGCGCCAGATTGCTTAATCTCTTTGTCGCCCAGGAACAATTCGATGTCGATAAACACGATGCGATTATGCATCGTATGATGGCCATATTCACTGAGATCAACGGCAACGACAGTAGCGCCTGGCTTGCTTACCAACCGGCGATACAACAGCAACGCAAACACCTCAACTGAACACCCAATAAAAAGCCGGCGCAGTGAAAACTGC
>Ga0065703_1000210_pt1 | contig 14052 bp, 14 predicted proteins | sample SwiRhicommunBV21_FD_59090 | JGI IMG/M metagenome (GOLD analysis project Ga0065703, IMG submission 59090) | Switchgrass rhizosphere microbial communities from Buena Vista Grasslands Wildlife Area, Michigan, USA - BV2.1 v1 | ecosystem: Host-associated > Plants > Roots > Rhizosphere > Soil ...
AATCAGAAATAATTAAATTATCTTTTAATATTTTTTCATCTTCTTGATAACGCCAACTATATGGTCTACTAGAAATATAAATACTACATCTTTTTGATGCAGGCTGAATTTTTCTTGCAAATTTACTTATAGCCTTCTGAAATGCTCTTGGATCTTCTAAACGTGCTTCATCCACAGAATCTAAGAAAAACCAAGCTTTTTTTTCAGGAGATGTTAACCATTCTTCAAAACGGTCTCTATCCCCGACTTCAAATGATTCTATAAAATCACTATCAATATCTTCTATTCTAATAAAAAAAGATAATTTATCATCCTTTTCAAGTTTTTTCGCCTGCTGCTTAAATTCTTCTGTTTTTCCTGCCCCAGCTTCTGCCAAAACTATACATCTATTATATTTTGCTAATAAATCTTCCCATGTTAATAATCCTTCAGAATCCCTACTTAATGAGTAATCACTATTTGTAACCTGAGAGTCACTATTAGATGATATCTGTGAAAATTTTCTATTAAGTTCGATATAACTCATAATTTTTTTGATTTGTATCTAATAATCAATACTATAAATTCATTCCAACCTTAAATCTATAATACCTTTATTTAATTTCCTCTTCAAAAAAACCTCTCCGCCACCACATCCCTTTCATCCAAACTATTTGAGCTTAAAATCTGGAACATCAAGCCATCAATAAGGTTTAAAACCATATTAGCATCAGGTTTTAACGGGCAGTTTTCCAAACTAAAAACCAGATCAAAAAGCTCTCGAAGCAGCCATTTTCTATACTCAATTGCCATTAGGTAGGCCTGAGAGTAAAGCTGTTTAATTTCAAAAATAGCTTTAAGTAATAGATAGTACAGACTATTAAAATTGACATGTAAAACAATAATCTCTTTGATTTTATCGCTTGAGGTTCGGTAACGGCTTGAGTAAATAATTGCCAGTACTTCTTCTTTCAATCGGCTTTTTTGAAAAGATACGCACCTTTCAATAAGCTGCTCTTTTGAGTGAAAGTAATTATAAAAAGTAGCTTTAGGAATTTTGGATTCTTTGGCGATTAAGTCCACGCCCGTATTGTGAAACCCATAGATATTAAACAGCTCTATGGCGGTATGAATAACCTGTAATTTTTTGGAAGATGTTTCTAAAGTTGGCATAGTTTTACCGTTATAAATTCTTGTTGTTTCAAAAGAGATTAAAAAGCCATTACCCTTTTTGGGAGAAAAAAAGGCATAGCAAAGCCGTAAAGACTGTGCTTGGCACATCTCAAGTTTTATTGTTGCTAAGTTTTTTGGTCGTGACGAATTAAAGCCTGAAAAGCCTAATGGCGATCAAACTGCTTTAAAAGTTTAAGTTGTGTCGTTATAAACTTTGGCAAAGACTGCCAAGAAAAAATGAATGTGCAAAGCCAACTCCTTCTTTTGGGAGTTCTGCCAGACATTTTAAATTATGGTGGCAGAACGGAAGAGGGTTCGCAGACTAGTAATAACTCAAACTAGCACACCCGAAGGTGTCCCTCTCCCGTCCTACCGCTACGGGAGGGAACGAGTGGTACACCACACAAGGCTATTCCTCAGAAGGAAAAGCTCTGATGCGGGAGATATATTCAGCCTGTCAAAGCCGGCTGGCAATGTAGGCCAGCAGGCAAAGGATAAGCTTCACATTTGTTGCAGTCAAGCACACAAAATGACATTTGCTTTAAAATAGATCATTAAAAAGTAAGGTTAAATAATAAATAAGTTATTGTTAAATTAGGGTTTATAAAGTTGCGGAATTTTGAGATATAGCGGTTTAGGAAACTAGAAATGCGCTAGTGCGGCTTCCGCCACCTGCGCTTTATTATTAAAGTTATTGTTTAATTGAGTATTTGCAATGTGCCCTAAAGCTATGAGGTTTTCTATTTTTAAGAACTCTATCCTGCAACGTTAAATGTACTGCGTTGATAGATTAATTTATTTTATCAATTTTAAAAATTTTACCACTTAGAGTACTTTGAAAAAACATTTCAAAACCCGGTCGTATATCTTCACCTTCAACTGTAATGTATTTTAAATTAGAAAAACATTGAGTATTAGCGAAATAATTATCTACTGTTGCCTGAATGACGTATTTAATTCCAAACTGGTCTTTAACACTGATATTTTGTTTAAGCATGACGATATCCTAATAAAATTATGGCAGAAATAATGGACCCGCCTAAATATCCAATAGCAAACTGAGTTTTAACTAACTCTATAATCTAATTTAAATAGTTGATTTATAGACGCATAAAAGGTGCGACCATCTAAATTTAAATCAACTTCAATTCCAGAGGAAAGAAGAACTCTTTTACCAACTTCAACAGTTTTAAAACCTTCACGTGTATTTTGTATTCTATTTAGAGGAATTAAAGACACTAAAATTTCTGTACCATTTTTAGATTTTGCAATTAAATCATTTATTTTTAACAATTTATATCCTAAATTAAAATTTACTTATAATCTTAAAATAATTTTAAAATTAATTTAAAGTGAAAAGCACTCATTAGTGCTTTTCATTTATGACTGCTTATAATTATTTATAGAGCAACAATATTTACAGCATTTGGGCCTTTTTGGCCTTGTGCAACACTGAATTCAACACGTTGACCTTCAGCAAGAGTTCTGAAACCTGAGTTAGCGATTTCGCTAAAATGAGCAAAAACGTCTGGTCCTGATTCTGGTTGGATAAAACCGAAACCTTTAGCTTCGTTAAACCACTTAACAGTACCTTTCATGATATTTGAATTAGACATAATACATCCTAGTTTTTTTAAAAATTTAAACCATTTTATTGGTTATGAGTAACATCGAAATAATAAAGAATGGAGCTGAAAATCTGAAAAAAACGAAGGATTATGACTAATACTGCGGTACTTAGAGAAGATTTACCAAACATGACTTTTTCTAGTTATGTTCATTGTATACGAAAAATAAAATTAATCAAGTTTTCTAATATATATATTTATTTTATTTATAAAAAGTTGAAGTTCTGGATTCTGAGTGTTTATAAATCTTGGTGGAACCCAATACAAAAAAATCCATAAGATATTGATAAGAATATATTTAATAAAAAATTACTAATTATACAAGTGGTGATACAAAAATATTGCTACTGTCTTTGCTTGGGAAATACATCAATAGCTATAACCTTCTATTACACATCAACCATTTCTTAAATCATTAGCAATAGGTTATCCAACATAAACTTGAACTAGCAGGCCGCTTATTTATGTAATAAGCAGGGAGTAACAAAGCTGCTCTATCCATTAAGACTTAAGAACATATCTGGATATCTTGCACATATAAAATCAACAAACGCCCGTACTTTAGGAGCTGCAAGTCGTCTAGAAGTATGTAAAACCCATAATGATCTCTCTACTCCTGACAATGTCCCCCACTGAACTAATTCGCCACGGGCAATCTGGTTCCATGCTATGGACTGCGGAATGAGTGCAGCGCCACCACCAGCAATTGCAGCTTCACGGACCATAAGTAGTGACGAGAATCGTAGTTTCGGAATTGGTTCCAAAATCAACTCCCCTTCATCCAGTTTCCAATGTGTGGGCTGGAAGCTTGTCGTTACAATACTGGGAACTTGTCTGATTGCACCAGATTGAGGTTTGGTAATTTCTGGAGCTGCTACAACAACGAGTTTATCTTTTGCGAAACATCGCCCCACTAAATTACTATCAGGACTTGGGTTTATTCTAATAGCTACATCAAATTGTTCTTCAATAATATCTACCAAGCGATCTTCTGCAACAACTTCAATTTCAATCTCTGGATAAGCTGCACAGAATTCGGCACCAATGCGTCCCATTGTGAGTTGAGAGAATAAAACTGGTGCTGCTATTCGTAAACGCCCACGAGGTGTTGAAATTCCATCACTCACAGAAGTCATGGCTTCTGCTACCTCAAGCATCAATATTTCAGTGCGGGACATCAATTGCTGACCTGCTTCTGTAAGCTTCAATCCTCGAGCACTACGTTCAATCAATCTGACTCCTAGTTGTTCCTCGAGATCGGCAATTCTTCTAGATAACGTGGCTTTTGGAATACCACTCACACGACTAGCCCTCCCCAAACCTTCATGTGTTGCCACAAGTATGAAATCTGATAGCGCATTCAAGTTCATGGTGTTCCATTTTTAAAACAAGGTGTCTATTTTTTATAATCTTTGTTTATTAAATGCAATGGAATAATGTCTTGTTATGGAAACTTGATATTAGGAATTGCAATGAGCAACGTTCAACGTGCGGTATTAATCCGTGATTATGGTGGTTCGGAAATTACTGAAATTGCCACTATTGAGAAACCAATACCAGAATCTGGTCAGGTTCTGGTTCGGGTGCAGGCTGCTGGAATTAATGGGATTGATTGGAAGGTACGTGAAGGGAATGTAAAAAGAGCTTTCCCACTTCCATTACCAATCATCTTAGGGGCCGAAATGGCGGGAGTCATCGAAGCTGTTGGCCCCAATACATCCCGCTTCCGTGTAGGTGACCGTGTTATGGGTGCTATGGGAAGACTGGGAGCATTTGCTGAATTTGTAGTCATTGGCGAATCCAGCCTTTCTCCTACACCTGAAGGTTTAAACGATGTACATGCTGCCGCTCTACCAGTAGCAGCAGTCGCAGCTTGGAACAGCCTACATTACGCAGGACCTCTTTACCCAGATCAAAAAATCCTTATTCACGGCGCTGCTGGTGGTTTGGGCTCTTATGCAGTTCAGTATGCGAAACAAGCAGGTGCCAAGGTTTTTGCTACTGCAGGTAAAGCTGATCTGGGTTTTGTGCAAAGTCTTGGTGCTGATGAAGTTATTAATTACCACACTCAACGTTTCGAAGACATTGTACAGGACATCGACTTAGTACTTGATTATGTCGGGGGAGAAGTTCTAGACCGCTCATGGCAAGTCTTGGCAACTGATGGAACAGTGATTAGCACTGCATCTCCCGACATTCTAGTCCGTATGCCTCCGAACCGTCGAGGGCTCTGGTTCATGAACCAACCTAATCCCGAACTGCTAGAAAAATTAGCTCTAGAGGTATCAAACGGCACACTTCAATTCAGGATTGGTGACGTAGTCAATTTTACTGATATTCCCAATGCAATTGAACGCAATCGTACCGTTTCAGGAACCGGTAAGGTCATTGCAGATTTTTNAATTTAAATAATTACGTATCAATTCTAGGAGATCAATATGAGTATTCTTGTTACAGGTGCTACAGGCACTATTGGTTCACTCATCATTCAAGGACTGGCAAATGCAGGTGCCGAAATTAAAGCACTTGTACGCAAAACGGGTAAGCGAAAACTTCCTGAGGGCGTGACTGAAGTAGTGGGAGACCTTACTGATGTCTCTTCCATGCGTACAGCACTGTCATCTGTACGTACCCTATTTTTGCTAAATGCAGTTACACCAGATGAGGTGACCCAAGCCCTAATTACATTAAACCTTGCACGTGAAGCTGGCATTGAACGCATCGTATACCTTTCGGTCATACATGCTGACAAGTTTACGAATGTTCCTCATTTTACAGGGAAGCATACGGTCGAACGTATGATTGAAAGTCATGACATCCCTGCCACTATTCTTCGTCCAGCTTACTTCATGCAAAATGATTTAATGGTTCAACAGACCGTTCAAAATTATTCAGTTTATCCAATGCCAATTGGTTCTGCTGGCGTTTCTATGATCGATGCACGAGATATTGCAGATGTGGCCGTCGCTGAATTACTAAGACGCGACCGATCCTCTTCTGTACTTGATCGTATTACACTCGAATTAGTAGGCCCTCAGCTACTTACGGGAGATTCGGTTGCACAAATTTGGAGTGAAGCTTTAGGTCAAAAAATCACTTATGGCGGGGATGATGTCGCTGCTTTTGAAGGGCAATTATCTTCATTTAGCCCTAGCTGGATGGCTTATGATATGCGTCTTATGATGGCTGGAATCCAAACATTTGGGATGCAAGCTGCTGCTGGCACAGTAGAAAATTTAGAGATGATGATAGGACATCCCCTACGTACCTATGAAGATTTAGTCCGTGAGTCTATTGCTTCTGTTTAAAAGAGCGATTGCTAGGACCACATAAGAATCGATCTGCTATATGAGTTTATAGAAAGCAATAAAAAAAAGCCCTAAACCATTATAGTTTAGGGCTTTTTAAGTCATGTAAAGCTATTCGAGTTTATATGACTTTAATGTCTTGGTAGGTATATCCAATACCAAACATAATCACAACTTACTGATAAACAACTATTTAATAAATTAAATTATATTAATGATACAAGCCATGATACAAAAATACTTCTACTGTCTTTGTTGTAGCTTTATATCAATACCTATCTTCTCACTTTAATTTAAGAAACAGCTAAATTTTAGAGGTTACAAAGGTTACTGGGGTTACAAACTTACAGGGCAAGGCTTTCAAGGCGTAACCTTTTTAGAAAATGCAAAGGTTACAGAATTCTGAGGTTACATATCAATGTCAATCTTATCACCATATATTTGACGGAATGTACAAGCTAGTTATTAACCTCAATACATATGAACTGGTACTATAAAGCTCTTATTGGTAGAACTTCACTTAACTATTAAGAGTCAACAATATGTCTAATTTTGTCTCAGTTGAATCTTTAAAAGGGATTACCAATTTTGTTATTACAGCTAAATCCAAAAGCTTCACTGAGGCTGCAGATAAACTTGGAATTACCAAATCAGCTGTAGGCAAAAGTATCGCACGCCTTGAAGATAGACTTGGTACTCGTCTATTCCATCGCTCAACAAGAAAGCTTAGCTTAACCAGTGATGGAGAAGCCTACTTAGTCAGTTGTCTTTCTGCCTTAGAAATTCTTGATGCAGCTGAAAACAGCTTGAGTAGACGTCAAGATAAGCCTTCTGGTGAAGTAAGAATTGATATGCCGATATCATTTGGTAGAGGTCTTATGATGCCTCTATTAATTGAAATTGCAAAAAAATATCCAGATCTCCGTTTTACGCTTACTTTCAATGACCGTTTTATTGATCCACTTGAAGAAGGGCTTGATCTTGTTCTGCGTTTAGGTGAACTACAAGATACAGATGAGTTAATTTCTCGATATCTTAGTAGTCAACGCCTTTATTTATGTGCGACCCCAAAATACATAGAAAAATATGGAGAACCTATTTCTCCTGATGATCTAAAAAATCATCATTGTATTATGGGGTATCGGAGAGGCTCCCCTTTAGCTTGGAAGTTACGCTCTCCAACTGGTGATGAGATCAAATATATTTCGCAGAACTCCCATCAGGTGAGTGATGGAGATGCTTTATTACAATCATGTATTGGTGGCATAGGAATAGCCCAATTCCCAGAAACCATGGTCAATTCATATCTTGCTAATGGTACTCTAAAACTATTATTAGAAGACTATAGTCCACTACCTTCAGAGCTTCATATTCTCTGGCCGAGAACAAAGCATCTTATACCTAAAGTTCGTATGATCGTTGATGAACTGATCCTAAAGGCTTCCGAAGGATATTTCGGAATTCTACGTTAAATTAATAGACTCGGCAGCTAGTTGATACGAACGACAACGTGCAACAGGATCATAAATTCTTGCATCAATCATCAATTCGTCAGCCCCCGTAAAATTAATGAAACGCTGTAACCAAGCACCTACTTCTTCCTTATTACCAATAGCTGTATAGGTAAGTTCAGCTTCCATTGCGTGGATCTGTTCTTTTGATATTTTACTTATATAGTTTTCCACTGGCTTAGGTAATAAACCTGATTGTCCAGAATTACGATTGACTACCCACTGACGATGCGAGCTAGCGATATACTGTGCTTCCTCATATGTATCTGCTGCAAACACGTTAACACCAACCATTACATAAGGCTTTTCCAAGTAAGCACTTGGTTTAAAGTTTTCTTTATAATGTGATATTGCCTGCTCAAGGTAAAAGGGTGCAAAATGTGAAGCAAATGCAAAAGGCAATCCCATTTTGGCTGCCAGATCAGCACCATATAAACCAGAGCCTAATATCCACATAGGTATATTTTGTTTTTCTGGAATTGAGCGCACTGGTTGCACTCGATTGTCTAATAAGTAATCTTGTAGAGTAACCACGTCATCTTGCAATTCACGAGAAGTTATATTTGTTCCACGAATCGCTTGGACTGTGAGGCTATTTGTACCAGGCGCTCTTCCTAAGCCTAGATCAATCCTATTGGGGAATAATGTATTTAATGTAGCAAATTGCTCAGCAATTATGAGCGGTGAATGATTGGGCATCATAATGCCACCCGAACCAATTCTTAATGAAGAAGTCTGTGAAGCTAAATGGCTCATAATAATTGTTGTAGCAGAAGAAGCTATCCCAGGCATATTATGATGTTCAGCAATCCAAAATCGATTGTAGCCACACTGCTCGACATGTTTAGCAAGCATAGTAATATCATTTAATGAGTCGGAAAAATTCTTGCCCTCTCCCATCATAACCAGATCAAGTACCGAAATTGCAGTCATAAGAAGGTTCTACAAAATAAAAAAACAACTCTACTATTAAGATAAAAGTTGATAAACAAACCTAAAGTAGACTATCTGTAGAATAAAATTCACCAATAAATATATTATTTTCCCAAGCAAATAATTAAGACATAACACATTGTTTTTATTACATATAAATAGAATAAACTTCTACTTTATTAATATGAATTTATTCTGCTAAAAGTTGCCTTAACAACTTTTAGCATCTTTGCATTTAAATTACGGTCATTACAGGCGCGAAGGAAAATTCATAAAAGCAATATTTATGAATTTTCCTATTGGTAAATATTAAATACATAAAAAATTCACTGGTAATTATTCTTTGTGTACTCAAAATCTTGATATCAAGGAATCCAGTAAAGTATGTAATATCGTCTTAAGTTTTATTAAGAACTAACCGAACTGAGCAATCGTAGCTTTGAATGCATCATTTGCCATTTTATCTAGTGGGAGTTTACGTTGTACTTCCGAAAGTACTTCCAAGCCCCAAGGCCCATTATAACCAGTTGCCTGTACAGCCTTAATAAATGAAGGCACATCTAAATAACCTTCGCCAGGTAAGCGTCTTCGATGGATTGTATCTTGCCATAATGGTTGGATTGGATAACGATCAGCATCATTCAATTCAATAGATTTAATAAAATGTGGGGGAATATTTGCAATTTCATCATATGAAATCCCCCCACGAGATAAGTGCCAAATATCTAATAAAAGTCCAGCGTTTGGTTCATTAGTGGCCTCTATAATTGATAATGCAGTTCCAATAGTTCTAATATTACTAAAAGGCATAATCTCTAAAACGATAGAAGTATTATGCTCAGCAGCTTCCTGTGCTAACTGTTTTAACTCACGTGCCATAAGTTCTACATCAGCAATATCTTCGCCAATCCCAGGGCCGACTTTAATAGCACGAGCACCCAAACTCTTTGCAGCTTCAAGTAATTCTCTACGTACTTTATCCGATTGTCGACGGCGTTCACCTATTTGGTACCAATCTACCAGAAACTCTAATTCAATATGTTGAATTCCATTCTGCCTTAAAATTTCACGCATTTGCTCATAGCCCAATTCATCAACATTCGGCATTAGCCCCCCATGCACAAACCCCATACCTTTGAAACCAGCTTTTGCAGCAGCCTCAACACGATCTTTAAAAGAAAATGGGCTAACTTCTGTTGGTCCCATAGGGTATATATCACCAGCAACTGTCCAATAAGCAGCAAGTAATTCAATATTTTGGGTGTTCATCTTTATCACCATGTAGATTTAGAATAAAGTTATTGTATGGAGACTTTTGAGTACGATAAACACACTAAAAATTGCCAAATTGTAGAAAAAAATTCTACAAAAGCTTAAATATATAGCTCTCCTATAGATAAAAACTCATATTAATTTATGTTTTTTAGTCAAATAAAAAGAGCACTCATTAAAGTGCCCTTACTATCTAATTTACTTAATGTAATTATTTGCTTTTCTGGCTTATGCCATACATACCTATGACTAAGAAGCATACAAGAGGTACAATAAATGCGATGGCTGTACCGAACATATCTGACATATATCCCATAACAACAGGTATTACAGCACCACCAATTAACATCATTACTAAAATTGAACCTGCTAACTTTGTCTTAGTTCCTAAGTTTCTTACTCCCATAGCAAAGATAGTTGGATACATGGTCGACATAAATAAGTAGATTGAAACAACGGCGAATATAGAAACCATTTCTGTACCAGTCATTGCAATACCACACAAGATAATACTCATTAGGCAATTAAAGACCATCAATTTACGTGCATCAATAAATCTCATTATTAATGAACCACCGAAACGCCCAATCATATAAGCTAGCATTCCAATAGATAAAATATAGGCAGCTTTTTGGGTAGTTAAACCTTGCCAATGATCAAGAGCGAAATTAATAAAGAATGCACCAATCGCAAAATAAGCGCCTACATAACAGAATTGTGCAAGCAATGCCCCTCGGAAACTACCAACTTTAAATAATTGAAGGTTAGAAGTAGGACTAATTTGTGTTTCATCTTTTTGGTATTCAATTACAGGAAGTTTTGCTTTTACAAAAACTAGTAATAAGATGAAAACAACAATTGCTAAAGCTACATATGTTAATGAAGTTGGCTCCAGTTCAATTCCCAAGAAATGGCCAGTAGGAGCAAAGAAAACTGCCCCACCAACGATTGGTCCAAAAAAGCCTCCTAAACCATTAAACCCTTGGGCTAACGTCAGGCGTTGAGCAGCAGTAGAAGGATCACCAAGTTCTGCCGCATATAAATTTGCCCCAACTTCCAAACAGGCAAGACCACAAGCTAAAACAAAAATAGCTGATAAAAATGCACTAAAGGTTCCAATATATCCAGCAGGTAGAAATAATAGAGCGCCAAGTGCAAATAAAGCCAAACCTACGATTACACCAGCCTTATATCCGAAACGCTGCATAAACATACCGATCGGCAAAGCAATCAAAAAATATGCACTAAAATAAGCTGTTTGAATAAATGCTGATTCACCATGTGAAATATGCAATAGATCTTGAAAATGTTTATTTAGTACATCTAAAAGACTATGTGAGAACCCCCACATAAAAAATAAAGCTTGTTACAAGATAGAAAGCAATTTTNGTTTGAAACGACTTTCTTCTCCTCTTTCACGATTTGTGAAAAAGTTCTGATATCTGTATACCATGATTAAAATCCTTTTTAATGCCGATTAGGCAACAGTTAGTCCAACATTACTGTTATTAATTTCTTCCCTTAAATCGTTGATTTTAACTACTTGTCCCGTCCGCACTGCTTCTTCTGCACAGAGAGCTATATGTAAAGCCATAAGACCATCAAAAGGTGTTGTACAGAATGACTTATTGTTAGCTACAGCTTCAATGAACTTGTCTAGTTCAATTTTATAAGAAAGAGCATGACGTTCAAGGAAGAAGTTAAGTAAGGGTTCTTGCGCTTGTGTATAAGTTGAAGAATATCGTTGTAAGCTATTTTCTTTGTGATTTTCAGTTCTAAGCATTCCTTTAGAACCTAAGACCTCTAGACGTTGATCAAAACCATATACAGCCTCGCGTGAACCATTAATCACACATTGTTTTCCAGATTTAGTTTTCAGAAGAACCATGACCGAATCATAATCACCAAACTCTTCAATAGTCGGATCAACTAAACGGCTTGCGATTGCTTGAACCTGAACTGGCTCTTCTCCTAATAGAAATCTAGCCATATCAAAGTCGTGAATAGTCATATCTTTTAGAATGCCACCCGAACTCTTCAAATACTCTCTAGAAGGAAGTCCAGGATCTCGACTGGTAATAATAACTTGGCGAATATCACCAATTTCATTCGCATTAATGGCATTTTTTACCGCTATTGTGTCTGGGTCAAATCGACGGTTAAATGCCAACATCACTTGGCCTTTATATTTTTCAACTTCTTTTACTGCATCTAGTGCGAGTTGAAATTCTTTATCAATCGGTTTTTCACACAATACGGGTTTTCCAAGACGAACTGCATGCAACATTAAAGAAACATGGAACTCTGTTGGTGTACCAATTAAGATTGCATCAACATCATCTCTTTCAATAGCTTTGAAATAATCATATTCAGTACTGCAATTTAATTCTTTCGCTAACTGATCAGTCCCTTCTATCCATGGATCCGCAACTACCTTTAAAGTACAGTTTGGATTCTGATGGACATTTTGAGCATGTATTTTGCCAATACGGCCAACACCTAATACTGCGAAGTTAATCATTTTCATCATCCTTTGATTATTGAAACATCACTGCTTACATTCATCATAGGAATCTGCATGATTAAGTTAAATAGAAACAATCAAAAAACAGTATTTCTATTTTGAAATAATCTTTCGAAATACCATTTATTCTTTCATCTATCGAAAATATATTTTTCCTTATCGTTATTTTTAAAATTATAAATATCTTTAGGATTGAACTATCTTTCTAGAAAAATATAGATGCTATGGACGATATTTTAATCCAAAACTTAGAGAATGAACGCTTTCAATCAATCGTTGAAAAGCGTTATGAAGATTTCGCTAAACTCGCACATCCTGAAATGACGTATACCCATACAAGTGGAATTACCGATACTAAAGAAACTTATTTAGAAAAGTTATTCGGCGGTTATTACGACTACAAGTGGATTAAGCATCCAATTAATAAAATTAAGATTATTGGTAACTTAGCTCTTGTATTTGGAGAAATGCACTCAGAACTTAGAGCAGGAAACTCAGAAAAGAATCTTAAAAATAAATCGTTAGCTGTCTGGATTAAAGAAAATGATAGTTGGCTATTTTATGCATATCAACCCACTCCATTACCGTAAGGATGACCCATATGAAAAATGAATTTATCTATGATGTTCCACAAAGTCGCGTAATTTTTGGAGCAGGTTCGATTCAATATCTTCAGCGAGAAATTGATCTTTTAGGCGCAAAAAAGGCATTGGTACTTTGTACTCCCGAACAAGTTGAATTAGCTGAAAAAATTTCTTCTATCTTAGGTGAGAACTCAGTTGGAGTTTTTTGCAAAAGCGGTAATGCATGTACCTGTGGAATCTGCGAAAGAAGCACGGGATGTAGCTCAAAAACTAGGAGCGGATTGCGCAATAGCTGTAGGCGGTGGCTCTACTACAGGCTTAGGTAAAGCGATTGCATTAGAATATGACCTCCCTATTTTAGCAATTCCAACAACTTATGCCGGTTCAGAAATGACTCCTGTATATGGCATAACTGAAAATGGGATTAAAAAAACGGGCAAAGATCCCAGAGTACTACCGAAAACTGTAATCTATGATCCTGAATTAACCTTAAGCTTACCATTAGAAATGTCTATCACTAGTGGTATCAACGCTATTGCACACGCGGCTGAAGGACTTTATGCCCAAAATGGCAATCCTATTATGTCATTGTTAGCAGAAGAAGGAATTCGCGCTCTAGCAGAAGGTCTGAAAAAATTAAAAAATGATTCACTAGATATTGAAGCACGTAGCCTATGTCTTTATGGCGCTTGGCTGTGCGGATATGTCCTTGGTAATGTAGGAATGGCAATACATCATAAGCTTTGCCATACATTAGGTGGAAGTTTCAATTTGCCTCATGCCCCTACTCATACTGTAGTGCTCGCTCATGCAATTGCTTATAACGAAGAATCTGCTCCAGAGGCAATGAATCGAATTAAAAGAGCTTTGGGAGCGAATGATAGTACTGCCGCTAACGCATTATTCGAGTTAATTAAAACTTTAGAAGGCCCACTTTCACTAAAAGATTTAGGCCTCACCGAACCAGATCTGGATAAAGCCACAGAAATTGCTCTAGCAAATCCTTATTGGAATCCTAAGCCTATTGAAAAGAATGCAATTCGTGCATTGCTGCAAAATGCCTATGAAGGAAATCCTCCCAACTAACGTTAACTAAGTTTAGAACCAAAAACCTACCTCCATTTTTATATCTTAAATGGA
>Ga0065703_1018757_pt1 | contig 13703 bp, 10 predicted proteins | sample SwiRhicommunBV21_FD_59090 | JGI IMG/M metagenome (GOLD analysis project Ga0065703, IMG submission 59090) | Switchgrass rhizosphere microbial communities from Buena Vista Grasslands Wildlife Area, Michigan, USA - BV2.1 v1 | ecosystem: Host-associated > Plants > Roots > Rhizosphere > Soil ...
TCTCATCACCCGAGAAGTCGCATTCCTCAAAGATTGGATGATTTCATCGCCCTGGTAGGACCATCGCGGGGCAAAAGTAAACAAATCCAAAACCTCGTTCTGAAAACCCGGTAGTTATTGATACAGGCCTCTCGTGTGCACCCTAATCGAATTAACCCCGACCCGTCTACAATCTACGGGATATCATCCGCCAGCCCGCCACTTCGGCGGCATGGGAAAAGTGATGGAAACGCATGAAACCCATCGCGAAGTCAGACCAGTGCAATGCAATTACGGCGCATCACGGCAACGCCGCCACTTATACAGGGCCAATGGAAGGGATTTACCGATTACGATCGACAGGACATTGAAAATGTCCATTTACCGATTATTAGGCGATTGCCATTTTGACGCCGACCTGTCACCCCTGTTGCCCTACTGCAATCACTGTCTTTTCAGCATGTCAACCGCCACTCAAGCATTATCCACTACTGTTTTATGAAAACAAGAATCCTCACCGTTTCAGTTCTCTTTGCGTTTGTCGCGTCGGTTATGGCATTTGACGTTCCCGGCCACATCATTTTGGCCAAGATCGCCTACGACCATCTTAACCCCCACGCGAAGGTGAAGCTTGAATCACTCTCGTCTAAAATGCACTTGGGGACACACACCTACAATGCCGTAAACATTGCTGGCTGGCCAGACCAAATAAAACATCTCAAGCCCGTTCAAGACCCTTTTGCCGGTCACTTCGCGAACTGGCATTTCATCGACCTAGGCCTCAATCCGGACGACCCCGACCTGATCGGCAATCCGCCTCAGCTCTCGGACAAAAATGGCACCGTCATCCAAGGGCTCAAACTCTGCGAGGCGGTTATACGCGACCACCAAAACAGTCCTATCGTTCCCAACGAGGCCGTTGCACTGACCCTTATCATTCACCTCGTGGGTGACCTCCATCAGCCGCTGCACTGCACCACAAATTATTACAACCCCAAACCGGCCAAGGGCCGAGGGGACGACGGCGGCGGCAATTCGATTGTCGTGACAAATTTCAAGGATCAATATGCCGAGTTGCACCAATTGTGGGACGAGGCCTACAAGATGAAATTCGATTCCGAGAAGAACACCGTTGAAGCCGAGACCGATTGGGATCCATTTTCAATTACACCAACGAGCCAGGAGCTTATCGATATGGAAGCTGAGGTCCTCGCGGAAAATCCTACGACCTCGGTCACGCTCGACGGCGACTACTATAAGACTTGGGCGCTTGAGACACACAAGCTGGGGAAAGACGAGGCATATGGAAAGCTAGATCCGAAGGACTACAACTATCCCAAGCTCTCCGTTACGATCGACGAAGCCTATGAGGAGAACGCAAAAAAAGTAACCCGGCGACAAATTTGCCTAGCCGGCCTGCGCCTGGCCGCCATCCTGAACAAGCTCTATCCTTAAAAACTTACGGTTCGCCTGCTGTTATGACGCGACAGCTTGAACAGCTAAATCGAGGCGAGCTTGTGCCGCGCAATCTGCTGCGGGGCCCTTTCATTACGGAACCATCGCTTGAGGATTATTCGATGGCATCCAATGAGAGTGCAGTAGCCAAAGAGTGCGAAAAGCATTGCCAATCGGGAAAAAAATCTAGCTAATAGTGCTATGAAGTTTCCCCTATCTCTTGGGGCTACGGTTTCCAATCGATTTTTCCTGCCGATTCCCACCCCGCGTCGCCCAAAAACCGATGCAAGAATCAGTCCGCCTGCACCCACAACCACACCCATTTCCCAATGATTCACCAAACTATCCTCATAAAATCGAAGAAGGCCGGCTCGGCGCTTCTGATATTCTTAGCGAGCTCACTTTTTGTCTTTGCCCTGGCGACGAGTAGTGACGGGAAAACCAAAACCCGGCGCTCTACTACCAAAACGGTAAAAGGTTCATTTACGCCCGCGTGTACTTTGCCCTTCAAAGGCGTTCGGAACCCACCCTCTGATGATCACTGCGGTATCGCTGGTGGAAGCTCTGATCCCGCAAAACAGGCGGAGAGTCGGGCAAAGAACAATTTTTGCGCTTCGACCAAATCGGTCCGCGTCCTCAAGTATAACGATTTTGTGAACCTGCAAAAGAAAAGCGCTACACTCCCGGCCAAGATGCCCGATCGCGCAGCGGTTCGCCGTCTTGGAGAGGGCCAATACGTCAGCTATATAGCGTTCGTGAGCAATCCTCACTATTCGGACGTGAATGCAGGCGAGGCGGTCAACTGCAACATTCCAGGGAAGACGACCAATGACATCCATATTGTTCTCTTGCAGACACCGAACGACGATGAGTGCAATAGCACTACCGCCGAAATAAGCCCACACTACCGGCCGTCCGGCTGGACACCTGAAAAGCTCAAAAAAGCTTCGGCAGGGCATCCCGTGCGCCTTAGCGGCCAGCTTTTCTTTGACGGTAGTCATAAACCCTGTTCTGGAGGTTCGCGCCCCAATCCGAAACGCAAATCAGTTTGGGAAATCCACCCGGTCTACTCAATGGATGTGTGTTCTGAAACAACTATCGCCGCATGTCAAAAAAGCACGGCTAAATGGACTCACCTGAGCGAGCTTTAACACCGTCTAACCCTAGATCAGCTAGTATGCCCCCTTCCCAAAGATGAACTCCATCTGCGGGAAATTTTTTGGCCGTTTCGCAGCAGCGCTTTTGCTGCTCTCGGTCGTTGCATGGCAATCAAGTACCCTCGCCGGCTCAAACCCTGGCGTGGTTGAGATCGACAATCTGCAAGCATTCACCCAGGTTCTCGCGATGAGCGACGCACATGGTGAGTATGCTCACCTGACCAAACTGCTGCAGGCCGCCGGCGTCATAGACGGCGACCACGATTGGGCCGCGGGGAAAACGCTGTTCATTGTAGTCGGCGATTCCATTGACAAGGGGCCCGATAGCATGAAAGTCCTCGGCCTTTGGATTAAGCTGATGCCCCAGGCTGCGATGAAGGGTGGCCGGCTCATCGTGCTGCTAGGCAATCACGAGGCCGAGTTCCTCGCCAATCCGCAAAACAAGAAAACCGCGATTTTTCGTGCCGAGCTTTCTAATGCCGGCATTTCGGCACGGGACGTGGCCGACGGAAAAGATTCCCTAGGGCTCGGAAAGTTTATGCTAAGCATGCCGCTGGCCGCGCGTGCGGGAACATTCCTTTTTTGCCACGCCGGCTGGTATCCGGCCAATACCACCTGGAGCGCCTTCGTTACTGAGGCGAAGACCATGCTAAATGCGAGAAACTACGCGGCTGATTTCATCACCGGACCCCACTCCATTCTTGAAGAGAAGGAAGAGACTCCAGGAACGAAATGGTATGACGATAACACTGCCGTAAAGAACCTTGAGGACCGGATCGCCGCGCTGCACCTTTATGGAGTGGTGTTCGGTCACCAGCCAAAAGCATTTGGGTTCAAAGGCAAGCTTGGTGGAGTGGATCACCTGCACATACTCAAGATCGACAGCGGCATGGCGCCGGACGCAGAGGACGGCCCCGGCGAAATCCTCCGCTTCAAGCACCCGGGCGATCTATTAAAGATGGCCGAACCGGATGCTGATCGCGTGAAGGCAAATGGCAATCACAAGAAGCTTGAGGTGATCAGCGGCCCTTAATCTCTATCGTCGGGTCTAATCTCGCGAACAAGCGAAGGCGTCGCTCCCGGAATTATCGGTTTTCGACACCGTCCCTTTTATTTGAACTCGCGCGTACTTTGCCAAACGCCCGATCAGCGCGGGCATTGTTGGACATTTTATTACCCATCAGATACAACCGGTTTCTTCGCCAATCATTGATTCAGCAGCACCTCAATAGGTCGTCTCTTTTGCTGGACCGCCGCAAGGCTTTAATTGGGGCGGCGTCCTCAGGGAATGAATGAAATCTCTCGTTCAGGAGAGCTTTGAATCGTCGTAACGCTGTTGGGGCTCCGGCCTCCTGCGAGACACCGAGCGCACACAATAGGCTCCTCTCACGGCACGCGAGCACTCCACAGAAATCCGGCGCCAAATCACAATCCGGCTATTGACGGCACGCCGCGGTCACCGCACACCTGCCACTAATGCGAACTGATCCATGTCTAGTTTCGACCGATCTTTACGCGGCCGCCAAGTTCGGGACGCTGTCGGACGTTCCTGTAGAACTGCTCAGTGAGGAGGCGCTCACGACTGTCGACGAAGACAAGGGCTACGCCCCGATCCACATCGCGGCAATGTTCGGACATCTGGATCAGATCCCACCAGAGCGATTGACTGCGGCGGTGATTTCGGCGCCCTCGTTGGATAAGCTAAACGCTCTTCATTACGCGGCTCGCGAGCATCACCTCGATCAGGTCCCCAAAAAATTGCTTACGCCCGAGTTATTGGGCGACGCCACTCACGACTATTGGACCCCGGCTCATGAGATCGCTGCCTGCGGAGACATTGGCCTCGTGCCCAAGGGCTCTTTCACTAAAGAGGTGCTGACACAATCGGCGAGCACGAGAACGAAGTTCCTACACGAGCCTCGCGAGCCAGCCCAGCCGGTGCGAAAGGCACTGACCAGACCTGAGATGTCGGTAATCGAAATATGTCTCCGGAATGGCTCGGTAGAGGCAATTCCACGTTCGGCGCTGACGACGGAGGTGATGCATGCAAATACGTGCAGCAAAGGAGCGACCGCGATGCACGTTGTTGCCGAAACCGGCTTTTGGGACTCCATACCAGGGCGGCTTGAGACCTCACAGACGGCCTTCCTTCGAGACGTGATGAATGAAACGCCGCTTCACTACGCGGCCAGATCTGGCAAGTTGGGCGAAGCCCCGCCAGCCCTTTTTACACAGGCGAGTGTGACGCATCGCAGCGATACTGGCCAAACGCCACTAAGCGACGCCGCCGTATACGGCTATATTTCGCAAATACCTTCGGAGTTCCTGACTCGAGAAAACTTGTCCGCCACGTACATTGAGGGGAAAACGGTTTATCATTTTGCGGCCGCTTCCGGCACGTTGGCCGACCTTCCGCCGAATGCCCTGGAGCGGTCTGATCTGTTACGAAAAGACAAGTTGGGCGCAACGCCGCTTCATGCTGCGGCGATGTCTAAGAAGCTCGACAAGGTGCCGCGAGGAATTGTTCACGCAGAAGATCTTGGCGTGGTCGACAAGCGAGGACTCAGCGTCGAGGCAGTAGCGTGCGGCTTCGGTTGTCAGGACCAAGCATGGGACCTAGTCGGTGAGCATCGGGGATCGCCCGTTGTCTCGTTGCAGTCGCTTCCTGCTGATCCGCAAGCCGGTCCAGCGAGTTCATTATTGAAATCAATAGATCGAATTTTCTAAACATCAGGCGTGAATCCTCATTGTGTCCGCTCACGATCGAAAACGCGGTAGACTAATCTAAGTTATTGAACGGCACAGGCTTGGTCTGCCCTGCCGTAGAGCCAATCGCACTCAGTCGGTAACCAGCGTTGCTGTCCAGAGCGGTTTCGCCGGAGCCGAGCCGGGAGTGCAGAAATTTTCTACTATGCGCAATCTGCCCGGCATGCCATCATCCATCAATGAGCCGGTTGGTCCCCTCTTTACATGGCATGTCCAACGAGGCAATCGCGTGCTTCAGCCCCACCGATGGTTTGCCCCATATCGCCGACATCCATAAAGCGTCTGGGCGACAATGTATCGGTACGAGTACGTAGACGCTTCTTCAGATGTCGACTAGTGCCGAGCACCGAATGATCTTCAAAACAGGTGTCAAAGGTTCCCCGAAAACGGTCCACTCGTAACCAATCACTGAAGGATAACACAGAATTATCATCGCTTTCCGTGAGGCACTCTTCCACGCAAAACACTGACACTGTCAAACGTGTTTGGGACCTGATGGTGACGGATTTTCGCTGGTCACGTGCTGCCCTCCGCAAGGTTCGAGTCGGCCTGCGCTCACCGACAGAAGCGATGTCGTCCTCGAGCGTGAACCTTCAACCATTTGAAGTGGTTGTGGCGGCCGTATTCGCTAAATTGCGCCCCGATTATGATTGGTGGGTGACGCCCAATCGGAAAGACCGGGGTCTAGACTTCTTGGGCCGTGGAGTTTTTCTAACGTCAAAGGAGTTAGGGATTGACGCAGCAATCACTATTGGCGGGCAATGCAAGAAACGGTCGCCCAAAAAGGACCTCGTTAACGAACTCGCCGGCAGTTTTGTTAAAATGGCGCGGACGCATCACCCCACCTTTTTCGTTGCAGCTTTCGCTGCGCCACTAAACGCCAAGCGTACTGCCGAAGCCAAGAAGGATTTGGAACATGAACTCCGGCGCCATTGTCACATTCTCGATAGGTCCCAACTGGAGAGTCTAATTGGCGCTAATTTGAGCGCTGTCACACCAATCGTCCGACAGGCGTTCGGGCGTAAGGATGCTGACTTAGTGCTGAACTACTTCGATCAGAAGTCTGGACGCAAATCTCAGCTTGATCTATTAGTCTTCTGTCCATCTTCGGTGCTAGCAGGGGAGTCCTTCCGTGTGCGGCTGAAGATTACGCGTACGTCCATTTCCGAGCATTCATTCCGGCTTAACTGGAGTCCTTCAAACCACCAACAGGCGGCGATACTAGTTGCGCCGCTCAAAGCCGACTCAAAAGAGGGAACTGGCTTCAATTGTAAAATTGAAGCCAATGAAGACCCTTTCATTGTAGAGCACGATCTGGAGTTTCTAATCTATGCTGTCGGATCTCAGTCGCTCGGATCAATTTCGATTCAGCCCGACGGAAGTGCTATCGAACAGAGAATCGTCGCGGATTTGCCCGCTGTTGATGTAATTGAAAACTTAAGGCCGCCTTTTTACGACGTACCTTATCGAGAGCCTCTTGACGAACTTGAGCGGGGACTCCGTAGGGCTGCGACAGGCAAGGTGGTAAGCGTCGCAATTGTGGGGGCTGGTGGCGCCGGAAAGACGAGGCTCTGCGAAGAAATGTGTCTGGAGGCCAGGCGACGGGGAGCCAACGTAGTATCGGCCCGTCAGGCTCACACTATTGAGTTTCCTCGGCGAATCCTCGCAAATCTGCTTTTGGCGCTAACTGATGTTGATCAGCCGAATCAGACGACTACGGACCGCATTGAAGACATTCTAGGCCGATTGGAGCCGAGGCTTGCCGAGCGGGCGCTACCGGCGATCGAGGCGCTATGCGGGCAAGCCGGAAAGCCGGGATCTTTTGAAGATGATCAATCACTGCTTTCGGTCCTGGCACTACTAATTGCTCAGAAGTCTCGATCTCAAACGGTAATCATCCATTTACATGATCTTCATTGGTGTACCTTCGACGTGCTTTTCGTAATAGATCGCCTAATTTGGCAGTTGGACCAGTTACGGGTACAGGTCACACCGGATGCAGCGCCATCACGTATTCGTGCTCTCTTCCTATTGGAAGGAAGGACGCATGAGTTTCGCGAAGGCGCCGTAACAGGTTGGTCCACGCTGGTATTTGAGAAATTCATCGAGCGGCTCGCCTGTCCCATGGCGCGGTGCCGTGCCTTTCTTCCTAATGAAAGCGCTCAATTTGCACAGCGTCTCTTCGAACAAGGGCACAGCGCTAATAGAATGTTATCGACAGCTTTCCTAGATCTCCAGCGAGAGCTAGTCGACACTGTACATCACGTTGCTGGGGGCAATCCGCTCCACATGTTGGAACAGGTTAAGCTACTTCAACAGCATGGGATACTCGCCCAGAATTCGCGGACTGGCTTAATCTACATGGTTCGGCCTGACTTTCGCCATATTCCTCTTCCCAGAACCGTTTTCGAAACGATAGAAGCACGATGGCGATACTACGAGAAGAATGACGGAAAGCTCGCATTGTTACTTTGGGCCGCGGCACTCGTCGACGACAACTTGCCTACGCCGTTATTCCGCCATCTATGGACCCAAGTCGCCGCGGATGTGCCGCAAGCGCGCATCGAATCAACAGAGTTCCTGCGCTTTCCGCAGAATGATAATGAAGGACTGCAGGTCTCGTTTCGTCATGAGAATTACTTTCAAGCAATCCGGGGGATTCAAGTGGCGGACCATGGACGTCGAGCGGTCGTCGACGCATATTTAGATTGGTTCGGGAAAGCCAAGGACCTCAGTCCCGGCCTGCGTTACGTTCAGGGAAAAGTGCTGCTGGAAGCAAAGCACCCGGACCTAAACCGCGCGAAGGTAATTCTTAAACAGGCGCAAAAGGGCGCTGTACGACGCTGCGATAAGAGCCTTACGTCGCGCATTCTGGCAACGCTTCTCGATGGTGTAACTTGGCCGTCGGATCGAGATCGGGCGCTGTCACCTACTTCGCTGCTCAACGCCTGCGATGATGAAATAACCCTATGCGATCACCTGATACATTCCGGACGAACCGATGTGGCATATGGCCGCATTCAAAACGCCGTGGATATAGTCGACACGCGCTTTAGTACCGGCGTTTCTGTGCGCGGCCACTCTGTGGATCGAATAAGGCGACGCAGGTTTACGCTGCTGGCAATGAAAGCCGGAATTCTATTCCATGATCGACGCCCGGCTGAAGCCGTGGCGGTAACGGACGCCGCAGTGAGAGATCTCGAGATTTTGGTAGCGGGACTAACTAAGCGCGCACGCCAAGAATGGAATGAAGTAATAATGAATATATACGACAGCCATAGCGCCGCAATTGCGTTAGCAGGAGATCTTAAGCGAGCCGTATCGGTGGCTCGGAAGGCAGCAGACATTGCAGAGACGGTGCTTACCAAATCCCCGGACGCAGTGGGCGTAATCATTACATATGCCAACATTCTCCTCTCCCAAGCCCCAGAAGAGAGCGAATCGATTTTGAAGCGTCATTCTGTTTGGAGCAGACGTCATCCAATTTCGGATGAAACCCGTCTTCGTCTGAACTGGAATCTTTCAATGGCGCGTTTACTTCTGGGTTATCGGGATCGGAAATGGATGGATGGAATTGAGAGCGGTCGCCTGAAGGTGGCCCATGACACTTTACTCAGCGTCTTTCAAGAGGCGTACCCACTGGGACGCCTGGCCGATGCAGCGGCGGCGGCATTGCTGCTTGGGATAATCCGCGTCCTGTGGAACAAGCTAGATGACATTGATTGGTTTTCTCAGTCCGTAGCAGTAGCTCTACGTGCTCGTCAACTAGAAGCTCTTTGGCGGGCATATATTAATCTTGCTCATAGCCTTCACCGTCGCGGTCAATCGGCTCATGATGCCGCAGCGGCGGCGATGGACCTAATGGAGTTTAGCCTAAGCTCTTCGAGCGATTCTGACAGCAGCCCGCGATTTGCCCTGCTCTCGGTTCCGATGGCGCACGCGGCGCGCTACTTGATCTTGTCGGGTGACAAGAGGGTAGACAAAATCTTGAGAAAATTTCCGGCCATCCGGAGAATGTTCAATAACCTAGAAACGGCGACGTTGAAGGACGATAGAGATGGCCGAGTGAATCATGAATGGCTGCGCGTTGACGACGCCGATTACGTGATCTTTTAGGATAGATATGCCGTGCTTCTTCGTTTTTCACGTTCCGCCCATAGGCTCAAGTCGGCCCCAGAAAGAGATGCGCGGGCTTGAATGTTGCAACCGAATCGATTATTCGACTTAACTCAGAGTCGAGTAGATTTTGGTGGAGCGGAAGGAGCAGCGTGCTCTCGGCCGCGAACTCAGCTCCTGGGTACGATCCGCCGTCAGCGTAAAGCGCTGTTCGATGTAACGGCCAGTAGCGAAATGTTGTGTAGATCTCGCGCTCTCGCAGGTATTCCGCCAAGTCATCTCTTACGCCGGTTGGCGTTTGAATCCAATAGAAATAAGGAACGTTTTCATCATCCAGAGCGGGTGGCAAACGAATCCAGGGAATCGTCGCGAAAGCGCTATCATAAGCGGAGGCTATGTCGCGGCGACGGCGAATGAAAGCAGGTAACCTCTCCAGCTGAACCAATCCGATGGCAGCCGCAACGTCGTTCATCCAAGCCAGGCGTCCCCAACCGCTTGGCTGGATTTCCCACCACCTCCGTCGACTCCTTAGCGCTGCCTCCAATCCCGGCTTTACGCCTCCCAGGTTCACGCGTTGAAACACCTCCTTTCTGATCGAAATATCCCCGACGCGGATCATTCCTCCGTCCCCCGTTACCAGCAGTTTCATCCCGTCAAAGGACCAGACTGCAATATCACCGAACGTGCCATAGGAAGCACCGGTCCGCTTTCCTCCCAGTGCACAAGCGGAGTCCTCTATTAAGATGATGCCACGTTGCTTGGCCAAATCTGCAATCTCCTGAATCCCTTCCATTCGTCCGCCAAAGTGCAGTAGAATGATCGCCTTCGTCCTGGAAGTAAGTGCTCGCTCCAGGTGTTCAACTCGCGGATTCAAAGTCAGAGGATCGACGTCTGCGAATCGCAAAGCAGCACCGGAGGCTCGGACGGCATGCGCCGCGCCTATGAAGCTGACGGTCGGCAGGACGACTTCTGCATCCCTCGTCAGCCCGAGTGCAGCCACGGCCTGAAACAGGCCTTCCGTGCAACTAGTGATAGCGATCATCTGTTCGCTATGCACACCAATGTAGGCCGCGAATGCTTTTTCGAATTCCTTGACTCGCGGGCCGGCGCCGGGCCACTGATCAGCAAAGACGGCTGCGACTGCCTCCAGTTCCGCGGGGCCAAGTGAGGGTTGGAATAGACGGATCATTGGGGAGCGTCTCCATACATTCCTAAGAGCTCTTTAGTAGTCATTGCCACAGCTCTCGCGTCGAGAATGATCTCAGCTTCGACAAGGTGATGTCGGGCCTCGAACCACATCCGATTCTCAGATAGCTCATCTATTTGATCTACCAAGTAGATGTAAGGCGCTGGGTTCATCATTGCTCTGTAAGGAAGCTCCATGGGAAGCCAGAGCCTTTCGTGAGGACTGTTAAATGCGCGAGTGTGGTGAATCCTTGAAGAGATGCCCTCCCATTTTCTTTCAAGGCATTCCAACAGAATCGACTCATCGTCACTGCGGCAGAGGCTGAGGGGTTCAAAAGTGTAATCTAAGAATTGCGGGGAGGTCGCCAGAATGTGGTCCAGGGCCTCATCAACAAACCTGTGCAGATCTACGATGCGTGAATTGGTCCAATCCGCCCAGAAGATTGCATCGCCTTCCTCGACCCTAGCAAAGCGAGCTGGGCCGGATTGGCTAACCCAGTGGTAAACGATGGATTCCGCGCTCGCATAATTGTCATACCCGCGGACATGTGCTTTCATGCAATGATCGAAGTTTTCCAAGGTGTTGTAGTACCTTTCGTCTAAAGGTCCGATCTCATCGGCCAGCCTGCGGGTCATCGCTACGGTGGCTCCGCTTACGAGCTGCATTTTGCGTGTCTTGCAACAAAGCGGATGGTTCGCAGGCATCCCCTTGTAAATATGGTGAGTGCTGTGCTTGCCGTAGGCTACTCCGAGGTGCCTAAGACGACCGGTTGTGGGCGAGATTTGTTTTGACCCGATAATACCCGCTTTCGGCATGCTCTCGATGACGTTAATCATTACTTCAATGCAACGAGGATCTAGAACTAGATCAGTATTGAGCTGGACTACTATGTCTCCGGTAGCACATCCCATCCCTCGATTGACAGCCACCGAATAGCCTCCATTCCGTTCGATTCGTAGTTTGGTGACGGGTCCGGTCGGCAAATCGTCGGGCACCAGTTCTAAAACAGGCTCACTTGAAGCGTCGTCAACGAAAATGAGCTGCGCGTTTCGCGGCGCGGCTTCCGTCAGCGAGTTCAAGAAATACGGTAGGTAGCGAAGACCGTTGAAAAGAGGGACGATGATTGAAACGGACGGCACGATAATTCTGTGTTATCCTTCAGTGGTTTGCAGAACGGCTAAGCGGTTACTGCACCAAGCAGACGGCGCGGATGCCGGTGAGTGAGCACGTCGCGTTGTGACTTGTCGTTGACATGTGCATAAATCGTTGTGGTGACGATCGAACTGTGACCGAGAAATATCTGGATGAAGCGAAGATCTACTCCTTGCTCAAGGAGCATCGTTGCCACGGTGTGACGGAATACGTGTGGAGTGATCTTCTCGATTCCCGCCGCTTTGGCGTGGCGTTTCAGTGCCATTCGAATCGATTGCTCAGATAGCCGACGTCCGAAGCGATTTGTGAAAAAGAAGGCGTCGGGCTCCCGGAGAGCGCCCTCGATGCCGATGTACGCTGTGAGAGCGGAATGCACTGCATTGTCACAAATCGGAATCCGCCTCTCCTTATCACCCTTGCCGCGAACCAGGACAGCGCCTCTGTCGAGGTCGACAGTAGCTACTAGAAGGTTTGAGATCTCTGAGACGCGCATGCCGGTGGAAAACATCAACTCGAAGAGAGCAACATCCCGAATTGCCCGGCGGCACGCTTCGGTTTGCTCAACAAGCGAGGTGCGGTTCGCGTAAATTTGCCGGAAGAACGCCTGCAAAACCGAGAGGCTCACTGTTCGCGGCAGAATACGACCCACACGAATCTCGAGCCTCAGGCTCCGTGCGGGGTTCGACTCGAGCAAACCTTCCCGTTCCAAGAACGCAAAGAGGGATTTCAGGGAGGCGAGCTTCCGCCGTTGAGTTCTCGGTTTGTAATGGTGCAGACTGCGAGCGAACTCGCGGATGTGTGAATGACCCACTTGTGTGACGTCGTCCGATTGGCAACGCTCGACGACGAAACGCGTGAACTGCGCTAGGTCGAGCCTGTAAGCCTTGATCGTATGAAAGCTAAAGTTTCGTTCAAATTCGCAATGATTGAGGAAGATTTCGATACTGTTTGGCAAGGTTTGCATGCATCGTGCTTGCCGTGCAGCGCCCGCCGCTGACAAGCAGCGATTATTAGCCTGAACAGTCTGACGCTGAGGACCGGCACCTTCGACTCTTCCCCGAATGGAGAATTTCGTGAATTCGTCCGCTGACTAAACGAAAATTGGAGAGGCTGACTGGATCGAACTACATCACGTGCTAGGGCGCTGAATTGGAGTCCTGGCCTGCGAAGCGGTCGATGCTGGGCTTGAGGCCCCCATCGACGAAACGTTATCCTTAGCTCGCGCCTTCGTGAGTGCGACCGGAGTCTGCGGTGCTGAATGCTCAGTCAAGATGAGCCAGCAGCCTCAGGATTGTCGGCTGCTCGTCTGGGGTTTCAGAAAAAGACAATGTGAGAGAAACTCACACCGTATCGTGTTCCCGCTGCAGCCACGTTGCTACATGCTCGGATATAACACCAGAGGTTTGCAGCAACACTTTCAACACGAGAAAAAACGTTAGCTTTAGGGAATAATATACCACGGGAGAAGTCTGCCACTGTTGCAGACGTTCCGCCTGTGTCCTATCAAGGTGTGCGTAGCCTTCTACGGACAAAAGAATCCCTCGCCAAAAGGGCCGCACGCTCTCGATGGCACAAAAAAACCTAAAAGTCCCCTCGATAATACCCGACAATTTCGTCCGGCGAATAGATGTAGAGGTGGGTCATTCCGCAAAGCTGGATGAGCGCCAAGAGCAAATCACCACGTTTGGCGAGCAATTGCTCTCTGGTTGTGATAAACAACACGCAATCCATGTACGCAGCCTCGATTAATGCTGACAAATCACCGCGATACTTACCGTCCAAGACCCCTTTTTCGATAACTCGGTCTACATGAATGTCTGTGACGTCGTTTTCGGTATCGTCGAATTTCCGATAGATCACGTCCAGAGTCGGTAAATTTTGAAGTACGTTTT
>Ga0065703_1018758_pt1 | contig 13579 bp, 15 predicted proteins | sample SwiRhicommunBV21_FD_59090 | JGI IMG/M metagenome (GOLD analysis project Ga0065703, IMG submission 59090) | Switchgrass rhizosphere microbial communities from Buena Vista Grasslands Wildlife Area, Michigan, USA - BV2.1 v1 | ecosystem: Host-associated > Plants > Roots > Rhizosphere > Soil ...
GATCCCGGCGACGGCGCTGCGATTGACCAACACGATTGGCCCGCGAATGCGGATCAAGGACGCGCGCCAGACTTTTGTCGGTCTTTGGGTGCGCCAGCTTCTCGAGGGAAAACCAATCTCAGTCTGGGGGGGGAAACAATTACGCGACTTTACCGATGTGGAGGACGCCATCGATGCCTTTCTCATGGCGGCGGCAAGCTCGGCGACCAATGGCCAGGTCTACAACCTTGGCGGAACTGAAACCATCGATCTTGCGGACCTCGCGAAGTTGATGGTCCAGGTCAACGGCGCGGGCAGTTACGAGATCAAGGAATTTCCCGCGGAACGGCGCGCGATCGACATCGGCGATTATTACGCCGACTTCACGAAGATTCGTCAGGCGCTGGGCTGGGAACCAAAACGCGCGCTTCGGGAGACGATTGAGACGACGCTGCGTTACTTCCGCGAAACGCTGCCGAATTATTTATAACCTGAAGCCGGCGGCCACGGCGTCGCGATGAAACATTCGCACCGTATCGAGCGATAGCTCCGCCAAATCCATTCCGCCAAGCTTCGTGACCTTGTCGAGAATGTCGTGCGGCACGGTGACAATGTGGCAACCGCACTGCGCGGCCTGGAAAATATTCAGGACCTCACGCACACTCGCCCAGAGCAACTCCGCGTTCGGCAAGCCGCGCAGGATTTCGAGCGACTCCTTCATCAACGGCATCGGATCGACGCCGGTATCGGCCACGCGTCCCGCGAAAACGGAAACGACACAGGGAACTTCGGGTTTCACTGCCTCGGCCACGCCTTTTACCTGCTCGCGCGTGAGGATCGCAGTGAGATTGAGCTTCACGCCTTCGGCGCTGAGCTCGGCGATCAAGGGCAGCGCCGATTCGCCGCGCGTGTTCGTGATTGGAATCTTGACGTAAACATTCTCCTGCCACTTCCCGATCCTTAGCGCCTGGCTGCGCATCTCGGCGAACTCGTCGGAAAACACTTCGAAGGAGATCGGCTTTTCTTTCACCACTTCAAGAACCTCGCGAGCGAACTTCTCGTAATCGGCGATGCCGGCCTTGCGCATGAGCGTCGGGTTCGTCGTCATTCCCTTGATGTACGGCTTGGCGTTAAGCGCCGCGATTCCGTCGCGATCGGCGCCGTCGGCGAAAATCCTAATGGGTAAATCGAGAAGGAGCTGCGAACCCATGTGCGGAAGGCTAGTGGGCTTGCAGAACCGTCGCAACCGCTTCGGAAAAACTTGCGACCGTAAACTCCGGCTTCTCGCGTAAAGGTTCGCGATAACCGTGGTCGATGAAAACCGCGCGACAACCCGCCGCGTGCGCGCAATCAATATCGCGCCAGCGATCGCCGATGAGAAAGCTTCGCTTCAAATCGATCCCATGATCGGCCGCAGCTCGAAGTAACATCCCAGGCTTCGGTTTCCGGCAGCCGCATGGATCGTTGTGCCTCGCGCCGCCGTGATAACAAACTTCGACCGAATCGAGCGCCGGAATGGCTGCACGCAATTTCTGATGCATCGCTTCGACTCCTTCACGGCTCTGCGTCCCGCGGCCGACATCGGGTTGGTTGGTGACGACTATGAGAATAAAGCCGGCTGCTTTCAGTTCCGCGCAACCGCCGGCTGCTTGAGGATAAACCTCGAACTCGTCGATGTTCCTTGGCGGAAACGGAAGCCCGCCGCGCACCATTGGTCGATTGAGGACGCCGTCCCGATCGAGAAAAACCGCGCGCCGTTTTACTTCGTGCTCTCCCATTTCGTCTGCGCGGTTTTCAGCGCGGGATGAGAGACGAGCAGGTGCCAAAGCACGGCCTGGAACGCTTCGGCGTGCGGCGTGGTATTCATCGGATTCACCGTCGGAATGATGAGGCACACGTCAGCGACTTGGGCCGTGTAACCGCCGTCGCGGCCGACGATGCCGAGCACCGATGCGCCGCGTTCCCTGGCAAGCTGCAACGCCGTAACCAGATTAGGGCTCACGTTTTTCTCCGCATTCCCGCCGCCGACTGAGAAAACCAGGAGCGCGTCCTTTGCATTCAAGCGGCTTCCCTTTAGCCATTCGACAAATACGGTGGTCCACCCTTCGTCGTTCGTTCTCGCCGTCAGTTCGGAGACGTTGTCAGTCGGCGCGTAGCATTCCATCCCGGCAATTTTGCGGAAGTCGTTTACCGCGTGGGAAGCGTTCGCTGCGCTACCGCCGACGCCGAGAATAAAAAGCCGTCCGCCGCGCGAACGCACGTCCGCCAGAAGCGTGACCGCCTTTTCGCAAAGCGCCGGATCGAGTTTGCCGACAATCTCGGCAGTCTCGCGCAAGTGTTGTTCGGAATAGCTCATGGCGTGATGGAGAGTTGTTCGCGGCGCAGGACCTCATCAAGTTCGGCCAGGCCCTCGGGCGAGCCAATCTCGTAGAAACGTTGCTCAACTTCGTAGCCCGCCAGCTCGTCCGTGGCGACTAACTCTTGGTAAACATCCGCGAGATCGAACGGCTTGTCGTTAGGCCAGGAACCTAATACCTCGGGACGAAAGAGGCCGAGCCCATAATCGATATGCTTCATTTCCGCGACAGGTTGCTTCTTATTGTAGCTCTTGATCGCGCCCTGCTCGAACCAGACATTACTCCTATCCCAGCGGCCTTCGTTCCGGAACACCGTCATGAGTCCAAGCTTGCCGCTCGCCGCGAACGCCCGGGCAGGAGCAGCGTAATCGATGGGCAGATAGGAATCACCGTAAAGCACAAAGAAGTGTTCGCCGAGAAATGGAAGCGCTTTCTTCACCGCGCCGCCCGTCCCGAGTAACTCGGGGCCGTCAAAGGAGTAGGATAACTCGACGCCGAAACGTTGGCCGTCACCAAATTCGCGCTCGATCATCTCCCCGCGATAACCAAGACATAGAACAACGTGACGAATTCCGGCATCTCGTAGGAGCCGAAGTTGATGAGCAAGAAACGGCTGGCCAGCCACGCTAATGAGAGCTTTCGGAATTTTCTCCGTCCTCGGTCGTAGCCGCGTGGCGAGACCGCCCGCCAAAATAGCGACCGGCCAGTGACTCAGATCGAAGCTGTCTTCGCTCATTGATTGAGCAGGCGCGTTCCCTCGAAATCGAACCGGAAGCGGACCTCGGTAAGTCCTTTTTCCCGCATGGCATGACGCAGCTTCACCTTATCTCCGGCATAGAACATCAGGAATCCTCCGCCCCCGGCACCGATGACTTTGCCACCCAGCGCGCCATTCGCCATCGCGCAATCGTACCAGGCATTAATGTCGTGGTTACTCATTCCTTTGGAGCGCTCCTTCTTTCTTTGCCAATGCACGTCCATGAGCCGCGCGAATTCCTCCAGCTCGCCGGTCTCGAGCGCTTGCTGGCTTTGTTTGCCGAGGTTCTTGATGAAATGAAGGTTCTCAGTCATCGCGGGGTCGGCGTTCTTGCTCTTATCATCCTGTTCTTTCAGGATGGCCGATGCGCTGCGGGAGTAACCGGTAAAGAAGAGCAACAGGTTGTCTTCAAGATTAAACAGGGTCTCTTCCGATATCTTCAAAGGCGCTGCTTCGACCCGGCCATCGGGAAGAAAACGAAAGGACGTAATCCCTCCATAAGCCGCGATGTATTGGTCCTGTTTGCCGATCGGTTCTCCGAGCTTCTCCAGTTCAATAGCACAAGCCTGCTCCGCCAGCTCGGCCGGATGCACCAGGTTCTTGTTCAAGGCATGAAGCGCTTTAAGTAACGCGGTGGTAAAGCTACCCGACGATCCGAGACCTGTGCCGGCCGGAATGTCAGCCATGCTCGTTATTTCGAGGTTCCGCTCCTTGATGTCGACGAGCCTTAGCGCCTCGCGAATGATCGGATGCTTGATGTCGTCAATCGTGCCCGCCTCTTCCAGGCTGGAATACTTAAGCAGGAAGCCGTCAACAAACCGGCGATGAACATTTATATAAACATACTTGTCGATCGCCGCCGCAATCAGGAACCCGGAATGTTCGCGATAATACGACGGCAAGTCCGTGCCGCCGCCGCCCAGCGATATCCGAAGTGGTGAACGCGTGATGATCATGCCGGGGTCTTCCGAGCTGTAGCTACTAGCTGCCAGCCAAACGGTGAGTCTAGAAGATTAGCATGGAAGAGAAAGTCGAATACTCTCATGGCGACGCTCGCGAGGCGGGATGAGCGGCGGCCGGCTCCACTCTCAACGTCCGCTGCCAGACGCTTGCCGCGCGCTATCACCAGAAGCCGATACAAATTGAAAAACGGAAAGCCGGCGCGATAAACCCGGTCGACGCCATAGCCCGCTCGCTCGAGGATCGCGCGAATCTTGGCGCTCGTGAAATGTTGACGATGACCAAGGTGGCGGTCGAAGGCCGACATCGGTCCGCCCGGCACGGTAATGATCAAGCGGCCTTGCTCGGCGAGATACGGACGCGCTTGTTCCAGAAAACCGACAGGATCATCCACGTGCTCCAGAACTTCAGAACAAATGGCGTGCGTCGCCCACCCGGAATACACCTGTAATGATGGAGGCGGATGAAACATGTCCGTGACAAAGAACTTCGCAGCCGGAACTTTCCGCTCCGAGATCGCCACGCCGCTTGCGCTTAACTCGAGACCCACAAATTCCGCCCCGCGCAGCAACCAGGCGAGCTTCGCAACAAGATCGCCCTGGCCGCTTCCCAGATCCAGGATCCGCATCGGACTTCTGGTTCTATCTTCGCCAAGCAGCCGTCCGATGAACCGGTGGCGCATCCGCTGGGCCGGGTTGTCTGTCGCCGATTCCGCGTATTGGTTCCAATGCGCGTCCCAATCGTCCTGCGTCGCCCGAAATTGCTCAACCATCATTCCGCGTCGCTACGGCAAAAAGATTCAGACCAAACTTATGGTAGCGCAGTTTGATTGCACTGGGTTTAAAACCGGCACGGACAAGCAGCGGCCAGAGGTCTCTCTTGTCGTAATACATTTTATGGTCGTCGATCTCGAGTCTGGGACTTAATCCCAGGCGAAAGGCCGAAAATTCCAGCCAGCTCTTACCCCGCCACGTTGGGACATTGATCAAAAGGATTCCGGATGGCTTCAGCAAATTTCGGATGGCTGCCATGACCTCTTCGGGTTGACGCAGATGCTCGAGAACCGAGACGAGTAAGACAACGTCGAACGCGTCACCGGCCAGGCGCGGTAGGGCTTCTTCGATCGAGCCAAGGTGAAACGTCATCCTGGGATCCGATGCCAGTTCAGGGGCTATCTGGAAATCGACGCCTATCGCGCGGCGAAAATGAGAATCGAGCGCCCGCAGGTGGGCCGCGCGATAACCGCAACCGAGCTCGAGAACGTCCAGGTCACTTCGGCCGGAGAGCTCGCGGGCAATTGCTCGTTGCGTAAGCCAAACGCCGAAGTGATCGACAAAAGTCAGCTGCTTCTGGCCGTAAGACTCGTGCGTTCGGTTGTTCACAGCTTATGGGCCGTCGCTACTCGCCGCGCCATCTCCAGCAGCAGCGTGAAACAGAATGTCTGGAACCCTACTATTATGAGCAATAGACCGAAAATTGCCGGATGTGAGATTTCAAACAACCGGAAGTCTGACCGAAAGTAATGGTAGACAAGGCCGCCCAGGAGGACCGCACCTAACGCAACACAGCCCCCAGCGAGAAGCATTCCGCGATTGTAGGTCATTAATCGCGCCAGTCGCGCCAGCGGATCGGCTCGCAAGCGATGCATGACGCGCGCTAACACTCCGATTTGGATCGAGCTATAACCCAGGGTCACACAGGTTACTCCAAAGAGCAGCCAATAAAGGCTGAACCCAACGCCGCCAATCGTGATTGGTCCGGTTGATAACAGGAGCGACACGATCGCGCCGATGACGGCAAGCACGATGCCGGGCTTAAGAAGGAAGGAATCTGGAGTATAAACCAGCATTACCTTCAAGTTCAGCCAACCCGCGATCCATGGGGATAACCAACCCATCCTGCGGTGATGACTGAACCGTCCTTCCCGGTCCTTGTAAAACTTTACCGGCACTTCGGCGGTGCGCAGCTTCAGTCGCGCGGCCTTGAGAACCATCTCACTGGCGTATTCCCAGGACTGAGACTTCAGGTCGATGCGATCGAAGGCGGTGCGAGTAAGCCCGCGCATGCCGCAGTGAATATCGGAATAATGACTGCCGTAGATCCGGTTCAGGATCCAGGTAGTGAGCGGTGTCCCGAAGTAACGATGCAAACCGGGCATCGCTCCCTTCTCGATGCTGCCGCGAAACCGGCTGCCCATAACAAACTCGGCGCCGCCACGGAAAGCTTCTACAAAGGGAGGTAGCTCGCGAAAGTCATAGGTTAGATCGGCATCGCCCATGATGATCCATTCGCCGCGAATATAGCTGGCGGCATCGATGTAGGCACGCCCCAACCCGCGCTTTGGCGTTCGCAACACTTCGCCGCCATGCGTCAGGACTATTTCCGGCGTCTTATCGGTCGAGCTATCCACGATAAGGATCTGGCCGCGAACCCCGGTTCGCTCCAGACCTTCCCTGCACCAATCGACAAATTCGCCCACGGTGATCTCTTCGTTCAAGGAAGGAACCACGATACTTACTTCGACCGGTCCTGGCGTAGCGCCCGGCGGGATCAGATGCTCGATGGAATCCACTACCTCAGGCATGGCTGATTTCCTGCAGCATGGCTTTCATGGCGTCAGTAACAGCCTCGGCCGAGCTGCGTCTCGCTTTCCAGCCCAGGGCCTTGATCTTTGCGCAATCGAAGCGAACGATCGGCACGTCGCCTTTCCAGCCGCGATCGCCACCCGTAAATTCGAAGCGCACTTCGCCGGAAGCCAGCCCGCTTACCTTCACAGCAAGATCGGCGATCTCCTTAACTGTGATGTAGTCGTCGGTGGCAACGTTGAACACCTCATACCGGCCGGTTGCTCGCGCGTCCGCAAGCTGGATAGCTGCCAGCACATCTTCCACGTGAATGTAGCTCTTCTTCTGGGTGCCATCGCCCAGGATGCGGAGACGCGTTGGATCGGCCTTCAGGCGCCGGATGAAATCGTATCCAACCCCATGGGTTTGACGTGGGCCGACGACATTAGCAAAACGGAAAGCGCGTCCGGTCAGGTCAAACATGTGGCAGTAAGCCGCGATAAGTCCTTCGCATGCTATCTTACTCGCTCCGTAGGTCGAGATGGGAAGGCACGGCCCGTAGTCTTCGGCAAAAGCGGCTTCGGGGTTCTCGCCATACACGCCACTGCCGGAAGTGTAGAAAATGTTGCGGACGTTATTGACCCGCATCGCCTCCAAGACATTCTGGGTGAGATAAGTCCCTTCCCAGAAGTCGATGTCAGGTTGACTTACTGCCCGCGCGATGTCCGGATTAGCAGCAAGGTGGAACACCGTGTCGCTGCCGGCCATGGCCGCCCCGACAGCGCGAAGGTCTTTCAGGTCGCCGGTGACGACTTCGACCCGCGGGTCGGCTGCGGCCCGGGCGATATAGGAGTGTTGACCGGAAGTGAAGTTATCAAAAACCACGACCCGCTCAGTCTCCGTCTCTTCCAGGAGGGAACGAACCAGATGGCTACCGATAAAACCAGCGCCGCCGGAAACGAAAAATCGCTTCCCTTGACGCGCAAATGTGGCCGGCACGAGCGACAATGCTGGCGCGCCGGTTAGTGTCAACCGCGGGGGGCCGGCATCGGAGGGAGAATTCACCAAGAGAGAGACGTTTACTCAGGCAACGCGGAAAACGGAAAAATTCGGTGGTGGGCGGCCGGCGTTAAAATTGTCTTGACCTCTTTCGCGCCACCTACTTACGCTCGCCGAAATTGTTTGTGACCCGTGTCACAGACTCAACTTAACTTAAAACCCCAAGCAGAGACTGACCAATATGAATTACTCTAGGATCCTCCGATTCGCTCTCGCGGGCGCAGTAGCCGCGATATTCTCCACGTCCGCATTCGCGCAAGCTACCCGCACTTGGGTTTCCGGCGTAGGCGACGACGCCAACCCGTGCAGCCGCACCGCTCCGTGCAAAACCTTTGCCGGCGCCATTTCCAAGACCGCTACCGGCGGAGAAATTAACGTGCTCGACCCCGGCGGCTTTGGCGCCGTGACGATCACTAAGTCGATCAGCATCATCGCGGAGTACGTCGAAGCTGGCGTGCTGGTCTCCGGGACGAACGGCATCGTCATCAACGCCCCGGCAGCTTCCCATGTGCTGCTCCAAGGACTTGACATCGAGGGACTCGGTACGGGCATCGATGGTGTGCACCTTATAGGGGGCAGCCAGGTCTACATCATTCGATGCTCGATCCGGAATTTTAATCAAAACGGCGTCAACGCCGCGAGCACCACGGCCGGGGAAAAGCACACTTTCCTCAATGATTCGTATGTCATCGACAACGGCGTCACCGCAGCGACGGGTGGCGCGAACGCGGCTGCTGGCAACGTTCTGTCCATCACGAACACGTCGCTCCTCTCCAACCTCCACTTCGCGGCCCAGGCCAATGGCGCCGGCGCCATCATCACTGCCCAGACGAGCACGTTCAACAACAGCCCGACCTCGGTCAGCAAGCTGGCCGGTGGGACGCTGGTCTGCGTCGGACCGAGCAATCTCTTCGCCACCGCCACCGTCTGCGACTCGACAGCCAACTTCCAGTAACCATTAACCGGGGCGCGCAGGCTTCCGAGCGGGGCCTGCGCGCAACCCGCGTCGTTCCCCTCTTTTCTTCGCGGCGCCGCAACCTCGCTCCTTCGCTCGATGTGCGAGGTCCTTGGCCGCGCCTGCCGAAAATACAACTGCTATCTTCTCGGCTGATTTAGCCCTGCTCGCTCTTATTGGATGCTATTGCCGTTCTGATTCTGACTGCGATATTTGCGATTGTTCATGGCCATTGCCGCTCCCGTCTGCTTAGGTTCGTTCGAACCTGTGAGTTCGTCTCATGGCTATAGGCACCGCCGCTACGCACAATCGTTGTCGCAATTCGGCGCGCCGCTGCGCCTAGAACGGTCCGGAGGGTGGATTCTCTCCCGTGCGATCACCGGCTCACACGAGCACGACGCGATCGGGTGCTATCCGTTGTTTTCATGCGCGAACTGGGAGGTCCTGCATCGGGACCTTGAGGAACTTCCTGGCAACTTGGTGAGTCTAAGCGTCGTGACGGATCCCTTCGGCGACTACTCCGAGTCCCTGTTGCGCACGTGCTTCCCAGATACCGTCATTCCCTTCAAACAGCATTTCGTGACCGACCTTCGCGCACCGCGAGACAGCTTCGTGGCCAAGCATCATCGTTACTACGCGCGACGTGCCCTTCGCGCCGTTCAGGTCGAACAGTGTGAAAGACCCGGCGAATTCTTGGACGATTGGTCGCGGCTTTACTCCGAGTTGATCGAAAGGCACCGAATCCGCGGGATTTCGGCGTTCTCACGGGAGTCCTTTGCGAAGCAGTTCGAGGTTCCGGGGGTGATCGTGCTTCGCGCTGTCGATGCCCGAGGAACAGCAGCTATGCACCTCTGGTACGTTCAGGACGAAGTCGCTTACTATCATCTCTGCGTTTCCAGCGAGCGCGGATACCGGCATAACGCGTCGTACGCCCTGATGTCACACGTGCTCGACAGCTTTCCGCGTCTTGGAGTCCGCTGGCTCGCACTCGGTGCCGGCGCCGGTCTTTCGGACAACGACTCCCAAGGACTGGTGCGGTTCAAACGCGGTTGGTCGACCGGCACCCGTCAGACCTATTTCTGCGGCCGCGTGCTCAACCGGGAAAAATACGCGGAGCTCGTGGCAGCACTCGGCGCGAAAGAAACGAACTATTTCCCCGCCTACCGGAAGGAGAATTTGGATGACAGCAGAATCGAAATCGCTTGAGGCTGAGCGCCAGTTCCTGGACGAGGTTTGCAAAACCTACACCATCGACACATCCCTTCAGACCAAGACGATGCGAGAGCTCATCTTCCGTACGTTTACTCCGTTCATCCGGAGTGGCCGCGGCCTGGAGTTGGGTTGCTCGGACGGCTACATGACTGAGATGCTGGCCAGCCGGCTGGAGACTCTTGACGTTGTCGACGGTTCACAGACCTTCCTCGCCAAGGCGTCCCAGCGCAAGCTCGAGAACGTCAAATTCACCTATTCCTTGTTCGAAGAATTCAACACCGAGCAGCGTTACGACTACGTCTTTGCAAGTTACATCCTCGAACACGTCCGCGATCCAGTGGCCGTTATGCAGATGGCGCACTCGGTCTTGACCCCGAACGGGCTCATCATGATCGTGGTCCCCAATGCCCGCGCACTGTCCCGGCAGCTCGCCTTGCATATGGGGCTGATGGAGGATCTCAAGGACCTCACCGAGAACGACAGGAACCACGGGCACCGCCGCGTCTACGACCGCGTTTTCCTCAACCGCGATATCGAGGCCGCTGGGTTTGAAAACATCAGTCAGGGCAGCATCATGCTAAAAATTCTAGCTGATTTCCAGCTCGATGAACTGTTCGAGAAGGGCATGCTGCGCGAACAGCACATCGACGGCCTGTACCGCATGGGCCTGGAATATCCGGATCTCGGAGGCTCGCTGTTTTCGATCTGTCGAAAACGTTGATGAACGCGGCGGTCCTGTACGCCTCTTCACACGGCAAGACCCGCAAGGTTATTGCCCGGGTGATGGAACTGCTCCAAATCCGGCCGGACGTTATCGACGTGAAGTCGGTGAGTGATAAGGAATCCCTCTTGAAGTACGGCTTTCTGCTAGTCTTCTGCCCCAACTACGGCGATGGAGAGTTACAGCAGGACATGGAGGTGTTTCTCCCGGAGTTCAACTTCGACCTGGAAGGAAAGTATTTCACGATTTGCGAACTGGGGAGCTACAACGGCTATGATGATTTCCATTTCGGAGTGGTCACGATCATCCGCCAGCACCTGTTGGGTCTCCATGCCAGGGAGTTTTGTGAGCCGCTGTCTCTCGACACCCTGCCGAGGACAAATTGGGGACACTTGGACGACTGGGTGAAGTTGCTAAACTCTAAAATCGAGCGTGAACGACTCCGAGCGGATTAGGGAACTGCGGAGGCTCGTTGGGCGACCCTTTCACTTCGTGATGGAGGGCGGGCGCTGTGTCGAATTGGACCTGACCTCAGAGGATTATCCCTACCATGGGCTCGCCCGTCTCCACTCCGCGGCGGCGAAGCGCGAGATCGCTCAACGCATCTCAGGCCTGACCGGCCTGAAGAAGCTGAACCTGCGCCGAAACAAACTCCTGGAGTTGCCCGAAAGCTTCAAAGAGCTGGCTCATGTGGAATTTCTTGATCTCGGCTCGAACTATCTCGGCCGGTCCATCGAGGTCATCCGGGAGCTGCGGAAACTCAAGTACCTAAGCCTTGCTAATAACGACCTCAAGGACTTCCCCTCATTTGTCGGGGACTTCATCGAGCTGGAGTACTTGACCCTCCACAAGAACATCCGCATCACGCGGCTGGACGAGTCCCTTGCGAATCTGAAGAAGTTGCGGACCCTCAATCTTTACTTCCTGAATTTTAGAACGCTGCCGCCGTACTTGCTGACCTTGCGCAATCTGACGACCCTCACGCTTTGGAATGTGACGAATCTTGATGACGTGCACCAGCTGGAGAATCTCGAATATTTCACCGATAACGGTGCAGTCACTCTGAAGCAGCTACCCGATTCTTTCGTGTCGCTGAAGAAGTTGAGGATGGCGCGGCTATACCAGAACCAACTCCAGAGTTTGCCCGCGAGCTTCGGCGAACTGGAGAACCTGGAGCAGTTGTCGCTCTATCAGAACGAGCTGTCGTCGCTTCCTGAATCGGTCCGCCATTTGAAAAAACTTCAGAAGCTCAATCTGGGCTGGAACCGATTTACGGTCTTGCCCTCGTTCCTGGGCGAGATGTCCTCCCTTCAGTGGCTCGGCATTTTCGAGAACCCGCTTTTGAACCCCGACGCTGTCGCCTTTCCGCCCCACGTGCGGGTTGAGAAATCATGGCCGTTCAGCACGCTCCACGAAGCGGCTCAGAACAGCCGAGTAGTTGACGCTGTCCATGCCCGTGGCGCCTGACGACTATCGTGAGCGCCGACCCCGGCCGGATTTCGCGCCGAGATTCGCAGTCTGTCCCCAATCGCATTCCGATATGGGACGGTCGCCAGAGCGATTGGATCTCGCACAATTGAAAGAACCTTGAACGCTCTCGCGATCTTCGGCGGGAAGCCTGCCTTCGAAAGCGCCCTTCACGTGGGCAGGCCAAACGTTGGACGTCGCACCCCGCTGTTCGCGCGCCTGAACGAGGCTTTGGATAGCCGGTGGCTATCGAATGACGGTCCTTTTGTGCGTGAATTTGAAGACAAGATAGCCCGAGTTGCCGGAGTGAAACATTGCGTTTCGATGGCTAATGCAACAATCGCTCTCCAAATCGTCACTCGCGCCTTGGAGCTGACGGGAGAAGTCATCGTGCCTGCTTTCACGTTCGTGGCCACCGCCCATGCCCTCGAATGGCAGGGGGTGACGCCCATCTTTTGCGACGTCGACCCCCTCACGCACAACATCGATCCTTCTCAAATTGAAGGGCTCGTTACTCCGCGCACCACTGGGATATTAGGAGTTCATATCTGGGGGCGGCCTTGCGACATCGAAGCCGTCTTGGCGGTAGCAAACGCGCACAAATTAAAGGTTTTTTTTGATGCCTCCCACGCTTTTGGGTGCCGCTACCGAGACCGGAACATCGGAAGCTTCGGCTGCGCCGAAATATTTAGCTTCCACGCGACCAAATTTATTAACTCAGCTGAAGGTGGAGCTGTGACCACCGATGACGACGAGATCGCTCGTCGAGTCCGGCTGATGAAGAATTTCGGATTCGCCGGATACGACGATGTCATCTCAGTCGGCGTAAACGGGAAAATGAGCGAGATCTCGGCCGCGATCGGACTAACAAACCTCGAGAGCGCGGAAGAGTTCATTCAAGTTAACCGAGCGAACTTTCGGACTTATGCCCGCGAGCTGCACGGAATTCCCGGAATTTCAATGCTCGCGTACAATGAGCGGAACTCGCCGAATTATCAGTACGTGGTGGTGGAAGTCGACGTGGCGAGGGCCCGAATTAATCGCGATCAGATGGTGAGGGTGCTGCATGCCGAAAACGTGCTTGCCCGAAAATATTTTTACCCCGGAGTTCATCGCATGGAACCTTATCGCTCCCGCCCTCGCCCTCAAACGGCCGCTTTGCCTGAAACGGAAGCAGTTAGCAGCCGGGTGATGGTTCTGCCGACCGGAACAAGCGTTACCGGGGATGACATCGCGAAAGTCTGCGCCGTGATCCGGTGTGCCGTGTCCAACAGCAGTCAGGTCGCGGAACGGCTTTCAGCCACAACGCAGTAACAGAGCATTTCAAGCCCCAAGCCTGAGACGCTTCGTTTGAACCCAGTCCGCGACAGTCGTTTCGATCGAGCAGATACCTTGGCGAAGGAGTTCCTCCTGCCGCTCCGGCGAGACGAATTGATTTTCGTACTCTTCTCTTAATTTGCCGGCCTCGTCGATTCGGATCCATCGCCGCCAATGCCACCCCCACCAGCCAGGCAAGTGGGCGTTCATTTGGAAAAAAGCAGCGACGTT
>Ga0065703_1001686_pt1 | contig 13187 bp, 9 predicted proteins | sample SwiRhicommunBV21_FD_59090 | JGI IMG/M metagenome (GOLD analysis project Ga0065703, IMG submission 59090) | Switchgrass rhizosphere microbial communities from Buena Vista Grasslands Wildlife Area, Michigan, USA - BV2.1 v1 | ecosystem: Host-associated > Plants > Roots > Rhizosphere > Soil ...
AAGATGGAAACGAAACAGAGTTTGAGGCTCGAGCTCGAATGAACGCCAAGAACCCAGCGAGAACCTTTGAAGAATATCGAGAGAAGGCGACTGCCGCTGGCTTTGTATAGACTGCGTGGTAGAAGTGTGCAATCTTGGCCCTATGAAACGATCAATTGACAGCATGCAACGAGTACATGTATTCCTGACCATGTATCCCTCCACCGCATCTTTCTCATTGCTGCTGCTGCTGCTATAACCGAGCATCCTTCCAAGCAGCCTTAAACGCCGGATCAGAAGGAGAAACCGATGGATCGAGCGGTAACCAAATATCCCGAGGCCTCGTGTGAATGAGATACTGCTCATAACTCAACGACCTTTCAAGCCGTACATCATCGCCATCGACATCGGTATCCCCGATCTGACGACTCTGGGGACTTTCCCTCCTGCCGAACGTAGTAGACGATGTAGACGATACGTCCTCTGATGAAAGACTCTTCAGGTTATTCTTCTTTTTCTTGTGCCTCCTTCCCAGTCTATCGAGGAACCGCTGTCGGAGTGAAGAAGTCGCTGCTGCTGCTGCTGTTACTCGTGTAGGAGGAGCGGGTTCGACTATATGTACAAGCAGATCTTGTGGCTTGCGCGAGCTTTCTTCGGCTGGCGATGCTGCTACACTACGAGGCATGTCAAGGGACCGTGGAAAGTGTGGGGTTTCTTTTGCTGGTATTGTGAAGTGCAATACAACTGCACATGGTTCTTTCTATCTTATAATAAGGCTGGCTTTCCTCACCACGCTACGTCGCGTGGCATGAACAAAGAGAGTTGTTGTCCCTTTGAGAGAGGAGAGAGAGAGCATATGACATTCTGTTCCACATACGAGCTCATGACAATGATTTCTTTGTGTTGTAAGATATGGAGTCAGCGGCGCCACATGCGATTGGCGGGACCTTCATATTAGGATACCGGATGGATACGCGTCCTGATTAGTGTTAGCGTGAGAATTAGAAAAGGGGATATTGAAAGCAATGGGGGCAGAGTGTGAAGTTGTTCATTCTGGGGTAGTCACGTTATATTACAAGGGTTCGGGACAAATGATAGCCACGACTTACCAGCGGGGACGTCTTTCACCGGGGAACGGCTCCTGATAACCACCATAGCCAGGGGGATATTGGTCATTGCGGGAAGAAGGCATAGCAGCAAACTGGCCAGGTGTTGGAAGATCTGCACCGCGGGAAGTTCGAGATGGGTCACGAGCTGGCGAAGCATAGCGCGGACGACGGGCAGATGAAGAGCCGAGCAAGTCGAGTTCATCCAACTGGTAGTCGAGAGGTGGAGGACGTCTCTCGAAACCGTCGAACGGGGTGTTGTAGGGCCTAAAATCGCCGGCTAGTGAGCTAAGATCAACTACTGGACCACGAGACATGGAGCGCTGTGACGAGGATCGACCCGGCAGTGCGCCACTGCTCGTGACATGTGATGATCGCCTCGATGTGGCCCCGTATGGATAGCGATGGTGCGTTGGCACAGGGCCAAGGTAGGACGAAGGTGGAAAGCCACCGCCATAGGAAGAGACATCGATACCAGCTGCGCCATAATCTTCTTCCCGGTACTGATGAACACGACTGCTGCCATCGTACTGACGTACACGACGAAGTTCGGGATAGGTGCGCTCTGAAGGATGACTAACAGGAGGACCGTTGGTGCGTCGGATGGTTCCGTAACGTCTGAGGTTTGACGTGTCTCTCTGTTGCTCGTAGCTATCTGGTCGTACTTCGCGAGACTCGTAGTAGCCCCCCATGGGGGAGACAGGTCGCCTCGAAGGGTAGCCAGACATGATCTGGTGATGTTCTGACTAGTGTGTGTGCGTATGTGTTGCTGGTGATGGTGAGTGAATACCTTACGATTGCAATAAGCTTGCTTTGATAGTGTCTTGAGCCGGTCAAGGTTGATATCTCTACGACGCTGTGTGCAAGAGGGTTTGCTGGACTCTCTGTACCAGGGTCGTTGGCGAGTATATATACACCTTTTGGCGCATTGTTCTCAATGTTCTTTGAAAGCGCCTTTGAGCTCCATAATGGACGGATGCTTTCTCCCCAACAGTTGTCAAAGAAATTGCACCACACTATTGTTGGCAGCTTTGTCTCCTCTGAGGAATGGGAAAAGTTGCAGAGTCATCTCCTTCCGCCACACGAGGGCCTGGAATGTAAACATCGTCCTAAATTTGAACTGTTGGTGCACGTCAATTGCGTCTATCATGACTACAAATCCATGGTCCTGGATGCTGGTCGCCAATATTCCCACGTAGACGAGGTCCATCTTGTCCGTAACAGTCATTCGCCTACTACGGCTTGCTCACAGGTCCCCCATTCTTTTCCCAGTCTAGCCAACTGCCTCTATATTCGGCAACATTTTGATATCCCTGCTGCTGCGCCAGCTGGGCGGCCGCGCTACTCCTCACACCCGCTTTGCAGTAGAATACGATCTCCTTGTCTATAGCCGGCTTCTCGAAGCCAAACCTGTCCTCGAACTCCTCCTCAGGCAGAAACAGCGCATCGGGCTGTGACTTGATAGGCAGATTGATGGCGTTGGGAATGAAACCTGCTTGGTACTCGGCGGGCTCGCGGACATCTGTGTCGTGTGAATGGTATGCTTGGGCGGAATCGTAACTGAGGAGTGGGAGGGAGGAGAGCTTACCGACGAGAATCGACTCGCTCGAAGGCGACTGGCTCAGCTGCTTGACGTGGCCGAAGTCGTATACCTTCGAGCTGGTGGCCGGCGCAGAATGCCATCGAACTGCGGCGAACGCGGGCTTGCTGCTGCTTCTCTGCACTGCTGGCCGTGTCGCTCCTGCATGCGTGAAGCTCCGCCATGTCGATCGGGAGCATTGTCGGCAGACGTTGCTTCTCAGAGCGGCAGTCGCTGCCGAACGTGCGAATGCCATTGAGTACATGGACCTGACGTGTAGGTAAACACAATAGATGTCCCTGATCGAGAAACGCTGGTCTGGTGAGGTACCTTATCCTTATCGCCCCATCTTTCGGATATTCCCGCCTTGGCGAGGGAGCGCGACCTGGACGCGTCTCCTCCACTTCTCTTCTTCTTCTCCTTCTTCTCCTTCTTCACCATCAATCAAACACCAACCACCAACCACCATGGGCTGGATCTCGTCCAGAAATGGCCACCATCAAGGCTATAGAAGACCGTTCCGTTCATCAAATCCAATCGGGCCAAGTCATTGTCGACCTGTGCTCGGTTTGCAAGGAGCTGGTGGAAAACAGCCTCGATGCCGGCGCCACCTCAATTGAACTGCGCTTCAAAAACCAGGGCTTGGATGCCATTGAAGTGCAAGACAATGGTAAGGGCATCGGACCGGATGACTTCGAGTCTATTGCTTTGAAGCATCACACTTCCAAGCTTTCCAATTATGAAGATCTCACCTCTCTGGACACCTTTGGCTTTCGCGGCGAAGCTCTGTCATCGCTCTGTGCCTTGTCCAAATTCCATATCTTGACAGCTCGGGCTGAAGACGGCGCCATCGGCAAGAAGCTCGACTTTGAGGTTTCTGGAAAGCTCAAAGGCACTTCTGTGGCTGCTGCACAAAAAGGCACTACCGTCTACGTCGAGGACATCTTCCACAACTTGCCTGTTCGACGCAGAGAGCTCGAGAAGAACATCAAACGCGAGTATACCAAAGTGATTAACTTGATGTACTCCTATGCGTGTATCAGTACAGGAGTACGGTTTTCGGTCAGCAATACCATGCCAAAGAGCAAGAAAGCTCCGGTGTTCGCGACCAAAGCCAACGCAACTACTAAGGAAAACATTACCAACGTCTTCGGCGCTAAGACAGCGCTGGCTTTGGCCAAGCTTGACCTCAACCTCGAGATGGCTCCTAGCATGGGCTTAAGTACTCCAGGAGCAAAAGGTTGGTCAACCCAGGCCACAGATCGTTCTATGATTGTCCGAATCGAGGGCCATGTCTCGAAGCCCATATTTGGAGAAGGCCGCCAAGCACCCGATCGGCAAATGTACTTCGTGAATGGACGACCGTGTCTGCTGCCTCAAGTCGCAAAGGCAGTCAACGAGGTCTACAAGTCATTCAACGTCTTACAAACGCCATTCGTCCTCGCAAATCTCATCATGGACACGAATGCATACGATGTCAACGTGTCGCCGGATAAGCGTTCTATCATGCTACACGACCAGACCGCTCTGCTTGAGACCTTCAAGTCTGCCCTAACCGAGATGTTTGAGCAAACAGATCATACAGTGCCCCAGTCACAACTACCGAGTTTACCGAACCGTAACATACCTGCATACCAGCCCCTGACTATCAAACGGGCCGAGCTGAAAACCATTTCGTCGCCACAGAGCACCAGCGAGGCTACAAGCAGCGACGATGTGTCAGACGTACAGTCTGGACAACCTCCGACGAATGAACTACGAACAAGCTCTCCCTCGAATCTAATTCACAGCTGGATTGGTCGTAACACTGAATCAAGAAAGGCCCCGAAGCAGCAACATTGCGCTTCCACCAAAGAAAAGGAGCTGTCCATGAAATTCATGCCGGCAGCTTCCTCTCCGACTGCACTAGGAGATGATCCCAACGAACAAGACGAGAACCAAGCTGTGACAGAGCCACTTGAAGAACAAGTTCTAGAACATAACACGGTAGATGCCGTAAGGAATCCTGACCCACTAAGCACTCCATACGGAGACTTATTCTCGCAACCGCCTCCGATACGCAAGGATTTAGATAGAGACGAGCAGACTTCACCGACCCCCGAATTCGACATGGCTCCTCCGCCGAAGGCCAGTATCAAAAAAGACGCTGAAACTTCAGAGACCCCTATTCCGGCAGTGGTGACGAGCTCGCAGAAATCGACCCCAGGTTTGGTGCCCAACGCTTTTGACAGAATGCGTCCTAAGCGTACACCTTTTCAGACTGCCGAGATAACTGTTGGCGACGTGACAACGACGACTACCATAGGCACAAGCCCGCCGTACAAGAAGCGCCGCACGTGCAAACCGGGCGATTCTCAAAAAGTGGCCAACTATGTTGCTAGTCCTTCCCTTGCGCGGAGTCTACGCATGACTTTTGCCGCGCCCGGCTCCCAGCTGGAGGTGGAGAGCAGTGGCGTCGATCCCAGACCGCTAACCATGGATGACAGGGACGGCGATGACAATGTACATGCGGAGAGCCCACTGCGCTCATCTCGTGCACTCTCATCACAACCGCCAGCTTCGCCTGATGCTCCGACATCCGACCCGCTGGATGACCTGACATATCTCGCATCGGCAGACGAGGATGATGAGGATGGTGAGTACATGGACGCAGACGAAAAGAAGATGCGAGAAGATGAACGCGTAGCCCGAATGATCCAGGAGGCAGAAGAGGCTGCTGCTAGACCTACAGAATTGAACCTTAAACGAGCAATGCAAGCGCTTAAGAACGGTGGTAATCGGAAAGGCTCAACACTGCAGCTAGCTACATGTGTGCAGACCACTTCGGACAAGATCAGAGCGCAGCTTGATATTCTCGCTTCGAAGTTGCAGTCGAGTACCGAACAGGACGAGATTGATCCGACAAGTGAGAGGACAATCATCGAAGACGAACTTGACTCAGCGGAAGCAGAGTCTCGCCTGTCACTCACGGTGGTGAAGTCCGACTTTGCTCGGATGCAAATCGTTGGGCAGTTTAACCTGGGTTTCATACTCGCTATTCGTCCGGGCAAGAACCTTGGAGAGGAAGATGACCTGTTCATCATCGATCAACATGCCGCTGACGAGAAGTACAACTACGAGCGGCTCCGGCGTACAGTCACGTTGCAGTCTCAGCGTCTGGTGCGTCCCAAACAGCTTGAACTCACTGCCATCGAAGAGGAGGTCATTCTCAGCAACCGCGACGCTCTAAAAGCTAATGGCTTCGAGATCGAGACGACGTCTGACGCTACCGAGTCGGATGAGGCAGTGGCGCCTGGTTCCCGGTGCCGCCTGTTGACGTTGCCGATGTCCAGGGAGAAGACGTTTGATCTGTCAGATCTCGAGGAACTACTTCATCTCTTATCTGAAGAACCTCCTGGCAGTTCTGACGTTCCCCGACCAATGAAGGTGCAACGCATGCTTGCGATGCGAGCCTGCCGGAGCTCGATCATGGTTGGCAAAACCCTCACTCATGCGCAGATGAAGAAAGTAATTAATCATATGGGAGAGATGGAAAAGCCCTGGAATTGCCCACACGGGCGGCCAACAATGCGACATTTGGCTGGCTTGAGCGCTTGGACTGGATGGACGGAGGGAGATATGATCGATGACAACCAGCTTGACGCGGCGGATGCGCAAGCAGGGCGCAAGACCAATTGGAAGGCCTGGCTTGAGAGCCGCACGACGTAAGACCTGACGACAGCTGTAATTGCTTGCGAAGTTTGCTAGATACCCTTTTCTTGCAGTACATTATGACCTCCTGATCAGCAGTCTCAACATAGTAATCGGCTTTGCGATCACTGTAAGAGATTCAATCCTAGGTACACCTCCTCGCATTGGGGTTCTCATGCCCCAGAATCCCAGCTCTGGGGCATTCTAAATCTCATCTTCTTCCTCATCAAAATCATCTTCCTCACCCATATCATACAAGATCCTCCCTCCATCCCCACCGCCTCTCTGAGCATCATAATAAGGCAACACCACCCCATCGCGATCTCTCCTCTGCTTCTCCGTCAATCCCAATTCAAACGTCGTAGTAGAACTCTCACTACCATCCCCTTCCTCCCTCGCAGCAGCATCAGCATCAACCTTCTTCCTCTCCTCAGGCGTCCGATACCGCGGATGATCCTCCAAGAGCATAATCCCACTCTCCCGCCCCTTGATCGTCGTCATCATCGCAGGCTGTCGTCCGACCATGGGCAGAAAATACCACTCGCGCACTCCTCTGCCACTTTTCCTCCGATGCTCCATCTCCAGTACCACTCCCTCTAATCCATTCGCTCCCAGACTTTGCAAAACTCCATCCACACCTGCTTCCAAGCCAAAAATTGGTTCGGCGTGACTTCTTTCCCGCGCGGCTTTTTGAGCAAGGACATGATGGAATGAATGGGCCGTGAGAATTGTCGTTGCCAGATATCGGAGTAGGGTCAGTGCAGAGGGAGCGTACGGATTTTGATGTCCGGTGTTGTTGTTATAATTATTATTACTATAGTAAATTTCGGGGATTGGTAGCGGGACGTCGGTATGATAGAGTGCCAGAAGGGAGCTTGTGGGGAGAATGAAGGAGGAGAGGAGAGCTGGAAGATTCGAACTTTGTGTTGCGCTGAGAGGGTTGAGGGTATCGAATACTAGGAGTTTTTCTTTTTTTGTGGAAAGAAGAAAAAAAAGAAAACGTCAATATATCAATAGGTACCTGGTATGTACCTATATCAACTGAACGGGATGAACTCACTCTGCGTTGCTTCGGCTCTGAGGTGATTCACGACTTCGGTTTGCCAAGATTGCAGACTTTGCCTCCATGCTTCGATGAAGACATCTGCAGTGCGGGGCCGGCGGAGCGTCTCGAATGAGACGAAGATGACTTTGATCTTGGATGTCTGTAAAATTGGTTTTAGTGCGCGATTTTTTAAAAAAGAAAGCGAGGAAGATCGTGTTGACGATATGGCGCACGCACATTGGCTCGCCTCAGGTATTCTGCCACAACGGGCTTGCCGGTTTGTTCCAGATTATCAAGCACGAGTGTGAACGGAGATGCTGCATCTCGCTGATTGAGCAGTTTCGATATGAGAAGCAGATTGTGCGTGCGTCGATGCTGGAGTGACGAAGGAGCCATGTTTGGAATACTTCCAGGTTGTAGCTTGGAGAGTGAGTGAGAGGGGCTTTAGTAGGTGGAAGACCTCAAGGTTGCTGTATTCACCGTGCTGAATCAAGTTTTCATGACTTTCCTAACTAATATGCTACCCAATGCTAGGGCCGGAGTCTCTCATTTCTCATTTCCTATTGTCTCCATTGCCTATTGTGCTGCCCAAGAATCATCCATCTTCTTCCTTTCTGCAACATGATGATGATGCACCTTAGTCACTCAGGCAATGTCGAGATCCTGGGGCTCCACGTCCTCTTTGTCTTGGCGCATGAAGTTCTTCCACATACCTTCGGCATGCTCACGGGACAGCTTTGGAAGAGAGTCAATGCGCTCGGCACAGCCCTTCATTGGCGAGTTCCAGCACTGAAAGGGGGCCGTGTCTGTTCCAAGTGGTGCAAGAACTGGTCTCGAGACATCCTCTCCGTGATCAATTGCCTTGGCTCTGGCGTGATGTGTCGACTTGCTTGTAGCAGACGCCTCTGTGCTGGTTGCACTCGACGATCGACTCGGTCCATCTGGCAGAGGACCATAACCGGCGACATGACGTTCTCGTGGTCTCTTGGTGTAACCCTTTTGGTAGGATTGTGCCTTTTCAGTCTATGATTGAGCTCCGTTGATTCCCTTGTTCGCTTCCGCGCGGGCTTCCTGCTCTGTCACGCGAACTTCTTCCTCTTGGCCCAAATGCTCGGCCAGAGAGCCGACCCTCGTGCTTGCGTCCTCGATCTTGCCCCAGTCCTCCTCTAGCTGCTGCTCCTTGAGCGCATCCCAACTGCCGCTGGACCGCTCCATCCCAGCCTTCATAGCCTCTTCGCGCCACTTTTTCGTTTCCTTGCCGTCGTTCAGGTCTGTCTGGTAGAGTCGGATCTCTCCCTCAATATAAGGTTGGAGAGAGGTGTTCAGAGGGTGGACATCGATGTCATAACCGCCTGGAAGTTTCGGCAGATACCTGTAGAGCTCTTCGCGGGTCTCCTTTGGGAGCGTGTTCCAGGCTGCTTCATCGCGGAGCACGATCTACAGCACGGTCAGTCAGTGAGAGACGAGCGGAAGAAGGCAGGAAAGGCAACCATACCGCCAGATCCGGCACCTTGCCGACCTTGGAGTTCGGCTGTGTGAGCCAGCGTTTCTGTGCAGTGGCCATGTTGACACTGCTTCTGCTGCTGCTAACAACAGAGGATGAGTATGTTCAGATATATTGTTTGATTCTGTTTGCTAAGCTGATCTTGTTTCAGCCGGTCAATGAAATGCCTCGCTGTCTGATATTTTGATGTTTGCGGTCTGGTATTGATGATGAATGAGGGAGGAAGAGAGCGAGGACGCGCACATTCCTACCTGCAGAGCTGTTGCCAGACTGAGAGGGCGTCCAGTGGAGTGGAAGCTGCAGAGCCGACTGGTTGCAAGAGGGAGTGCTACAGGTACATGTAGGTAGGTACTGGGAATTGGGGAGACGGTATAGGTGGAGTGGGCTACATACCGTACTTGGTACCTGCCCTGATATGTCACGTCCGACGACACCTGTTCCATTGAGGTAGGCTTCCTTACCGTCCTCACCACATCTCACTTTCACACACCAACCGCCCATCCGTACACCTTCAATCTCTCGACATGATATACACCACCCAGATAGTGAGGCTCGACGGTCAGTAACGGATCCCGACGCGCTATTCTGCTGGAAAGCCCCCCTCACAGACGGACAAACCGACTGACTGACCCGGACTCACAGGCCTCACGCTCGTGGCCTCTGTCGACGACTCGCAGATCCAAGAGGTCACAGATCTGAAGCAGAACATTCGACAGGTCATCAAGAAGCTCTCACCCTCCTCCGAACCTCGTGCGTCCATTGAGAGCTCGAAATACACCATCCAGTACCACCAACCACATCCTCTCGAGCAGTTGCCGCTCTGCCAGCAATCCACTGACCGATTCGTGTCAGCTACGTCTTGAACGACGCCGTCGCCTACCTGGCTATCACCGAGCGCTCATATCCCAAGAAGCTTGCTCTTACATACCTTGAGGATGTCCGCGCAGAGTTCCAGACGTCGTACAAGCGAGATGAAATCCACGACCCGCAACTTCGACCGTACCAGTACTCCGAGTTCGATCGCTTCATCGAGCGCACGAAGAAAACATATCAAGATTCGCGCGCAACCGACAATCTCGGCAGACTCAACGACGAGCTGAAGGACGTGACCCAGGTCATGACCAAGAATATCGAGGACCTGCTCTATCGTGGAGACTCGTTGGAGAAGATGGGTGAGCAGAAGAGACGGACAAAGCACGCTACCTGGATCACACTGACAACATGCGTACACTAGGCGACATGTCTTCTCGCTTGCGGGATGACTCTCTCAAATACAAACGGGCCGCTGTGCGCATCAACTGGGAACTTCTATTAAAGCAGTATGGTCCTTTTGCTGGTCTTGGACTGGTAATCCTACTTTTGCTCATCTGGCGATTCTGGTAACAGAATACCATCCGTTTGCCTTTAATTCTTGGTTGGGTTTCAGGCATAGCGCGGAGTTCAGGACAGTAATTGGCGCAGCCTTGCATAGAAACACGTGGAATTCTGACCGGGCGACGTGTCCTCATGGCAATAATTAAGGCTGGTAGAGCTCTGCAGAGTCCCATGATGATTGAGGGAGCTGAATTGCTTAGGAGTTTGCCAATACCTCTGGCATTTGGGCACTTTGCCGCTGGGAGTACAATACCCATCCCCTCCTCGGATGTGGCCTCCAATACAGCACTTTCAGGGCTCATTCTCACGGCGTGGTACACCACGGCATGGTCTGCACTAGACCAGGATATCCTGGCCTGGCTCACACCTGGCAGCCCACGGCGCAGAACATCGAAAGAACCAAGAGACAACGCAGTAAGCTAGATTAAAGCTGCCGGCGTCTGTTTCCGCGGAATTGCGTTGTGAACCAATTACGCACGGCCGATGCTAGTCTTCGGCCTCTGTGATCTCAGTTTGGGGAGGGCGACTAATATGCATACTTGGTCAAATCCACGCCACGGCAACAGCGCAGATGTAATATGATGCAGTTCTTCCAAGTTCAAGGGCAAGGCGCAGTGTAGTCAATTAGTTCGTTGCCGCCTTATTCGATCTCATAGACATTCAAAAGGCAGCCTATTATACCCCGAGCACCACCGCAGGCGCTCATGACTACCTAGCTGCTCGACAGGCCGCATACAAGATACTCCAGACATGCTCAGCCTCCAAATTGGTCGCCCCGACCTCTGCCAGCTCTAGTGTTGATATCAACAAACTGCAAGAAAAGGCTCGGAAGAGTGGTGGGAACTACTTGGCTCATCAAGGCACATTGCGGTGAGCTAGGGCACTATAAGGTAGAAAATCCAGGTGGTGACACAGGCGAGTCTGGTATGTGATAGACATGGAAAAGGGGAAAAACGAAAACGTTTGGAAAGGTCGAGTGGTGTACTGTGTATTCGAAGTTGAATTCGGGGTATCTAAAAAGGTCTAAGATCTAATCCGCAAACAAAACTACATCAACGCGTTGAACACGCTTTCACGCTTCGTGAGCATTTCTTCCCACTCAGCCTCCGCCTCGCTCAATGCCGTGATCGCTCCGCCGGCACCTACATGCCATTCCTCACCTTCGTCGTCCCACTTGAAGGCGGTGCGGATCACCACTGAGAAGTCACCACCTCCGCCGACATCGAAGTATCCAAGCACACCGCTGTATAGGCCGCGCGCTCTGCCGCCCTCAATCTCACTAAGAATCTCGCATGATCGCTTCTTCGGAGCTCCAGTCATGGAGCCCGGCGGCAGTGAGGCCACCAGAGCCGCACACCCAGAACTTCCTTCGATACTGCCCTCAATCACTGATACCAGCTGGAACACGGTCTCATACTCTTCCACCGACATGAGCTTTGGCGTTTCGACCTTGCCAATGCCTTTGACGCCTGCCAAGTCGTGTCGAATCAGATCCACAATCATCAGATTCTCAGCGCGTTCCTTGGGCGAAGCCAGCAGCTCTTCAGCCTTGGCTCGAGTGAGGCCGGGACTTTTCTTCACGGTGCCCTTGATGGGTCGAAATTGGCATTTGCCGCCGCGAGACCAAGATAGGAAGCGTTCAGGACTGCTTCCTACAACGGACAGTCCGGGAGAAGTTTTGCACTGCAGGCGCAGGAAGGCACCGAATGGAGCAGGGTTGCGGCTGCGCAGTCGTTGGTATAACGACCACGGCTCAGCATGGGTTTTGAGGATCGACTGGTCTGTCAAGCACAACTCGTACGATTCGCCGGCCCGCAGGTTTGCTTGACAGTCCAACACTTTCTGGCAGTAAGCACTTCGCGCTGGCCCAGCCACGAGTCCCGCGCATGTGTTCTGATCCACTCTATCAACAGTGGCGGGCATGTCGAGGTGACGCTCTAAACGAGATTGCATAGTCTGGAGCCAATTGTCATCCTGCTGAGCGATAGACTGCACGTACGCGACGCGCTCCACATGGTCCAACACAATGCTTCTCTCCACAAAGACGAACCAAATGTCTGGGTGCTCAGCCTTTGCACCGACTGGGGGCACATCTATGGTCTGTAGGCCTGCTTCGTACGATATGAAACCTATGAGGCCACCCCAGAAAGGTGAGCTAGAAGGGCCACCTACAGCCCTGCTCGCTTCTACTACTCCGTCCAGGTAGGAGAATGCTTCCGCAATGCTAGCTGACGTTCCTGACACTGTATGACCTTTCTCGATGACTTCCAAACAGCTACGAACTGTAGAGTATCGATACTGCTTGGAGCACGACGTAGGCAAGCCAATGATACTGAATCGCCCTGTCTCCTGGTTGACTGGTTTGCCGTCACGGGATCCGGACTCGAGAAGAAGAGGTTCCACGCACGCATCTTCTTCGCGCAGCATTTCCATTACAACGGCCACGTCCAATGCATGGTTTGTACTGATCACCCATTGAACTGACAGCGCAGAAGTCCTCGGTGCCACCTGCTCCGTCTCACAGGGAGCCTGGCAATTCGGCAAAGTGTCCGTCACTGGTACCTGTGACATGGAGTGGCGAATACGCCACTGACATGTCTCATTCCACCAGTTTCGCACCAATTTATGGCCTTCCTGATTCGTGCAGATGGATTCGGGGTGATACTGAACTCCCCAGTACGGCTTATGCTCATGTCGGACGCCCATCAGAGTTGGACCATTCGGTACATTCATCGAAGTCCAGGAGAGTGGTACAAGCTCTGCACACTCCTTAGATTTTTCCCACAGGTTAGAAGATCCCCACTCATCTGTCACGTCGCCCTTTTTCAACGTGGCATGCAGCGAGTGATATTGGGTCGCGACGATCTTTCCAGTTCCCGCATATATGTCCCGATTGCAATGGTCTATCAT
>Ga0065703_1000526_pt1 | contig 13025 bp, 14 predicted proteins | sample SwiRhicommunBV21_FD_59090 | JGI IMG/M metagenome (GOLD analysis project Ga0065703, IMG submission 59090) | Switchgrass rhizosphere microbial communities from Buena Vista Grasslands Wildlife Area, Michigan, USA - BV2.1 v1 | ecosystem: Host-associated > Plants > Roots > Rhizosphere > Soil ...
TTTTCTTTATCTATAAAAAATTTTATATCTTATTTACGGGTATTATAAACTGCCATTGCTGCAGGTAAGTTTTTACGCATTTCGCCAATACGCTGAGAGTTAGATGGGTGAGTAGACAAGAAAGATGAACCACCACCACCTTCAAGCTTGTTCATTTTTTCCCACAGTGTAATCGCAGCATTTGGGTTATAACCTGCACGCGCCATCAGCATTAAACCACCTTGGTCAGCGCGACTTTCCAAGCTACGAGAATATGGCAAGCCTACACCCACTTGCGAACCCAACTGAGCCGCAGCAGTACCAAGTTGGCCGACATTATTACCAGCATAGCTTAGACCAATACCAAGAGCTAAATCAGTTAGAGCCTGAGCGCCAATTTTGCTTTTTGCGTGCTCTTCTAAAGCGTGAGTCATTTCATGACCCATAACAGCAGCAATTTCAGCATCAGTCAGGTTCAATTTATTGACAATACCAGTATAGAACACAACTTTACCGCCAGGCGCTACATAGGCATTAATCGTGTCAGACTTCAACACTGCCAACTGCCAACTAAATGGCTGACCCGTCTGGTTCATCTGGTTCGCATATGGTTTTAAACGGTTGAATACAGCATTAATGCGGTTATATGTACTAGAACTAGTATCTAGCGCACCTTTACCACGTGCTTCCTGCACCATTTTATTAAAACCCTGAGCAGATTGAGTATTTAAGGTCGCTGTATCTGCACCTGCCATATCCGCTACTGTTGCACAGCCAGAAATGGTCATCACACTTGCAGCACACAAGCTTAAAAAGAGTTTTTTATTCATCACATGGATCACCTAAATCGTTAAAAAAGCTGTTTATTCTTTTACACTTATTATAAGAAATACCGCTCACGCTTTGAATGTCTCATTCCTTCATGATCATAGTATTTATGTAACGATCAAGTAGATAAAGTCATCAAATAGATCCAGAAAATCAAACATATTACATTTAAGCCAAGATAGATATGACTTAAGGTCTTAACTTTCTCTTCAAGATTAGGACTTTCTCTTTTCCAGAGTAAATAACTATTTTGTATGAATACCACAGGAATTAACACACATGCGAACAATACTGACAAGCTCATAAAAGCAGTCATGAAGAAATCTTCATGATATTCTTGTCCATAAATGACCAACATTGCTAATGTAGGTGAACCACCAATAGCAAATAAAAAAGAATAAAAGATTGTTTTTGAAATAGTTGGTTGCAGCTTCATCCTGAGCCCATCATTCCTTATCGATATATAACGTTTTAATCTGAATCGAATAAAACAAAAACTGCACTTTAGTCGGGTATAAAAAAAGCCCCCTTTCAGGAGGCTTTTTTTAATCTTTGCTAATTAAGCAGAGAATGGATGACGTAAAACAATTGTTTCTGCGCGATCTGGACCAGTTGAAACGATATCAATCGGACATTCGATTAACTGTTCAATGCGCTTCACATAAGCCAAAGCATTTGCTGGTAATTGGTCGATACTCGTTAAACCAACAGTCGACTCGCTCCAACCTGGCATAGTTTCGTAGATTGGTTTCAAGCATTCAAAAGAAACCGCATCAGAAGAACCTACACAGCCTGAATCTGTATTTTCATAGCCCACACAGATTTTCACTTCTTCTAAACCATCTAAAACGTCAAGTTTAGTTAAGCAAATACCAGAAAGTGAGTTTACATCTACAGAACGGCGAAGGATTTCAGCATCAAACCAACCACAACGACGTTGACGACCAGTAGAAGCACCAAACTCATGACCGACTGTACCCAAGTGTTTACCCACTGGATCACCAGCATCAGCTGCTGCATCGTAAACCAATTCAGTTGGGAATGGACCAGCACCTACACGAGTTGTATAAGCTTTAGTAATACCTAATACATAATCAAGATGTAAAGGTCCCATACCTGAACCAGAGCTTACGCCACCAGCAGTTGTATTTGAACTTGTAACATATGGGTAAGTACCGTGGTCAATATCTAGAAGTGAGCCTTGAGCTCCTTCAAACATTACAGCCTTACCTTCTTTGCGATAGTCATGCAACACTTTAGTCACATCAACCACTAATGGAGCAAGAACTTCACGCCATTGATTGCAAAGAGCCAATACATCTTCAAATTTAACAGCTTCTACACCGTAGAACTGAGTTAACTGGAAGTTATGTAACTCAAGCATCTCAGACAGTTTTTCTTCTAATGCTGCACCACCACGAACAAGGTCAGCAACACGCACTGCACGGCGAGCCACTTTATCTTCGTATGCAGGACCAATACCACGACCTGTAGTACCGATTTTTGCATTACCACGTTTCTTTTCACGTGCCTGATCAAGTGCAATGTGGTTAGGCAAAATGAGTGGACAGTTTGGAGAAATACGTAGGCGTTCTTTAACAGGAACTCCTTCTGCTTCCAAAATTCCCATTTCTTCAATTAACGCGGCTGGTGAAAGTACCACACCATTACCAATTAAGCACAATACGTTTTCACGTAAAATACCTGATGGAATGAGGTGCAATACAGTTTTTTTACCACCTACGACAAGAGTATGACCTGCGTTATGTCCGCCTTGATAACGTACTACCGCAGCCGCCTGATCTGTGAGCAGGTCGACGATTTTGCCTTTACCTTCGTCGCCCCATTGGGTACCAAGTACCACAACATTTTTGCCCATAATAGCCTCATTACATCATGCTGTTAAAATTGGAAACCACCAGTAAAAAATTACCGTTGGCGTTTAAATCTTTTCAATATTCCATTGACCATTTTGCGCCACGAGTTGATGGGTCGCGTATGGAATAGAACTTAAATCATCATTACCTAACAATTGAACGACACGTAAACCTTGAGCACGTGCATTCGAAATTGCTGAAAGTAAATCTTGTTCTGAGCCTTTTGGAGCAACAACAGTTTCTATTTCGGCGAACTGATTTGCACCTAAGGCATATAAATCACAACTAAAGCCAGTAGCAGGACGTGCACGACCAAAGTGTTCACCAATACCATCGTAACGACCACCCTGCGCTAACGGCGCAGCACGGTTCGGCGCATATACTGCGTACATTAAACCAGTGTGATAGTGATAACTACGTAGCTCTACGACATCGATACCGATATTGAGATTTGGCCAACGACCTTTAATTTGCTCAAGCGTCGTCTTAAGTGCATCTAATGCTGACTTAAACTCTGCATCTTGCAAGATATTGGCACTTAAATTCGTCTGCAATGCGTCTAGATCACTAGAATAACGGCCAAGCGCATAGAAATCAGAACCCATATTCAGGTTTTGAGTAAATTCTGCTAACTCTGGCAATGCTTTTCTTTGATAAAGATCAGACAGTTCATGCTCTTCATTTTTTGACAGTCCAGCATACTTGACTAGACTACGGAACAACCCTACATGGCCCAAATCTAAATGCGCGCCTTGCAAAGTATAGATGTTCTCAATCAACCCCAGCATAACATCGACCATTTCGACATCAGCTTCGATACTATCATGGCCATATAACTCTGCACCTAATTGTAAAGGTGCACGAGTGGCATTGAAATTTTGTGGTTTAGTATGTAATACAGTCCCTGAATAACAGTAACGTGCAACGCCTTCAACTGGTCTTACATGTGCATCAATACGTGCAACTTGTGGCGTCATATCAGCACGAACACCGAGTAAACGGCCTGAGAGCTGATCAATAACCTTAAAAGTTACTAAATCTAAGTCTTGATTTGATTCTGATAATGAAGACAACGATTCGATGTATTCGATAAATGGTGTATATACCAATTGATAACCTCGTACCGCGAGGAAATCTAAAGCTTCACGGCGAAGTTTTTCAATGACTTGTGCCTGTTCCGGCAATACATCGGCTACCCCGTCAGGCAGCAACCATGTCTCTGAAATGGTCATATTTCAAGCCTAAAATCTGATCAACGTGGAACGACCCCACATAAAAAAATCGGGAACACACCCGATTTCTCTTAGTGTAGCATGATACTTTGTGCCATGCACCTGACAATTTGCATAAATCTTTCTGAATAAACTCTAAAGTCAAAAAGAAGATTTAAACAATTAATAATAATATTCAATATCTTACTTTGCTTTGCTCATATCATAGTCAAAAGTTCTTCGACCAAAGAATGGGCCAATATCTGAACTATCACCTGGTTTCCAGTTAACTAAATTTAGCTTTTGAATAGCTTGAGCTGCTTGACTATTAAAAGCAAAGCAACCTTTTTCAAGATTCGCGATTTTTAACTTTTGTCTGAAAGCAATTAATGAATGCGTATTATTAAGCGGGTTATCTTCTATAGAATAAAGGTGAGACTTCTCATACGCCAAACTTCTATCAGCATCCCATAAGCTGCTTGATACAAATTCTATAGAAGCAAACTGATCATTATTATTACCCAGTGCACTTTCAATATCACCAGTTTCTAAGTTTTCTAAAACAGTTAAGTTATAGCCGTACCACTGCGAGTTTAGAAGCCTAAAATACTTTTTATCTTGACCTAAGTTATTATATCTTTCGATGATTGACTGCTTTTTTTCACTAAACGCGGGATTGGCATTAAAACTAGATATATATGAAATATAAGACTGATTCCATTGAGTCTCTTTTAAACGATAACAATAACTATTTTTTGGAAACGTAATATTCTTATAGTTTTGGTAAAATTCAATTAAATTTTTATCAAGCTGATTATGAAGACCAGTTTCTAAATTTTTATTTTCTTTATAGCCTGGCAATACACGATCAAAGATATTTTCACCATCTAACTTCACAATTTCAAACTTTAAATTTTTTTTTCAAATTAGGAGTTAGCTCATAAGTCCAACTACTAGGTGTTAACCTTTTTACAATATTTGTTTGCAATGTCTCTTTATTTAAAATTTTCTGTTCAGTTAAAAAATCATTTTTTAATGGTTGATTGTGTGACTTTGCAAAAAAGATTTCGTTATTATTAATTGGATATTGAGTAATTTCAAAAGAATCACTATAAATACCTGAAGAAATATCAGAAGATTGATAATAAACTTGGTAAATTGCATCGTCTTTTTCTAAATTACTTTCAGCTTGATCATTAGTATTTTGATCTGAGCCTCCACCACCACAAGCGGTTAAAATAATAGTAGATGTAATAATTAAAAAACCACTTATTTTTTTTGAGTTAAATTTCATATGAACTCTATAATTAAAATTTTAATGTTTGCGAATCATACAAATAGAGATAGTTTTTCACAATATAAATATTTAGAATTTTAAATTATTTTTAACTCTTCATATTTCAAATTAATAATTTAAGGATGTTAATTTAACATCCTTATTATTAAAATTTGCATTTCATTTAGAAAGAATCACACAAATCCAATAATCGATTTGCGTAGCCCCATTCATTATCGTACCAAGCAAATACTTTAGCTTGATGCCCCACCACCATGGTCTGGGTTAAATCAACAATGAGTGAATAAGGAGAATGGTTGAAGTCACTTGAAACTAATGGTTCATCAGTAACAGCCATAATTTCTGCATAATCTGTTTGAGAAGCTTTAATCAATACTTTATTAATATGATGAACAGTAATTGGCGATTGAGCGATAAAAGTTAAGTCAATTGCAGCCACATTAATAGTCGGCACCCGAATTGAATAGCCATCTATACGATCTTCCATTTTAGGCATAACCCGTTTTAATGCACCTAATGCACTAGACGTAGTTGGTATAATATTTTGTCCAGAAGCTCTGGCACGACGTAAATCACGATGCGCGTGATCAAGTACAGATTGGTCTGCTGTCACCGCATGAATTTCTGTCATGAGCGCTGTTTCAATTCCAAACGCATCATCAATGATTTTAACTAAGGGCACCAAAGCCTGCGTAGTACATGACACACTTGATATGATCTGATCAGTCGCTTTCACATCTGCATGGTTAACACCATAGACAATTGCTGCATCGACATGGTCAAAAGGTGCTGCACCAATAATTACCCTTTTTGCTCCAGCTTGTAGATGACGGGTTGCATCAGCGTGGGAACGGAACAGTCCAGTACACTCAAGTACGACATCAATATCTAAACTAGACCATGGCAAAAGCTCAGGTTGTTCCTGTTTTAAAACTTCAACTTTTAGCGTTCTTTGATTTGATTGAATGTTCAAAAAAACTTTTTCATTTTCAATAAATATTTCCACATTTCCATTAAAACGGCCATGTGTGGAATCATATTTAAATAAGTGCACTAATGTTTGTACATCTGCTATATCGTTAATCGCCACGATTTCAAATTGAAATTGTTTTGAGCTCTCGAACCAAGCACGTAAAACATTACGTCCAATCCGCCCAAACCCATTAATGGCGATACGTTGCATGACCTATCCTTATCTACAAAACTAAAGGCTAAAGAAGGCATATAGTAAAGCACGTCACGCCCAATTGAATATAGATTTTTAGCCAAATCACAGTTTTGTAAGATATTCCTTTTAAAATCGTTGGTTCGGTGGGGTTTTTCCGCTACAATTTAGCGTTTTTAAAAAATAAGCCCCGTATCAAATGCTCAGGTTTGACATAAAACAAACAGGCATTGGTACATTTAGCCAAATTCGAAAATATGGAGTGACTTGGTTGTGAGTACTCGTTTAATGACATCTGCTGAAATTCGTGAAGCATTTTTGCGCTACTTTGAGACGCAAGGGCATACACGTGTCGCGTCGAGTTCTCTTGTTCCTGCCAACGACCCAACTTTATTATTTACAAATGCTGGGATGAACCAGTTTAAAGACTGCTTCTTAGGTCTTGAAAAACGTGACTATGTACGTGCAACTACATCACAAAAATGTGTACGTGCTGGTGGTAAACACAATGACTTAGATAACGTTGGTTACACTGCTCGTCACCATACATTCTTTGAAATGTTAGGCAATTTCTCATTTGGTGATTATTTCAAACGTGATGCACTTAAAATTCGCTTGGGAATTTTTGACTAGCGATGAATGGTTAGCTCTCCCTAAAGACCGTTTATATGCGACCGTTTATCACACCGATGATGAAGCTTATGACATCTGGAATAAAGAAATTGGTTTAGCGCCTGAACGTATTATCCGTATTGGTGATAATAAAGGCGAAAAATACGCATCTGATAACTTCTGGGCAATGGGTGACACAGGTCCATGTGGTCCTTGTTCTGAAATTTTCTTTGACCACGGCGATCATATTTGGGGTGGCTTACCAGGCACACCTGAAGAAGACGGCGACCGTTTCATTGAAATCTGGAACAACGTTTTCATGCAGTTTAACCGAACTGCTGATGGCGTACTTCACCCACTCCCTGCTCCATCTGTTGATACAGGTATGGGCTTGGAACGTATCTCTGCTGTATTGCAACATGTTAATTCAAACTACGACATTGACTTGTTCCAACACTTATTAAAAGCTGCTGCAAACATTATTGGTATCGAAGACGAAGGTCAGCCTTCTTTACGTGTGGTTGCAGATCATGCGCGTTCTTGCTGTTTCTTAATTGCTGATGGTGTAAACCCAAGCAATGAAGGTCGTGGTTATGTATTACGTCGTATTATCCGTCGCGCTGTGCGTCACGGTAATAAACTTGGTGCAACAGGTACGTTCTTCTACAAAATGTTGCAACCTTTAATTGAAGTCATGGGTGATGCATATCCAGAACTTGTAGCGCGTAAAGATGTGATTGAAGCAACTTTAATTCGTGAAGAAGAACAGTTTGCGAAAACACTTGAGCAAGGCTTAAAACTACTTGAAGGCGAGCTTGCTCAATTAAAAGATAAGACGATTCCTGGTGCGACTGTATTTAAACTTTACGACACTTACGGCTTCCCAACAGACTTAACAGCTGATATTGCACGTGAACGTGACTTTATTATTGACGAAGCTGGCTTTGAAGTAGAAATGGCTGCTCAGCGTCAACGTGCTCGTGATGCTGGTAAATTCGCAGTTGATTACAACAGCATTGTACAAGTTGAAGGCGAAACCCAATTTGACGGTTACATCAACACAACTGGTCAAGGCCAAATTGTAGCGATCTACAAAGATGGCGTACAAGTTGATGAAGTTTCTGAAGGCGATGAAGCACTTATCGTTTTAAACCAGACTCCTTTCTATGCAGAAAGTGGTGGTCAGATTGGTGATACAGGTATCTTCAAAAACGAAACTGGTATTTTTGAAGTTCAAGATACGAAAAAATCAGGCGGTGCCTTCGTTCATCAAGGTATTGTGACCGTTGGTAATCTTAAAGCCGATCAAAACGTTGAAGCGATTGTTAAAGCGGATATTCGTGAGGCAACAGCTCGTAACCACTCGGCAACTCACCTATTACATGCTGCTCTACGTCAAATCTTAGGTTCACATGTACAACAAAAAGGTTCTTTAGTTGCAAGTGATATCTTACGTTTTGACTTTGCTAATGACCAACAAGTAACGTTTGAACAGTTACAACAGGTTGAGCGTTTAGTAAATGCAGAAATTATTGCAAATACCGCAGTAACCACTGAATTACTTGACATCGAAGCGGCAAAAGCCAAAGGCGCAATGATGTTGTTCGGTGAAAAATACGGTAACGAAGTTCGTGTTCTCGCTATGGGTTCAGTGATTGATGAGAAAAACTTCTCAATCGAACTTTGTGGTGGTATTCACGTTAAGCGTACAGGCGATATTGGTTTATTTAAGATCACTTCTGAAGGTGGTGTCGCTGCTGGTGTACGCCGTATTGAAGCAGTTACAGGTACTAAAGCTTTAGATGTAGTACAAAAAACCGATTCAGATATCCAGCACATTAATGGCTTATTAAAAGCACAGAAAGACCAAACTGTTGAGCGTGTACAAGCCAATGTTGAATTGGTTTCTGCATTACAAAAGCAGATTGAACAGCTCAATCAGAAATTGGCAAACTTCCAAGCGTCAGAATTGATTGATCAGGTACAAACGATTGCTGGTCGTCAAACGCTTATTACCACTGTTCAAGGTGTAGATGCGAAATCACTTCGCAACTTGCACGACAGTGTTAAATCAAAATTAGAGAACGCAGTCATTGTGTTAGCTGGCGTAGAGGGTGACAAAGTTAGCCTGCTTGCTTCAGTTGCATCACAATACACTGCAAATCTAAAAGCAGGTGACATCATCAAGCATCTAGCAACCGAGTTAGGTGGTAAAGGTGGTGGTAAACCTGACTTAGCACAAGGTGGCGCGCCACTTAACGAGAAGTTTGGACAAGTTATTGCTGCATTACCTGCATGGCTTGAACAAAAATAAGACTTCACTTTTTGTGTAACTGACCCTGAAAAGCCTCTCAGGGTCATGGCTTATATGGAAAAACTATGGCATTAATCGTTCAAAAATATGGCGGTACTTCTATGGGTACCCCCGAGCGCATTTTAAATGTTGCTCGTCGTGTTAAGCGTTGGCATGATCACGGTCACAAGGTTGTTGTGGTCGTATCTGCAATGAGTGGTGAAACAAACCGCTTACTTGCTCTCGCTAAAGCCATTACCGAAACACCTGACCCACGCGAGTTAGACCAAATGGTTTCAACCGGTGAACAGGTGACGATTTCCATGTTAGCTATGGCACTTAATTCGATTGGTGTGGAAGCTAAATCCTATACCGGACGTCAAGTCGGTATTAAAACTGACAGTGCATTTACCAAGGCGCGTATTGAGTCTATTGATACAGATGTCATGACCAATGACCTTGATGCAGGGCGTGTTATTGTTGTTGCTGGTTTCCAAGGCTTTGATGCTCATGGAAATATCACAACTCTAGGCCGTGGCGGTTCAGATACTTCTGGTGTTGCTCTTGCTGCTGCTCTAAAAGCAGATGAATGCCAAATTTACACTGATGTAGATGGCGTTTACACCACTGACCCTCGTGTTGCTCCTAAAGCCAAAAAAATCGACCGTATTTCTTTTGAAGAAATGCTAGAAATGGCTTCATTAGGTTCAAAAGTTTTACAAATTCGCTCAGTAGAATTTGCCGGAAAATATCAAGTTCCTTTGCGTGTATTATCAAGTTTTGATAATGATAACGACGGCGTGTTTGACGATGAATTTAAAGAAAATGTAGGTACACTCATTACTACTGAGGCGGAAGATAATATGGAACAGCCAATTATTGCAGGTATTGCTTTTAACCGTGACGAAGCAAAATTAACGATTTTAGGTGTACCTGATGAACCAGGTATTGCTTCTAAAATTTTATCACCAGTAAGTGATGCCAATATCGAAGTCGATATGATAGTGCAAAATGTTGAAGAAGACGGCACAACAGATTTCACTTTCACTGTAAACCGTGTTGATTTAGCTAAAGCTGAAAAAATCTTAAACGAAACTGCCAAAAATATTGGTGCACGTGAAGTTTCAACACGTGATGACATCGTTAAAGTGTCTATTGTTGGCGTAGGTATGCGTTCACATGCAGGTGTAGCGAGCAAGATGTTCACTGCCCTTGCTGACGAAGGTATTAATATCCTTATGATTTCAACATCTGAAATTAAAGTTTCTGTCATTATTGATGAGAAATACTTAGAACTTGCTGTTCGTTGTCTACACACCGCTTTTGGTTTAGATCGTGAACATGGTGAAAGCAGCGCCCGCGCTTAATTTTACCAAACGGTCAATAATTCATTAAAAAATGTTTACTTGTCCGACAATAATTAAAGAAAACACAGAGCCGCTATAGTTTTTTTTATAGCGGCTCTGTTATATTAAACGGAAAGTTTTTTGGCAGTGATTATCAAAATATGACTTTGTTCTCATATTTCTGTTAGAATCTGACTGAAAACTGAGGTTGAGCTTTTATTTGGGTACCAATATTGCAGTTTTAAGCGTTTAGCAAGGAGATAAACATGCTGATTCTGACCCGCCGTGTCGGGGAAACATTAATGATTGGGGATCAAGTCAGTGTTACTGTGCTTGGCGTCAAAGGAAATCAGGTTCGTATTGGTGTGAATGCACCAAAAGAGGTTTCTGTTCATCGCGAAGAAATTTATCAACGTATTCAACATGAACGTGCAATGCATGAACACCTTCAACATCTTGATCAAGATTATCAAGTTTCTTTTGAAGATGATAATTTTGCACAGAAAAACTTCAATCGTTAATATGAAGTTATTCTCTCCCTAATTAAAGCGACTTTATAGTCGCTTTAAATTTTTTAGGAAGTTGTATTTATAGGCCTAGAGCACGTTTAACAGGTGCATAACTACGGCGGTGCTGATCAATTACACCATGCGCTGCAATCGCTTCAAAATGCGCTTTAGTTGGATATCCTTTATGTTTGGCAAAACCAAATAATGGATATTGTTGATCTAATTCCTGCATTTGTCGATCACGCGTAACTTTTGCCAGAATACTCGCTGCACTGATCTCCGCATGACTCGCATCTCCCCCAACAATCGCTTCACAAGGAATAATGATTCCTTTTGGAATTTGATTACCATCTACAATCACTTTTTGTGGTTGAGTTTTCAAACCATCAACTGCACGTTGCATAGCCAAAAAAGTCGCTTGTAAAATATTTAATTCATCAATTTCACCGTGCGTTGCTTCTGCAATTGACCAAGCTAAGGCTTTTTCTTGTATTTCAATAAACAACTTTTCACGTTTCTTTTCAGTTAATTTTTTAGAATCATTTAATCCCACAATTGGATTATTCGGATCTAAAATAACAGCCGCTGCCACAACAGAACCCACCAAAGGTCCTCGTCCCGCCTCATCTACACCAGCAATAAACATCAACTCTCTACCTTTAAACAAAAGAGGCTGATCAATAGTAATCAGCCTTCTTTAATACAAAAATCATTAATTACTTTTGTAAAGCTTCTGCCACACACTCATTTACAGTTTTTGAAACCACTTGGTTTACAATTGTAGCACGTGCATTTACATCAAATGCAGCCGCAGCCAATTCTACTGCTGTCACACTATTTGGTGCCTTTTCGCTCACACAACCACAAACATTGGTTTGAATGCTGTCACGTTGCTCAGCAGTCATAAGCTTTGTTGCTGTTTTCCAAGCCGAAACATTATTAATTTCTGTAATACATTTTGCATTTACAGCAACTTTTAATGCAGCAACACCCAACTGTTGAGTTGTAGTTTGTGCAGAAGTAGCACCTGTACCCGTACCTGTAGTCGTTGCACACGCTGTTAAACCTAAAACAACTGGCGCTAGAGCGAGCATCAATTTTTTCATCATTTTTTCCTTTGATTGAACGTTGGCAGCGCGTATTGTGCCTAAACTCAACTTTATAAGAAACAAATAATTTGATGCATTTATGCAATCTATTTTCCCCTGCAAAACTCAGCTCATCAAATGCATTTTTTCTTAAACGTTCTGTTTTTAGCACGCTCTGTTACATTTAAAACATTTCTCAAAATCAGCGCTTTCCCATAAAATTAAAAATCAAAACGACAAAAAAATAGGGTCTTTTATGCCTGCTGTTTCATCTCAGTATTACACCCGTACCGCACAAATCCTGCATTGGGTGATGGCAATCATTTTCATCGCAGCGTGGGCTATTGGCTTCTATAGTGGAAATTTTTTAAGTTATGACGTTGATGGCAGCTTTAAAGGTGATGTCATTACGTTGCACAAGAATATTGCGACAACCATTATCTTTTTGGTGATTATCCGGATTTTATGGCGCTATACACATCCAGCTCCAAAATTACCAGATACGATGTCATCAACCATGAAAACACTGGCACATGTTGGTCATCTATTCCTTTATGTGATTTTGGTGGCGTTACCTGTCACTGGTTGTTTATTTAGCTGGAGTGCTGGTCACCCTGCCCCTGTTTTATATTTATTTGAAATTCCGCGTTTAGTACAAGATAACCCAGAGCTTTTAGCTGTTGTTAAACCATTACATATTTATATTTCGTGGTTTGCAGGCTTTCTTATTGTTGGACATGTACTTGCTGCTTTAAAACATCACTTTGTTGATAAAGACAATATTTTAAATAGTATGACTAAACAACCAAAGTAATTGTAT
>Ga0065703_1000100_pt1 | contig 12947 bp, 10 predicted proteins | sample SwiRhicommunBV21_FD_59090 | JGI IMG/M metagenome (GOLD analysis project Ga0065703, IMG submission 59090) | Switchgrass rhizosphere microbial communities from Buena Vista Grasslands Wildlife Area, Michigan, USA - BV2.1 v1 | ecosystem: Host-associated > Plants > Roots > Rhizosphere > Soil ...
TTTAAATTTAAATATAAAATTATCTAGAGGTTACACAGTCAACTTATGCCCTTCACGAATGCAGTAAAAAGGATTAGCAAGCTTCGATGAAGCTTTGATCGCGTGTCCTAAAGCATGTTCCGGATCTTCCCGGCCTTCATCAGTCAACTGGAAAGTCCGATAATGAATCGCAACAGAACGATGGGCCTGTAAATCAAAGTGAGCATGTAGTGCATCTTGTGGATTCATGTGGACATAGCTCATCAAGGCACGTGGCTCATAAGCACCTATTGGAAGCAAAGCAACACGTGGCGCCCCATAACGTGCATGTATTTGTTTGAAATGCCCGGCATAACCAGTGTCCCCTGCAAAGAAACAATGACCTGTTTTAGCAACAACCGAAAAGCCTCCCCAGAGTGCTTTATTTTGGTCACGTAGACCACGGCCCGATCCATGCTGTGCAGGTGTATAGATTATTCTTAATTCGTGATAAGGAATTTCTTGCCACCAATCCATCTCAATCACATGAAATTCTTTTGGTAGATAAAAACCATTCCCCAATCCTGTGTAAATCGGCATTGCAAATTTTTTATGCAACCAATCGAGTGTAGCCAGATCCATATGGTCATAGTGATTATGACTGAGTAAAACACCATGAATAGTCGGTAATTGCTCTAACGCAAAACCCGCAGGGCATACACGGCGTGGTCCACGACCATGTAAAGGGCTTGCATAATCACACCATACTGGGTCAGTAATAAAGTTATAAGGTCCGATCTGAATTAATACTGTAGCATGCCCAACAAACCAAACTTGCCAATCATCCAAATCTGCATGTGGTCGATTTTGAGGTAAAGCCACAGCTGTATTTATGCGGGTTTCATATTCACTTTGAATATCAACATTCCACGTATAAGACTCACGAGTAGCTAACCAACGTAACAGCTCTTTTGAGCCCCTAGCCGGTAATTTAGGTTGTTGGTTATAAAAACGTGTATCTGATTCACGCCCTGACTCGGGATGATAAAAAGGAGGTTTTATCCATGTATGCGTCCAACAGGACTGAGTCGGCAATTGATATGTTAATGTCGGCTTGTCTTTCATGGGCTTTTCTATGCTTTAGCATCGGCAGAATGGATGTGTTCAAGTTTCTATCTTAACAATTAAAACAAATTAAGCTATGGCACTTACACTTATTTATCATATAAATATCCCTTTTATTGTGGTCACAGCCAACATAAGTTGAATTAGCTTGCCATAAAAAATACATAGATGTGTTGGGTTTATGCGTCGATAATTACCATTCTTATTAAGAGCACTTGTATAACATAACAATCATAAGTCACGTGAAGTTGTCAGAGAATTGCCCTGTTTTGCCTTAGTAGGCCTTACTTTTCTAATTTAAAATGTTTTGACAACTTATAGAACAAAATATTTAGTAACACTTAAAGCTGATTCATTCTGACAGAATTCATATTTTATAATATTAATTTATTCCTCTTCATTTTTGCATAATATGAGAATTACTCATATTAATATTTAAAACATTTAAACATTTCTTTGATTAAGTAAAGATAATGCATTTAACATCTAACAATTAATATATTTTATGAATTATTAAAATCCAGCTTCCCATATTAAATACTTAATGAAAATTTAAATTCCATTTATTTTATAAATACCTAAAGTATCTTCACGCTATATCCCTTTATGCTTTATACTTCACATAAATCATAGTAAGACATTTTTTGGATTAGTCTTATGGAACTACGCCACCTCCGATATTTCATTACCGTTGCTGAAGAATTAAATTTTAGTAAAGCCGCTCTTAAACTTTTTACCGCACAACCCTCCCTTAGCCAACAGATTAAAGATTTAGAAGAAGATGTTGGTGTACGACTTTTAAATCGCACTAAACGTAAAGTTGAGTTAACCGAAGAAGGCGTAGTATTTTTAGAACATGCTCGCCTTACCCTTGCTCAAGCTGAAAAAGCAGTTGCTCTGGCAAGACAGGTTTCCAAGGCTAAACAGCAACTGTTGCGTATCGGTTTTGTCCCCATTGCAGAAATGAAAATTTTCCCTTACGTTCTTCCTAATCTGCGACTACAACACCCCGATCTCATCATTGAATTATCTAACCTAAACAATACTGAACAAATTAAAGCCTTAAAAAAAGGTGAGTTGGACATTACCTTTACCCGAGAAAATACAGATAGTGATGATATCCAAAGCCAATTTGTTTTGACTGAACCCTTGATTTTTTTACTTCCTAAAAATCATCCACTTACTCAATATGACCGAATTCCTGTCCATGCCTTACAAGGCGTTGATTTTATTATTCCTGCTGCCGAGCAGTCACAAACATTACATAACACTATTCTAGACTTTGCCAAAACTCACAATATTGACCTCAATATTGTTCAAAAAGCGGATAGCATGTTGTTTAATATTAACTCTCTTGGTTCTGGATTAGGTTGTACAATTTTACCTGCTTACGTGGCACCTTTAGGAATCAAAAATACGGTAGTCCGCCCGCTTGATATCGAGTTACCAACACTGGATTTATTCGTAAATTACCGTAAAAACTCACAGTCTTTAGGCGTCCAAAAGTTCATTGATCAACTCACTAAAGTATTTCATCTGGATAAAAACTTAACTCACACTTAATCAGAAAAGCTATATTTTATTTTTAAGTAGATGATTAATAAGAACACCTTTATAAAAAGTATAAGTAAATATTATTTTTATTTATTTTATACTTTTTATAAACATTTTAGCCCATGGTTTTGTTCTATTTTACCTACTCAGAAAAAGTAGATACCTCTTAAATACAATTGAAAATCTTGGAATAAAATCTATATAAAACTGTATATTATTTTCACCATTTAATAAAAAATAATATATTTACCATGTGGTAAAAGGAGATTAGGAAAAATGGTTGCAGTATTTCAACATCTTGGACGTAGTGTACTAAACCGCCCTCACTTCTTTATTGCTTTATTTATGGGACTTATTACAGCAAGTATTCTGACATGGTTAACTTCATGGAAATGGTCAACTATTTTATTAGTCAGCTGGAATGCTTCTGTTAGCGTATATCTATTATATATTTTGCAACTTATGAAAAGTTGCGATCATTCAAAAATGCAACAGCAAGCAAAAAAACAAGATGAAAGCAAATGGGTCATTATGCTGATTGTTTTATTGGCCTTAGGCATGTGTTTAGTTGCTATTCTAATCCAACTCTCACAGCTTCCTTCTGAGAGTTCTGCAAAGCTAGGGCATGTAGCTTTAGCTTTACTAACAATTGTTTCTGCATGGCTGTTTATGCATAGCGTTTTTGCCCTACATTACGCACATGATTTCTATATGGCTTTGTCTAGAAATGAAGAAAATGGCGGTTTAGATTTCCCTGGAACAGAACATCCTACTTACCCTGATTTTTTATACTTTAGTTATATTATTGGCACTTCTGCCCAAACTGCCGATGTTTCAATTACCACAAAACATATGCGGCTTTTAAACTTATTTCACGCCGTGTTGTCATTTGGTTTTAACACCACAATTTTAGCGATTTGTATTAACGTTGCTGCTGGCTTTCTTACCAACTAAAACTTTTATTTCGAAAATAAAAAGTCACCCAAATGAGTGACTCTTAATGGTATAGGTTTACACCAATGTACCCATACTGCTTTGCTTTAAGCCTTCGCGTTGTTTGATGGTCTCAAGATAACGAGTAATGGCAGGATGGGATTCAATCGCCCCCATTTTTAATTGCCATAAGAGCATTGCTCCAACACTTACATCTGCTGCGGTAAATTGTTCGCCACACACATACGGATTTGCTTCACTCAAGCCTTGCACTAAAGCTTGATAAGCATCGTTATAATCACCATAGCCAACAAACATTTTTTGCTCAGGAGATACCTCTATTCCGAGGGCTTTATCAACACCTGCAGCTTCCCATGGACCTGCCATTACAAATAACCAGCGATAGTACAAACCACGTTTAGGATCATCTAATGCCGGAGCCAACCCCTTGTCGAAAAATTTATCAGCCAGATAAGCACAGATTGCGCCTAGCTCATAAATAACGACATCACCATCCACCAATGCTGGCACTTTTCCAAAAGGGTTAATTTTTAAATATTCTGGTGATTTCATTTCAGTCTTATATGCAACTTCAATGCGTTCACATTCAACACCTAATTCGACTAAAAGCCAGTCGATCACAACACCACGCGACTCTTTGTTAGTATAGAGTTTAAGGCTCATTTTTATGGCTCCTTGTTTATCGTGGGTCCTAGTCTACAAAATCTCTTTGTCAGTTTTTGTTCAGTAGTCTGCGATTCTTGTGCCCACCACTGCTGAAATAGTTGTTGCTTAAATGATGGGTATAATTCTTGGCTTAAACTCAGCTGTTGAATACGATCGAGTCGAAAATGTCGAAAATCCTGCCTGAGTTCACACCACGCGGCCAACACAATTTTGTCATTAAAGTATCCCAAAGCAAAAGGCCACAAGGTTCGAACACTACTTCGTTGCTGCTCATCATGATAATGCATCGAAATTTTGACTTGCTGCCGAATAGCTAAACGTACCTGTTCGACTCGATTTTCATCCACAGGCAGCCATGTATTAAACGCTCTTAAGGTCGTTTGCTGTAGTAAATATTGCCGATGTTCAGGTAAAACAGAATTCAATTTAGCTAATACTGATGTAGATGCCGATTGTAACGATTGATCTGGCACACTCTTCAACCAATACAATGCCAAAAAAATAGCTTCTACTTCATTTTCATTGAGCGTCATTGGTGGTAATACAATATCTTCTTTAAGCTGAAAACCTATACCTGCCGATGCCTCAATTTCTACGCCCTGCTCACGTAAGCTATCTATATCTCGATATATACTTCGCACACTAATTCCCATACGCTCAGCGAGAACTTGCGCAGTGACTGGGTAACGGGCTTCACGGAGTTGTTGTAAAAGATTTAATAGGCGAATAGAACGGCTCATATCTCTCTTCTTATTGTTTTATTTAAATTTAGTTCAGGGGGAATCAATTCCCCCTTTTTGTATTATTCTAAATTAAGCCACATCTATTGTAGGTAACTGAGCATAACCTTTTAAAAAGTTATGAAGTTCCTGAACATCCTTGGCAATCGTTAAAGGCTGGAATTGTTGCAGCACTTCAATCGAATGAACTCCATAACCAACACCAATTCGTGGCATGTCTAACCGCTGAGCCATCTCAAGGTCATAGCTACTATCACCAATCATTACAGCACGCTCAACACTCACCCCAGTGACTGTTAATATTTCTTGCAACATGAGTGGATCTGGCTTCGATCGAGTTTCATTAGCTGCCCGAGTCACATCAAAAAGATGAGTACTTTGTGTTTTTTGCGATTACACGATCTAACCCACGACGGTTTTTACCCGTGGCGACTGCAAGTTTTAAACCTTGAGCTTTTAAATCATGTAAGAGCTCTGCAATACCATCGAACCATGCGTCATTTGTAGAGTTCGCAATATAGTGATCACCATATGCTTTTAAAATTGAATCATGCAACTCAGGTGCTTCTGGGAATAGGGTTTGCATAACTTCAGGCAAGCCTAAACCAATAATACTTTTTGCTGCTTCATCGGTTAAAGACAATTCATGCTGCTCTGCGGCATGTTGCAAGCTCGCAACGATTTGCCCAACAGAGTTATATAAAGTTCCATCCCAGTCAAAAATAACTAATTCAGTTTTTAGACTCATTTTGCCACTCTCAAAGTCTTTAATAACTGGGTCATGTCTTCTGGTAAAGGCGCTTCAATCGGTGGATAACCCGGAATATCTAAACGCATCGCATGTAAACATAGACGACGTGCTTCAGGGCCAGTGTACGCTGTAGTGTGCCCATATTTATCATCGCCAATCAACGGATGTCCAATGCTTAAACCATGCACACGGATCTGATGAGTACGGCCTGACAAAGGTGATGCATGGATTAATGTTGCATTTTTAAAGCGCTCTGCTACAACCCATTCAGTTTTACTTGGTTTACCATCTTTAGTCACACGTACACGACGCTCGCCATTTGCCAACTCATATCGCAATAAAGGCGCATCAATCAGTTGTTTATCTAGGCTCACTTGACCTTTAACAATCGCAGCATAGGTCTTACGAATTTTGTGCTCACGCAACATATCTTGTAGTAGTTTTAAAGTGCTACGTTTTTTACTAATCATGACCAGACCTGAAGTATCACGGTCAATACGATGAATAAGTTCTAAATATTTTTTGCCAGTCGCTGCGCGTAATGCCTCAATCAAACCATATGCCATACCACTGCCACCATGGACAGCAATACCTGAAGGCTTATTAACAACTAATAGACCTTCATCTTCATAGACGATACGGCTTAACAAGCTTTGTGCTACATTGTCACTGACAGGAGCGGTTGTTTCATCTTTTTGTTCATAACGAATTGGAGCAACACGAATCTGATCACCAATCTCAAGTTTAGTCTCAGCTTTAACACGTTTTTTATTTACTCGAACCTGACTTTCACGAATCAAACGATAAATACGACTTTTAGGTACACCTTTTAAACGCGAGAACAGGAAATTATCAATTCGCTGTCCTGCTTGATGTTCATCCACCTCAAACCAAGTGACACTTTGCCATTGCTGTGTAGAATTCATACTAATATTTAAACCTGAAATTTTGCTAAATTTGATTAATAAATGACCGTTTAGCTTAGTTTTTTCACAAGAAATCTAAGCTTAGCCCATAGGCAGATGCTGCAAGGTTTGATATAGTCAGCGCACGGATACCGCCGTAAGTGAACATCTAATAGGGAATTTCCCTGATTGAAACCTCAATCAAAATGATGCTTTCACCATCAGCTCGGATAGGTCCTAAAGAATTATGCCGACGCCGAAGGCTTATTATATCGGCAAAATGACAAACTGTTGCGTTTAATTCAGTTTGTTCAAAAAAATAATGTTACCAACTCTAGTTGGTTATGGAACGTAAACTGATACACATCAGACAAATCGCTCCTTAATGTTGCCTTCAGGCTAAAGCGTTGATGCATTGGAACTGCCGAAAGCACCGATACGATGAACATTCCGTATCAAACTTCTAAAAAGAAGTCACTTCGCGCTCAATGACAGTGAAAGTCATTAACCAATGTACCGCTCACCCGCCAGTGAAGCACTAAGGAAGTCCGATTTAAAGGTTGAAGCAGTATTGCCTACATCACAGACGAGAATCGAAGTTCAGGCTAAATGTAGCCGGTAACAGATGACTCAGACCACAAATATTTTGAGATCTGGGAAATGATCCGTCATGTTCGATGTTCGTTCAGAACCTTTAAGTTTGTGCGATATGTTTGTGTGGGTCACTATTAGGTGTCACACCCATGAAACGTATGTTGATTAATGCAACTCACGCAGAAGAAGTCCGCGTTGCACTTATCACTGGTAATCGTCTTTACGATTTTGATTTAGAAAATCGTACCCGAGAACAGAAAAAATCCAATATCTATAAAGGCCATGTAACCCGCGTAGAACCTTCTTTAGAAGCTGTGTTTGTTGAATATGGCGCAGGTCGTCAAGGCTTCTTGTCTATGCGTGAAATTGCGAACAGCTATTTCCAAGCAGACCCGCGACAAACTTCAAACATTCGTGAACTCATCACTGAAGGTACTGAATTACTTGTTCAGGTTGAAAAAGAAGAACGTGGTAACAAAGGCGCTGCCCTTTCTACATTCATTTCACTTGCAGGACGTTATTTGGTTCTTATGCCAAACAACCCGAAAGGCGGTGGTATTAGCCGTCAAATTTCAGGTTCTGTACGTGAAGAATTAAAAGAAATTTTAGCTTCTTTAAATTTACCTCGCGGCATGAGTGTTATTGTGCGTACCGCAGGTATTGGCCGTACTCAAGAAGAATTACAGTTAGATTTACAGCATTTGCTTGACCTTTGGGCACAAATCCAAGGCACAGCAAGTTCTGGCCCGTCTCCAATGCTTGTTCACCAAGAAGCTGGTGTAGTAACTCGTGCTATCCGCGATTACTTACGTGATGACGTTGCAGAAATTTTAATTGATAGCGAACAAGCCTATAACGAAGCTTATAACTTTGTTAAAGCAGTAATGCCTCGTCAATTAGACAAACTTAAAACTTATACTTTAAACGAGCCATTGTTTGCTCATTTTGGTATTGAAAGCCAAATTCAAACTGCTTACGAGCGTGAAGTAAAACTTCCTTCTGGTGGTTCAATCGTAATTGACCAGACCGAAGCTTTAGTTTCAATCGACATTAACTCTGCGAAATCGACTCGTGGACATGACGTTGAAGAAACTGCGCTTAATACAAACCTAGAAGCAGCAGAAGAAATTGCTCGCCAACTTCGTCTTCGTGACATTGGCGGTTTAGTTGTGATCGACTTTATTGACATGACTAAAGAACGCAACCAACGCATGGTTGAAGCAAAACTTCGTGAAGCAACACAAAGTGACCGTGCGCGTATCCAGTTTGGCCAATTATCTCGTTTTGGCTTAATGGAAATGAGCCGTCAACGCTTACGTCCATCACTTGAAGAAGCAACTGGATATGTTTGCCCACGCTGTCATGGCACAGGTATGGTCCGTGACTTACGCTCACTTTCGCTTTCAATTATGCGTAAAGTAGAAGAAATTGCACTTCGTGAACGTCATGGTGAAGTACAAGTAGAAGTTCCTGTTGAAATTGCAGCGTTCTTACTCAATGAAAAACGCCATAGCCTTGTTTATTTAGAACAAACTTCTAGTGTTCGTGTGACTATTTTACCTCACCCCCACTTAGAAACACCTCATTATGAAATTCAGTACAATCCAGATGGATTTGCACCATCTAGCTACGAACGTACTGAAGCAACTCGTTCAAGCGAGAAAGAGTTAGGTTATGAATCTTCTGAATGGCATTTAGAAGAAGCAGATCATGGCCATACTCATGCAGCTCCTGCTGCAAACAACACAGCCGGTCAAAAGAAAGTAAATCAACCAGCTCAACCTTCTGCTGCTCAACCAAGCACTCAAAAAGCAGCGAGCCCTTGTGCATGGTTAGAGAACCTTTTTGTTCAAAAACAAGCTAAAACTGTTGACCAATCTCGTTCGGCACAGAACGCTGCTGCGTCAATTGAACAAATGGTGAATACTGGCGCTGTAAGCCGTGGCCAGTTTGGACAAGTCGTAGTGCCAGCAGTTGCTGAAGTTGTTTCGGCGCCATCTAACAATGCTTATATTTCGCAATCTCCTGCTAAACAGGAAGTTCGTGAGAATGTTGAAAAAGACGAGAAAGTACAACAACGTCCAAACAACAAAAAACGTAAGCACAAAGAGCAACGTGAACAACATCACCATACTCAAGAGCCACAACAACAGCAGCAACCACAACAGGTTCATGAAGAAGTTGTACAATTATCACGTCAAGAACAACGTGAGTTAAAACGTCAACAAAAACGTCCGCACCCTGATCAGCCACATCCACAACATCAAAATGATGGACAACAAACTGAAAATGCCGTGCCGCGTCGTGACCGTAATAATCAACAACGTCCGAACCGTCCAAATCGCCACCGCGATCCAAGCGTATTAAATGAAAATCAAAATGCGCCGGCACCAGTAGTTGTTGATGAGAAACAAATTAAGGTTGATTTGATTGATGCTCCAAAGCATGAAGTCATGAATACAGCCTTAGTGATTAATGTTGATCAGGCACAAAGCGAAATTATCGCTTTAACTCCTGAGCAGCCTGTTAAACGTACTGAAACAGCACCTGTTGTTGAAGTCGTTCAAGAGTCGGCTCCAGCACCTGTTGCTGTTGTAGAAGAGACGGTAACTGCTGAAGCAGAAGAAACTACTACTCCTCCAGCACACAACAAGAATCAACCGCAAATTCAACGTGCGAGTAATGATCCTCGTATGCGTCGCCGTGAACAACGCAACGCAAAACGTGCTAAAGCTGCGGTACCGTCTATTGCCCCATCGCAAATTCCAACTTTGGCGCAATACACAATTGGTAGCTTGATTCGTCATGTTTATGGTGAAGACTGCACAGTATTGATTGAACAGTTTGGTTTAGTTCCAACGTTTAATCGTGCATTGCTAAAATTTGCAGAACAGTACGCAAGTACTCTAGTCACAGAAGTCGCGTCTGATGCTGAAGACAAGAAGCCTGTTACTCGTGATGCAGAGCTTCCAAGCAACAAACCATCACAAGAAGCAGAGCCTGCGCCTGTACTTGCATTGACGCCACAAAAAGAGTCGACACCACGTGTTGCTAATGATCCACGTGAACGTCGTCGTTTAGCAAAACTTGCTGCTGAACAAGCTTTTGAGCAAGTTAAACAACAACACTCTGCACCAGAAGAAGCTGCTCCGGTTGTTGAAGAAACTGTTGTTGCTCCTGTTGCTGAAACGCAAGCACCTGTTGAGTCAAAACAACAACCGCTTGAGCTTGATCAGGTGACTGAAGTAGCGCAAAGTGAAACAAACGCAGAAGAAGCACCAGCGACAACGGTGGTTGAAGCTCCGGCTGTGAAACAACCGAGAGCAAAAGCCAAAGCAGCCACTGAACAAGCTGTAGCACCCGTAGAAGCTAATGCAGAGGCTGAATCAGAAGATTCTAAGGCAGATCTGGACAAACCAAATCGCCCTCCTCGTCGTCCTCGTGGTCGTCCACCAAAGAAAGCAAATCCTGTAGCTGAGTAAATCATTTGCTCAATTGCAGCTAATTTAAACAAACCTAGTCATTTCGATGACTAGGTTTTTTTTGTTATTTTTAACCAATTAGGTTGATTGCACTAGAAGAAAAGTTTTAAAAGCATGGTGAACCATGAAAAACACTGTACTTTTGCCAACGCAACCTTTTTTGGATTGATCGAAAAATAAATAGGATTGATATGAGCCAGACAACACAGACCGATATCATTACGCTTGGTGATGTTGCAACAAGACTTCCTAGCTTCATCCCCAAAGTACCCCATATCCTGAATGGTCTTAAACAGGCTTACTTAAGAACAGCAAATACACCAACGGGATTAGGTGTAGCTTTTGAAAAAGCTGTTAAGCGAAATCCGCAAGGTATTGCGTTATTATTTGAAGATCAAAGTTACTCATATGAAGCTTTAAACGAATGGGCTAACCAGATTTCTCATTACTATCTCTCTCTCGGTGCACGTAAAGGTGACGTGATTGCAGTAATGGTTGAGAACCGTTCTGAACTTATTGCCACTATTGTAGGCTTAGCTAAAATTGGGGTAACTATTGCGCTTGTTAATACCTCTCAAGTAGGTAAAGTCCTCGCTCATAGTATCAATCTTGTCAAACCAATTGCCGTCATTGCAGGTGAAGAAGTTCGCGCAGTAATTGATGAAATTCGTCAGGACCTAAATGTTCCTAAAGACCGTTTCCATTGGTTTGCAGATCAGGCTACACGTCAAGATGCAGGAACAGCACCTCAAGGTTATGCCAATCTTGCAATAGAAATTGATCAATTTCCAAAATTTAACCCATCGACTACGCAGTCTGTTCATGGAAATGATGGCCTGTTTTATATTTATACCTCGGGAACTACAGGCTTACCAAAGGCTGTTATTTTCAAACACAGTCGCTGGACGCTCGCATATGGCACCTATGGTCACATTTTAAACCTTGGTCCAGATGATGTGATGTATGTAACTTTACCGCTTTACCATGCAACGGGTGTCGTAGTTTGCTGGTGTGGGGTGATTGCTGGAAGTTCTACCCTTGCAATCCGACGTAAATATTCAACCAGTGCGTTCTGGAAAGATGTTCAGAAATTTAATGCATCTGCAATTGGATACGTAGGAGAACTTTGCCGCTACCTAATGGACGCCCCTACTACAGAAATTGACCGTGCCCACCGTGTAACCAAAATGATCGGTAATGGCATGCGTCCAAACATCTGGGATAAGTTCAAACAACGTTTTGGTGTCCAAGAAGTTCTTGAGCTTTATGCATCAAGTGAGGGCAATGTCGGGTTTAGTAATATTTTTAACTTTGACAACACAGTGGGCTTCTCTCCTACGCCATACGCGATTATTGAGTTTGATAAAGAGAAAAACGAACCTGTACGCGATAAAAATGGTTGGTGTAAAAAAGTTAAAGCAGGTGAAATCGGTTTGCTCGTTGGTAAAATTACCAGTCGCTCGCCTTTTGACGGCTATACAGACCCAGAAAAGAATAAATCTGTGATTATGAAAGATGTCTTTAAAAAAGGTGATTCATATTTCAACACAGGTGACCTTGTTCGTAATATTGGTTTCCGTCATGCCCAGTTTGTTGACCGTTTAGGAGATACTTTCCGCTGGAAAGGCGAAAATGTATCTACGACTGAAGTTGAGAACATGGTTTGTGAATACGACAAGATCGCTGAAGCAGTGGTCTATGGTGTAGAAATTCCAAATACCAATGGTCGTGCTGGTATGGCAGCAATCACACTTGCTGATGGGGCCGAGTTAAATGAGTCTGATTTAACAGAAATGGTAACGATATTTAAAAAATGCCTACCGGCTTACGCAGTACCCGTGTTTTTACGTGTGCAAGCTAAAGTTGAAACAACAGGTACTTTTAAATATCAAAAGAATAAATTGAAGGAAGATTCGTTTAATCCAGGCAAAACTTCTGAACGTTTACTCGCGTTATTACCTGGTGCGAACAGTTATTGTGACGTCACAACTGAAATTTTTGACAATATTCAGGCATATAAATACCGTTTTTAGTTCATTTTTTAGCTAAACAAGAGGAAATCGTGCTTTTTATAGGCAATCATGCAAATGTTTTTGATTTACCTCTTGTGTTAGTTGAATAACTTGCTAAAATACGCGACATCAAAACGATACGGGTCGTTAGCTCAGTTGGTAGAGCAGCGGACTTTTAATCCGTTGGTCCCGCGTTCGAGTCGCGG
>Ga0065703_1002717_pt1 | contig 12903 bp, 12 predicted proteins | sample SwiRhicommunBV21_FD_59090 | JGI IMG/M metagenome (GOLD analysis project Ga0065703, IMG submission 59090) | Switchgrass rhizosphere microbial communities from Buena Vista Grasslands Wildlife Area, Michigan, USA - BV2.1 v1 | ecosystem: Host-associated > Plants > Roots > Rhizosphere > Soil ...
TCAATGATCAGGTAAGTCTTTTTGTTTTGTTGTTTACCCTCTCTTGCATCTCACCCATTATTATCATTATCATTATGGTCATGATCAGATATATGTATAAGGTACCTGTATACACCGAATCCGAATCCTTCCATGGCAATTTCCCCTCTCCCCCTTTCTTTCCCAAAACCACATGTTACCTCTGTGCCCCAACCTAGCAGCAGCAGCAGCAGCATCCACACTGAACCAAAAACTAACGCCTTCTTTCCCCCAACAACCAGTGCTCAGCCTACGCCCTAGAACACGGCACCCGCACCTCCACCATCGGCCACGCCCTCAGCGCCTCCCCACTCGCACTCCTCGCATGGATCGGAGAAAAATTCCTTGAATGGTCCGATGAAGACCCTGCACTAGACACCATCCTCGAAAGCGTCTCCCTCTACTGGTTCACCCACACGTTCCCGCGTTGCATCTACCCGTATCGCGGTCTGACGGGCGATGATGAGCGGCCGCGAATTGGCAAAATGAAGGGGATGGGGCGCAAGATGACTTATGTGGCGAAACCGTCCGGGTATTCATTTTTTCCGAAAGAGTTGATGCCCATACCTGTGAGTTGGGTAGCTACGACGGCGAATTTGGTGCATTCGAAGGTGCATACTAGTGGAGGACATTTTGCGGTAAGTTTTTACGTTTTTGTTTGACTTCTGGTGGCTCAGACTGTATTGTTGTGATCAGTGTGCTAATGATACTGGAATGTGTGACGCAGGCTATGGAGAAACCTCAGGAGTTGCTAGAAGATATCGAAGAGTATGCGAAGAAGGCATGGGAGCTCAAGGCTTAGTGAGACTCGAGAGGCTCATTGCAGGTTTTCTCTTTTCCTCCTAAATACTTGGATGCGAGAGAATGATCAATCATGCAGCTGGGTCCTTCTGCTATCGAAACCCTCTTGTCTCTTTTCAAATCCCCACCTGTATCGAAATAGTGAGCGCCGCGAGGATCTGGGAAGCCAGCCAGACGACTGACATGATGAAAATGCCAAAAAGTGACGCCAGAGGACGCTACCATACAATTTCGTACGGAGTGCGTTGGTCGTGAATGTTAGCAGGATCAGAGTATCTCAGTTCTCGTACCACTTCCTCTGGCTCACTTTCATACTCGACGATGTCTCTGCCAATGTAGCCGTCATCGGCCTCGTCTCCCTTACCGCTCGGTTCTACCCGCATTGGTTCCCGTACCGATAGCCTACCTGCGAGATAGTCCTCGAGTTGCCAATTGGGGCAGCTCTCGTTCTTAGTTGCAAGTTCACACTCGTCGAGCGCATTGATAACCCAAGCATACGCAGTTATAGCTCGGCGTTCGATGTGCCAAAGATGTGCTGCAGAAGATCGATCTCGTGGGTTTGTGCTTACGCATACTTCGAACTCGACCTGCACCCTATGACGGTGTGCAAAGGGATGGTAGTGTCTACGGACGGCGTCCCTGGCATGCTTTCTGAGTCCGAAGACAATCATGCCTTGAACGTAGTCCTCTGGTCGTGCTGTGACCAGTACTGGTTGCATGCTCTCGAGGTTGATATGGGCATGAACTCCGTGGAGAAGAGCAGGAGTCATTTTTGGTAACAGATCTTCTGAGGAAGCCTGACAAGTCAGCGCGCCCTACCGAGACTGGTGGATATCCTACTTTGCCAACCAACTGAGCCAGAGTTCCCGGCAACATCAGTACGTCGTGAACGAACGTCGGCTTGTAAGTGGCCGCATCGTAAGCTGCACTTTCGGCGAACTGCGAATCGCGCATGCGATTGATCAGTGCACGTTGATAACTGAAAGTGGCTGAAGCAGTGGTCGTGCTAATTGCTATTTCCTGCCGTAGCAAGTGAAGGTAGGTAAGCAAGTAAGTTCTGAGTCTGTCTTCCAGCTTGTCGCCTTGGTCGGCTCGGGTTTTAGTCAAAGACAATCGCCATGCCTCCAGAACGCTGAGACTCACCCGCCGCTCGTTTTCCTCCTCGTCGCTAGTACCCGGAGACGGGTTTTCACTCGTGGGCGACTGTGCAAGCTGTGACAACACCCAGTCCCGGCGCCTCGTCCTGTCCGGAGTCATGTTCAGAAGTGGTGCCGTGATGTCTGTATCGGTCGCCGATGTTGCAATCAATAGATATTTGATGTTGCAGTGTGGCAAGATGGAAGTGGAGATTGCCTCGAACGTACCATTGCAAGTGAGGCGTCTCGCTCCTTCCCAAAGTGGCGATTGTCCGCCCTCACTGCACTGTTCACTCGTTGTCGTGACTGTTATTGTACCACTCTACACGGTGACACAGTGATCGCTAGTGTGTCCCGAGTCGCCGTCTTGGACAGATTCACGACCGGGCAACCGTCTTCTTGTGTTGTCTTCACTGATCACAGGCGGCGCTCAGGCTCTTGCTACTGAATGTTGCCACATGATCGTGGTATGCTGGAGCAACTTGGGGGCGGACAGGCGCGTAAGCGTGAGGTGAACTCTCGCAGCCGCCGACTTGAGCGCGAGGATGGGCCGCTGCATCGGTGGCAACAGGCGCCTCAGGCATCAATGTCTTTCCACTGTGCAAGACCGCATCAGTACAGATATACCGCCTACATGTAGCAGCTGCAAAGGTCGTCAGTCTCACGTGAAAGCGCGAAGGTGAGTGAATGAAAGCTGTGGGTGAATGAATGTGGACATGTGCCAGGCACCAGTGTGTTGCGCGTGCGTATAGAAAGCCATGGAAGCGGCTGATGATTAGACAGCTATCCATGCGTCACGGGAATCCCGAGCTTCCACCTTGCCATCATCATTCAAAGCTCTCTCTCACACATTCTCTCTCTGCACACTTGCCATCGCTCGCCTCCCTTGCCATCATCACGAGCACCACCATCCTTTCTGCTCCTCTTTCTGTCACCAATCCGCCGCCGACAGAGTGAATCCACCATCCACGTACATCGCCGCCGCCGAAGCAGCTCAGTGGCCCTCGCGTCCCGATAACTGATTGCACCAGAGACAGACGAGCCATTAACACCGCCATCATGAGCGCGGAACCTGATCACGCCGCCAGCAAGGCCAAAGCAAAGCTGGACAACGATCCTTCGGGTGGTGAGAAGCGCGATGAGAACGAGGTCGCCACAGCCATTCTCAAGAAGAAGAAGAAGCCGAACAGCTTGATTGTCACAGACGCCACCACAGACGACAACTCCATCCTCGCGCTATCGAATAACACCATGGAGACGCTGCAGCTCTTCCGCGGTGACACTGTGCTCGTCAAGGGCAAGAAGAGAAAGGACACGGTGCTGATCGTTCTCGCCGACGATGATCTCGACGATGGATCGGTACGCATGAACCGTGTCGTCCGACACAACCTCCGCGTCAAGCTGGGCGACGTCGTCACTGTCAACCCATGCCCCGACATCAAATACGCCAAGCGTATTGCTGTCCTGCCCATGGCGGATACCATCGAAGGTCTCACTGGCTCGCTGTTCGACGTCTTCCTCGCACCATACTTCCGCGAAGCTTACCGGCCACTCCGACAAGGCGATCTCTTCACTGCGCGTGCTGCCATGCGAACAGTGGAATTCAAGGTCGTCGAAATTGACCCCCCAGAGTATGGCATCGTGGCACAAGATACCGTCATCCACTGCGAAGGCGAGCCTATCCAGCGCGAGGATGAGGAGGGCAACCTCAACGAGGTCGGCTACGATGACATTGGTGGCTGCCGCAAGCAAATGGCACAAGTCAGAGAGCTTGTTGAGCTGCCACTGAGACATCCCCAGCTCTTCAAGTCTATCGGTATCAAGCCCCCGCGTGGTATTCTCATGTACGGTCCTCCCGGTACTGGTAAGACGCTCATGGCGCGTGCTGTTGCCAACGAGACTGGCGCGTTCTTCTTCCTCATCAACGGACCAGAAATCATGTCGAAAATGGCTGGCGAGTCCGAGTCGAACTTGCGGAAAGCTTTCGAGGAGGCGGAGAAGAACAGCCCGGCCATCATCTTCATTGATGAGATTGATTCCATTGCACCGAAGCGAGAGAAGACTAACGGCGAAGTTGAGCGCCGTGTCGTCTCCCAGCTACTTACTCTCATGGACGGCATGAAGGCTCGCTCGAACGTGGTTGTCATGGCTGCCACTAACCGCCCCAACTCGATCGATCCCGCCCTGCGTCGTTTCGGTCGCTTCGATCGTGAAGTCGACATTGGTATCCCAGACCCGACCGGCCGTCTCGAGATTCTTCAGATCCACACCAAGAACATGAAGCTCGCTGACGAGGTCGATCTTGAGACTATCGCTGCTGAGACTCATGGCTACGTCGGTTCCGATATTGCTTCGCTTTGCTCAGAAGCCGCCATGCAACAAATTCGTGAAAAGATGGATCTGATCGACTTGGATGAGGACACAATTGACGCCGAAGTGCTCGATAGCCTTGGTGTCACACAAGAGAACTTCCGCTTTGCCCTCGGCGTAAGCAACCCAAGTGCTCTCCGCGAAGTCGCAGTCGTGGAGGTTCCAAACGTGCGATGGGACGACATTGGTGGTCTCGAGGATGTCAAGCGCGAGCTCGTCGAGAGCGTGCAGTACCCAGTCGATCATCCCGAGAAGTTCCTCAAGTTTGGTCTCAGCCCATCGCGCGGTGTGCTCTTCTATGGTCCTCCCGGTACTGGTAAGACTCTTCTTGCCAAGGCGGTCGCCAACGAGTGTTCCGCCAACTTCATCTCGGTCAAGGGACCTGAACTGCTCTCTATGTGGTTTGGAGAGTCGGAGAGCAACATTCGTGACATTTTTGACAAGGCCCGTGCTGCTGCTCCTTGTGTGGTGTTCCTCGACGAGTTGGACTCCATCGCCAAGTCTCGTGGCGGATCTCAGGGCGACGCTGGTGGTGCTAGCGACCGAGTCGTCAACCAGCTCCTCACTGAGATGGACGGCATGACTAGCAAGAAGAATGTCTTCGTCATTGGCGCTACCAATCGACCAGAGCAGCTCGATAACGCTCTATGCCGACCGGGTCGTCTCGATACCCTCGTGTACGTCCCACTACCCGACCAAGCTGGCCGTGAGAGCATCCTCAAGGCTCAGCTCCGCAAGACGCCCGTTGCCAGCGATGTCGACCTTTCCTTCATCGCTTCGAAGACCCATGGCTTCTCTGGTGCCGATCTCGGCTTCATTACGCAGCGTGCCGTGAAGCTCGCGATCAAGGAGAGCATCTCGATCGCCATTGAGAAGCAGAAGGAGCGTGATGCTGCTGCAGGAGAGGGAGACGATGATACAAAGATGGATGAGGACGTTGAAGATGAGGACCCCGTCCCAGAGCTCACGAGGCGCCACTTTGAGGAGGCTATGGCATCGGCTCGCCGTTCGGTCACGGACACTGAGATTAGGCGGTACGAGGCATTCGCTCAAAGCATGAAGACGTCTGCTGGTGGGAGTGCATTCTTCCGCTTTCCGGAGGAAGGTGCTCAGGGAGCCGCAGCAGAGGCGCAGCAAAACGGTATGTTGTCCACCTTTCGGACATATCAGCGCACAGACACTAACAATGATATAGGCGCTGGCGAGGAGGATCTTTACGACTAGGCGAAGATCACGTTTGGCATGTGGTAATGAACTCGGTTTCTCGCGGCAGGTTCTGAATCGCGTCAACGTCTCTGCAGACAGCAAGTGATGCGAAGACTTGCGGCGACACTCATATGGGAGGCGTTACTCTTGGGGCGATATGATAGAATGTCTCGATAGTTCGCCATCAGTGGCGAAATAGCGGTTACAATGCATGAAAATCATCCAAATTTATGTATTAACCTCGTCACCTTTAGTCATGGCTCATGGTCGTGACTGCACTCATGGATTTATTCATTTACAACAACAGATGCGCGTTTCCGAATCAGAGCTTACGAAGGTGAGTGATTATTCGATGAGGTCAGGTGGATATCTTTTCCCAGAGCACGAACAAGGCAGTCCTTTTAGGGGGTCCACTCAAATAATGAGAGCCGAATCCTGCTCAGCACCAAGATGAGGCATCCCACTCTTCTTCCTCCCCTCCAAACTCGGCCTGGTATGGCGTCGATCTCGTCCATCCGGCACCACATCTCGATACTCCCCCACGGCCGGCAAGGGAAACAAATCCTCTCCTCTCCTCCAATTCTCCAACGTGACCATAGTTTCCACACGCAAATCCTCCACAATCGCATCCACTTTGATATCATTTCGATCGTAGCCAAATGGATCTTCGAGTTGTGCGCCAATCGCTTCGATGCCGTACAGCGTGAAAGAAGTAATCGTCACGAGAAATATCGACCACCAACCCATTTCTTGCACGAGAGCGAAGGGGAGTACCATACAAAACAGCGCGAGGACTTGTCTTGTATGGATTAGGTAGGCGACGGGTAATGGGGTCAAATGGATAGTTTCCATGGAGCCGTACGCTGCCACTAGAGTATTTAATTGTACGGTCAATTGCGAAGCTTGCGGGCTGTGGAACCAACCGCGGTCGTGTGCGCGTTTGATGTAGCTTTCGACTTGGAAGCTGAGTTGTAAAAGTAGAGCGAGACCGGCTTCTTCGTGGCCTTTAGTTCCCGGAGGGAGTAATTCGTCGTATTCGGCTTTGTAGACGGAGACGCTTTCGCGGCGACGTCGGTCGACTTCGGTTTGAGGGACCAGGAGAGGGATTTCTTGACCCCATTCTGCGCGGAGGGAGTTTTTGGCTGCGAAGATCATGGCGAGGAGGAGGCGGACGGTGCGTTCGGTGTCGGCTCTCTCGGCTTCTGTTGGTGGGGGTCCCGAGGCTTTGTAGGAGCAGGCGAGGAAGGAGCGGACGAGATTTCGAATCGAGGTTTCGACTGTCGTGAAGAGTTGGTTGCCTTGCCAGAAGCGGTCGTAGGAGGTCGAGTTGCGGAAGACGAGCATGAGACCGACGACGATCGAGAGACTCGGGACGGTTGCGGATGGGATGCTCAGGTTTCCTTCTCGGACGCTGTCTACATAGCACACTGCGGCGGCGAAGAGTGCGTGCAGGCAGACTGGTATGGCAATGTCGAGATGTATCGCGCCTTTGATGAAGCGTAGCACCAACGGCCATCTTCGAGGCTTTTGTCTTGTGCTATAGTAGCTGGGAAAGGTCGGTGTTCTGATATTGGGAGGTCTCGCGCCTCTTGATAAACCATTTCTGGCCATTGCGAGCTTTCGGTGGTAGGTAAGGTATTATGAATGGGTGATGAGCAGCTCAGAAAAGGCGATAAAGTGATGTTAGGATGTATGTTCAACACTCAAAGGTAGGTCGGAGAGCTGTATAAGGTAGGCAAGGTATCCGAGTGTGGTCGTCCCTCTTTATCCTCGTGGTTGCATATCCCACCGCCATATACCGTATACGTTCCTTGCACACCCCCAGCAGTTCGCACTGCACCTAAAGTAGTTTGAAGAAGGTGAACCGGAGCTGATATTCCGTCCTAAATGCCACTAATGTCGTTGCCTGGACGGTTGGACCCCTCTGACATAACTACGGAGACGTGGAGTGTGTCCATTTGCCGTCGCCCGCACAGCAGACAAGGATATTGGAGGGTTATCGATCTGAAACCTTGCGTTGCCGGTATCCTGGCCCCGTGGGAGAGCAATACACTACTGTTTGATGATGTTGAACTTGTTTCGTCCAACAACATTCATTATACCGCCTGGCATATGGAAGCAATTAAGCTAAAAGCCTACGATCGTGTCATCTTCCCGCGAACACATGATGGAAGCAGAGTTCGTCCCGGTGGAAAATGGCCGACCGTAAGAGATAGACGGTGAAGAGGAGAATGAGATGTTAGTGTCGGGGCCTATCGATAAGGCACACCAATGGGGTCCGTGCATTGAAATTTCGAGGAAAGCGCGACTTGCGCCCTCGCAAAAGCTCCCAAGACCACAAATTCCTCCCCAACACCATCAATCACATCACAAGCCACATCACACACTCACACCACCACCGCCACAATGCCCAAGTCCAAGCGAAACCGCATCATTCACACTTCTGTCGTCCAAAAGAAGCCCGCCAAAGAGCGCAGCGAAGCCCTCTTCTCCTCCATCCACGCCGCCGTCGACGAATATGCGCACATTTTCGTCTTTTCCGTCGAAAATATGCGCAACACCTACCTCAAAGACGTGCGACAACATTTTGCCGATTCGCGAATTTTCTACGGAAAAACCAAAGTCATGGCCAAAGCCTTGGGGAGTTCCGTCGAAGATGAACATGCCCCCGGACTTGCGAAATTGACGAAATACCTGGCGGGAAATGTGGGATTGCTCTTTACCAATCGTGCGCCAGAGGAGGTGTTGGAGTTTTTTGAAGGGTTTGTTGAGGTGGATTTTGCGAGAGCGGGCGTCGTTGCTACGAGGACGTTTACTGTTCCCGCGGGGATTGTGTATTCGAGGGGTGGAGAAGTTGCCGTCGAGGATGATGTGCAACTTCCGCATAGTTTGGAGGTGATGGTGAGGAAGTGGGGCATGCCGACGAGGTTGGATAAGGGCAAGGTGGTGCTGGATCAGGAGTATACGGTGTGTCAGGAGGGCAAGCAGCTGAACAGCCATCAAACGGCGCTGCTCAAGATGTTTGGCGTGGCCATGTCGGAGTTCAAGGTGGATGTACAGGCATATTGGAGTGCGGCGACGCAGAGTGTCACCGAGGTTGGGGGCAAGGATGGAGATGCTATGGAGGCATAGCCCGTCTCCATGCCGTTTTAATATGTTTTTCATGGTACTTCAAAGAGAGGAGTTTGGCGCGACCGAAAAAGTGCACGACATGGGACATTATAGTCATTTCTTGTTCAATGCTTGCAAGCGACTTGAGCGCGCTACGTACTTGCATTTTTGTCATAGCGAAGGCGCAGGAGGCGTTCTCTGCAGACTTTGACCGGCCTACATTAAAAAAGTCGGCCTGTTCAATGCACAAAAGTCATGTCTCAATTGCTGCTCCACAGTCATGCGCCATTCCTGCCTGTTTTGCCCCTTCATTCCAGCGCCCTGTTCACATTGCCCACAGAAAGCACCATCTCGAACCATCTACGACTCGGTGGTGATCTTAGCCTTGCCGTTGGTGACCTTAACACCGAGCTGCTTGGCACGTGCAACAATCTCTATCCGCTTCCTCGAGGAGACAGCGTGTGCGATCCTGCAAATATTGTCAGCAAGCTGACCTCGTCTCATATCGCGCATCATGGCTGGACGTACTCGGCAGCGTAGGTCTTGTTGTGCATGAGGAGGAGGTCCAAGTCGCGGGTGTTGTTGACGAGGAAAGCCTTGTGGCCCGAAGGCATCATGTGGCGGGTCTTGATGTTGCTACCGTAGCCGATCTGGACGCAGAACGCTCGTTAGCATTCAGACTGTTCCATCTTTCCTGTCCTCCCATCTTTGTCTTCGCCGTGGCCATTCATTGCCAATCCTCATCTTCTGCCCCTCTTCCATGCCATCTCATTCTCCACAGCCTGTCTTTCCACGCACCTTTGGCATAGCGGCCTGTCCCTTGAAGCGTCTGCGGACACGGTTGTCGATTCCCTTGGGCTTTCTCCATGATGGGTCCACGCGCATGAAGCGGTCGCTCTGGTGACGGTTGAAGCGCTTCGTGTGCTTCTTCACGATCGGGACATGCTTCTTGGCGGCAACCATCTTCACAGGATGAAGTTAGTACTTCCGTATGTGTGGGCTCAAAGGGTCGGTCACCGTACCTTTGCGGTGTTGCTGTGGCGTTAGTAAAAGTGTCGACGACTTTCTTCGTTTGTGCTCGGCGATGTGAGATTTCGAGGTGTCGGAGAGACAGGTGCGCGTTTCTTGGCAGTCACGTGTCGCATTAGAAAGACAAGCAATCAATGGTACGGCCAGTCTCGATGCGTCACAGGCAAGCCTCTCACTGTGCAGTGCTCTCTGCAGTGATCTCGACCAGCGTATATGTATCGCTGTGTATGTTGCTCTAGAACTACTCTACTTTCCGTTGGAATACAAAATCTCACGTGTCGTTGTTGTTGCTGACCGTGATCTTATTACATACAGACAGGTATTGCCGTCATAGTTGGCCGTGAGACCCGCCGACGCAGATAATACCGCAATGGGTGTCCACTTCGAACCAGGCTCGTTTCTGATATTCTCATCATCCGCGTACGCTCGGTCATTGGCCACCAAACGATGATACCTGGTATGATCAGATAGGGAGCATGGAGAATACCTCCCCGATACGTAGCACCTCATCGGGCGACAGCTCGTCCTCGACCCAGTCGGAACCACGTCGCAATGCCTCCACCAGCGAGCCAGCAAGAAGGAAGTCCACCATCTCGACTGTCCTGCACCAGCCCAGCGACATCTCTGGAAAGAATGCCAAGCCCAAGCAGTCCCTGCTCGAGAAGGCCACCGCAATGTGGATCGCCAACACCGGTATTGACTCCAAGACGTATCGATCTATGTTCAAGTCGGCCGTTGCCCCCACGATCACTCTGGCGCTGTTTCAAGTCGACAGCTTCGCCAGCTACTATACCACCCAGGGTACGGCTATATCCGCTCTGATATCAACGACTGCTCAGCTAACATGTCCGGTAGGATATCTCGCGATTATCATGACGATTCTCACCATGGTGTAAGTGCAGCGACAGAGGGAACGCGATTGGCAAACCTTCCGCACTACTAGAGATACTTGCTTACCTTCAACTTGTGACATTTAGGATCATGCCAAGGGCAAAGTTGCTGCAGACCTTGTTGGTCAGCATCCTACTCGCCTGTCTCGGTGCCGCAGTGGCTCTGCTGGCCATTTATTGCTGTGTTGCTGCTCGACGCGGTGACACGAACACTTACAACTCGTCTGCGAGTGCTGTAGCCGCAGTCTGGCTCGGTTTTCAAGTGTTCTGGTTGAGTGTGCTTCGTGCCAAACTACCGCAATACAACATCCCTTGTATCATGTGGGCCATCTTCGCGAACGTGAGCATGATATACGGACCTCAGTTTGCCACTATGGCTCTCGCAAAGTCCTTTGTCAAAAATCTGCTTGTTAGTTTCTTCACTGGATTCGGCATCGGAGCTGGTGTCTCCTTACTCGTGTTCCCCACCAATAGCCGGCAAGTCGCTTTCGCCGGGATCACCAGCTACATTGCATCTCTGCGTGGCGCTTTGCAGGCCAACTTGAATTATATGCATAGCCTGGAGCGGGAAGACATGTTTGCAGCTGCCGCAACCAACACGATTGGTGAGAAACCTCCCAAGTCTGCCGAGGCCCGTGCCTTCAAGCAGAAGATGGCATCGCTTTCCGCGTTGCATGGAAAGTTGACCACCGATCTGCCTTTTGCAAAGCGCGAAGTCGCCATGGGAAAGATTGGACCAATGGAAATGCAGGAGACATTCCGGCTCTTGCGGATGATTATGATACCAACGGTCGGCCTCAGCTGTATGGCTGACATTTTTGTTCGCATTGCGGAAACGAGAGGATGGGATCGAGACGTTGACTTCTCTGAAGCGAAAGCTGAAGATGCCACTAACGAAAGTGAAAAGCTTAGGATCAAGGCTGTCAATGATTGGCATGCTCTCATGAAGCGCCTCCGAGAACCCTTTGGCCAGATCACTCAGACCATTGACGATGGGTTAGAGCATGTTCGAGTGGTGCTGCAGCTCGGGGCGAAAACATGGAAGAAGACGAGAGGAGAGCCAGATGTCGAAAAGGGAGACGACAAGCCTAAACCTGGAGACGAAGGATTCGCACAATCCTTTCTGCTTCAGTCCAATGCCTTCCACGAAAGTAAGCAAGTGATGTTACGAGAGTGGTCATCTTTGCACGGCATCGAATTGCCGGAAGGATTCTTTGATCATCCCGAAGGAATGGACGTCAAGACCCCTGGTTGGATGCAGGAGGGCATGCTGACCGAGTCGCACAAGAGACTTCGACGACAGCTCTTCCTATGCTTGTATATGGAGTTTCTACTGATTAGCATTGCTCGACGCACGTACAATCTCATCGTAGCCGTGGATACGTTGCGCGCCAATGGTAAGCTCGACAAGAAGAGATTGATCGTACCAGGCTACAAGAGATCTCGAAAGTGGTTCATGAGCTTGTTCCGAGGTAATGAAGATGCTCATGATGACAATGATTTTGCTACGGACGGCCAGACACGTCAGGTATATCTTGGCGATGCGTACCAGAGGAGGAAAGACCCGGAGCACTTGCCCCCTGTGAATGCCTGGGAGAAATTTGGAGACAACTTGAGAAAGATTTCGCATTTCTTCCAGTCTCCTGCTGCTGCGTTCGCACTACGAGCTACTATTGCAACGATGAGCATCGCTATCATCAGCTATCTCCGGGACACGCAAGCATTTGCTACGTCTGAGCGATTGTTCTGGGCACAAATTATGGTACGTCCTGGCACATCTGAATATCTATGTTCTCCTCACAGCCCACTGAAGCCCCAGCCTACTACTCCACAACAAGCCTCGAGACAGATCCATTGAGGCGATGTCGTGTTTTGAAACGTCACCTTCTTACCATTCATTTTTGCAGGCATCCATCTCAATGGTTCCCACTGCTGGTCAGTCTCTCCGCTCATTCTTCTTCAGAGCCATTGGCACAGGTCTCGCTATGGTCACTTCGCTCGTGGCCTGGTACATTGTCGATGAGCACACAGCGGGGATTATCGTCTTCTTCTTCGTCGTGCAGCACATCGGCGCGTACATTATGCTCAAATACCCCGTCTACATTCAGGTAGGAGTGATTTTCCAAATCACCAACTCGCTCATCGTTGGCTATGAGCTAGAAGCCCGGAAATTGGGGGTGGATGTGGCGACAAGTAACGGGCAAGCGTACTATCCCATCTATGTGCTTGGGCCGATACGACTCGCAACCGTGTGTGCCGGCATTCTCGTGGCCTGGATCTTCACGTGGTTTCCATATCCGATCAGCGAACACAACGTACTGCGGAAGCAGCTCGGGTCGTCA
>Ga0065703_1000527_pt1 | contig 12623 bp, 11 predicted proteins | sample SwiRhicommunBV21_FD_59090 | JGI IMG/M metagenome (GOLD analysis project Ga0065703, IMG submission 59090) | Switchgrass rhizosphere microbial communities from Buena Vista Grasslands Wildlife Area, Michigan, USA - BV2.1 v1 | ecosystem: Host-associated > Plants > Roots > Rhizosphere > Soil ...
TTATTTAGCTGAATAAAAATATAGTCATTATAAAAAAAATGATAATTTCAATTAAAGTGTGATGAGGTTAAAAGTTATTGTTTATAAATGAGAAAGTAGACAAAAATGCCTCATTGAAAATAGACCGTGAGATATGTTAAAAATACTTATAAATGTGTAAAAACAAATTTAAGTTAAATTGCATTTATATTTTATATTTATTGGGGATGGAAGATTAAATGGAAGATGCTATTACCAAAATCTAGAAAGTAATGGTAATTGATGACTCAAAAACCATTCGCCGTACAGCCGAAACTTTATTACAGCGAGAAGGCTGTGAAGTGATTACTGCGGTGGATGGATTTGAAGCTTTGTCCAAAATTGCAGAAGCAAATCCAGATATTGTTTTTGTCGATATCATGATGCCTCGTTTAGATGGTTATCAAACTTGCGCTTTGATTAAAAACTCTCAAAATTATCAGAACATTCCCGTTATCATGCTCTCTAGTAAAGATGGTTTATTTGATCAGGCAAAAGGGCGTGTGGTAGGTTCAGATGAATACTTGACGAAACCTTTTAGCAAAGATGAATTGTTAAACGCGATTCGTAATCACGTAAGTTCATAATTAAGTAATTTAAGGGCAAAGAAATGACACGTATTCTCATTGTTGATGATTCACCAACAGAAACTTTTCGTTTTAAAGAAATTCTAACCAAGCATGGTTATGACGTACTTGAAGCATCTAATGGTGCAGATGGTGTAACTTTGGCAAAAGCAGAACAGCCTGATTTAGTTTTAATGGATGTTGTCATGCCAGGTGTAAATGGCTTTCAGGCAACCCGCCAGATTACCCGTGATGAAGACACTAAGCATATTCCTGTGGTAATCGTGAGTACTAAAGATCAGGCAACTGACCGAGTATGGGGCAAGCGTCAAGGTGCAATCGACTATCTGATTAAACCTATCGAAGAAAAGCAATTGATTGATGTAATTAAACAATTTCTAAAGTAACTCATCCATCCATAAAAACATAAATAACGGGGTTATATGCCCGTTTTATAGGATCGAGTATGGCAGCGAATGGATTTATCGAGTTACTTCGTTTGTCTAAACGGGGTAATAAGAATTACGCTTCAGTTCAAAATGAAGCACAGCGATGGTCAGGAATTGCTTTTGAAATGAGAGGGCAATACTTCGTCGCACCACTTGGGGAAGTGTCAGAAGTTATCTATCCACCGAAATATACGCCAGTTCCAAATGCTCAAAGTTGGGTGAAGGGTTTGGCGAACATTCGTGGACGGTTACTTTCGGTTTCTGATTTGGCTCATTTTATTTCAGGGCAACGAAGTACATTTTCGTCTGCCCAAAAAGTGTTATGTATTAGCCATCACGACCAGTATGTGGGGTTGGTTGTGGATCAGGTCTTGGGGATTCAGCACTTTAATAAAAAAAGTTTTTTTTTCTCAAAGCTTAGACTTGGAGGAAAATCTAAAAGATTATTGCCAAGGTTATTTTCATCAACATAACCAGCATTGGCATGTCTTTTTATTTAGTCGTTTATTGCAAAACCCACATTACATGAATGCATCGACAAAATTTATAAACTAATTTTTTACGCTGTGAAAAACAGAGTATTTTCTGGGGAGAAGCTATGGGCTTTAAGCTTAAAAAGAAAGGCGGCAATCGTGTTGCGTCCGAAAAATCGGGTCTCAATTTTATTGCAAAAATCCAGTCGGGAATTGAGCAATACGCCAGTTTATTTGGGGAAAGTGAAAAGTCCAAGCCTATCCTTTATGTAGCGTTGTTATGTTTATTATTTGCTTTAACTTCGCTCGCTTATTTATTTTATAGCGTACCTCGACATAACGAATTAACACGTAGTTTGGGTGAGTTGCGCTTATTGTCACAAACTATTTCTAGACAGGCTACTGAAGCAACGGCTTCAGGATCACCTAAAGCCATGAAAGACTTGGCCGAATCAAATAAACTTTTTGCAGAAAATATCAAAGATGTTGAAAATATTCATGGTACATCTTCAAAAGAATACAAAAAGGTTGCGGTTCTGTGGAAAGCTTTGTCGTATGACATTAACTTGATCTCGTCACATCAGGACGTAATTAATCAGTTATACAACATGAATATCTCGATTAGTGATTCTATTCCTGAGATTCAGGCTGAATATAACTTGATGGTCGATAAGATGGTTCGCGAAAAAGCACCGAGTAGTCAGGTGATTATTGCTAAGAACCAAGTATTTATTGCAGAACGTATTTTACGTTCTATTAACACCGTTTTAGTTGGTTCAGAAAATTCTCAGACCTCAGCACATGACTTTGGTGTCGATATTGAGACCTTCGGTGTGTATTTAAATGCACAGCTAAACGGAAATGCTGAATTGGGTGTTGCTAGAGTTGAGTCTCCAGAAGTACGTGAATCTTTGGAAGGTATTAAATCTGAATATGATCAAGTTTTAAAATCTGCAGCGGCATCAGTTCTTAAACATACAGACCAGATTGTAAACGTACGTCAATCATCAGGTGAGATCTTCTCGGAATCTGATGAAATGTTATCTGTATTGGGTGATCTCTCTAAGCAAACACAGTATGGTTGGAAAGCCTTTGTTTTAGTTGCGCTTCTTACATTATCACTTATTGGTTTAATTAGCTCAGTCTTAAAGCTTTTATCACTTCGTAGTAAAGCGGATAAACAACGTGTAGCGACCTTACAAGAAGAATATGACCGTAACCAAAACGCGATTTTACGTTTATTAGATGAAATTGCCGACTTGGCAGATGGTGACTTGCGTTCATATGCAACGGTATCTGAGGACTTTACAGGAGCGATTGCCGACTCGATTAACTTCGCGATTGACCAATTACGTGATCTTGTATCCCGAATTCATGAAACTTCTCAGGAAGTTGCCCGCTATACGCATGATACACAAAATATTACTAACCAGTTGGCAGAAGCATCAGAGCATCAGGCACAAGAAATTGCTGGCGCGTCGACTGCAATGAATGAAATGGCATTGTCTATTGACCAAGTATCTTCAAATGCATCTGAATCTACCGAAGTAGCAGAGCGTTCGGTAGAAATTGCTTCTAATGGAGCACAAGTAGTAAACCGCTCAATTGAAGGTATGGACACGATTCGTGAACAGATTCAGGAAACCTCTAAACGTATTAAACGTTTGGGTGAGTCTTCACAAGAAATTGGTAACATCGTATCGTTAATTAATGACATTGCGGACCAAACAAACATTCTTGCATTAAATGCAGCAATTCAAGCATCTATGGCAGGTGAAGCAGGGCGTGGTTTTGCCGTGGTTGCAGACGAAGTACAGCGTCTTGCAGAACGTTCTGCATCGGCAACTAAACAGATCGAAACTCTGGTTAAAACAATTCAGACCGATACGAATGAAGCTGTTATTTCAATGGAACAAACAACCACTGAGGTTGTGCGTGGAGCGAACTTGGCAAAAGATGCAGGTATTGCCTTGGACGAGATTCAAAAAGTATCTGGTGACTTGGCAAACTTGATGGCCAACATTTCTGATGCAGCAAAACTTCAGTCTGCATCTGCAAGTCACATTGCGACAACCATGACCGTCGTACAAGAAATTACTTCGCAAACGACAACTGCAACATTCGATACAGCGCGTTCTGTTTCTGAATTAGCAAATATGGCAGAGTCATTACGTGAATCGGTAACGGACTTTAAATTACCTGATTAAATTGGGGACGAGGATAGCTGTTTCTATACTAGCTATTCTTCTAAAAAGTATTAACAACACCAGATAAATATTGGGGACACAGCTATTTATCTGGTGTTGACTCTGTCGTTTTTCTCCATTTAGGGGACAAGCAAAAGAAGCCTTTGCTATGAAAGAAATATTAAAAACTTTAACTGAAGCAATGATGCTACCGGAAGATAGCTATTCTCAACAAGATGCTGAATTTCTTGATATCTTCGTTGAAGAAATTGAAGAAATTTTTGTTGAATTGCAATCTTTGATTCATGAATGGATGCAATCTAAAAATGTTGCTACGCTGACTGAAATCCGTCGCCATTTTCATACCTTGAAAGGTTCGGGGCGAATGATTGCAGCGAAATCCTCTGCTGAGCTTGCTTGGACTGTAGAAGATACGCTTAATCGGGTAATCAATGAGAGTCTCACATTAACTCCTAACATCCAACAATATGTTCAGTTGGTATTTAAGTTCTATTTCTTTAAATTAGTAGATGACTTTAAATCTAAAAAGGAACATGCAGTAGATTTTAGACCTCTTATTTTATTGGGACAACAATTACAACAACAGCAAAGTTTAGAGCCTGCTTTAGAAGAACTTCTATTATTGTCGGATACTCTCACTGCGGAAACTAAGACTGGTTTAGAGGTGGGTGATTTAGAACAGGAATCAGATAATTTCACTCTAGAAACCGCCGTAGAAAGTGAACATAACCTTGCTGAAACCTTAGTTTTATTTATGGAAGAAGCGGAGGAGCACTTAGCGACTATCGATCAGTTCTTAGAACAAGAAATACATCAGCACGAGAGTTACAATGCATTAATCCGTGCATTACATACGCTGCGCGGCAGCTCGGCAATGGCTCAGGTAGAAGCAATTTTTGATGCTAGTACTAAAGTTGAGCATTTATTTAAAATCCTATTACAAGAAGAGCTTTCTTCTCATTCAGAAGAAATTTTACTACTCCGTGATTACCGCCAGTTTATTCGAAATTGTTTAGATCTATTGGCTGCGCATTGCTCTAATGAGCAATTAGAATCTAACCTGAAACAGTTCAATCAGGTTTGGGATGCTTATATGGAGCAGCATGGGGAGCATGCGAGCCCGCTCACGCCTCCACATGGTTTAGTATCTCAGTTGTTACAGCTAGATGTTTCAGAATTACTTGATGCAGAGTTAGATTTTGAGAAAGGAATTCGTTCTGAGTTTCCTCATTATATTGAACGTTTAAGTGAACAAGCTGATTTGTTATTGCAACATACTCAGTCGCAGGCCATGGTTGGTTTATATGAATATACGAACCAGCTGAAAGATAGCTATGACGTATTGCTTGATCGACCTGATTTATTGCAATCAGATTATGTTTTTGAAATTTATCAGAAAGCACATCAACAATTAATTCAGTTATTTGATGCATTAGCTGCGGGTCAAAGAGTTAGTATTATTGAGCAACACCAAAATATTTTGGAAGAGCTCAAACTATATACCCAATATATTCCAAGCCTTAATTCTGAACCATTAGAAAGTCATCAGGAAGTTGTTGAGTCACTCTTTAGTGCTGATGTAGAACAAACAGCAAATGAATCTTCAGCATCTATCGAAAGTATACTAAATGATCATGTAGTCATGAGTCAGAGTGTGCGTTTAGATCGCCAGTTCATGTCTACTGAGCACGTAAACCGTTATTTTGATCCAGAACTGTTAGATATTTTTCTTGAAGAAGCCGATGAGTTGCTTGAAGGAATGGATACAGATCTTAATATTTGGGTTAATGATCAAGAGAACTTTGCTGCTCTTAATAATCTGATGCGCTATTTGCATACCTTAAAAGGTGGGGCAAATATGATTCAGGCAAATTATATTGGTTTAATTGCACATGAACTAGAAAGTATTTATGAGCGCTTAATTCAAAGACAGTTAATTACTTCATCTGCTCTCATTGATTTTATCCGTCTGGTTCAAGATGATTTAGCTGATCGCCTACAAATAGTACGTGAACAGCACCTAGATTATGCTGCTTCTCATACTATTCAAGCGCTTAAGAATGCAGGTAAGGTATATAATTCACTCGGGTCTGCTGTTAAAGAGATGCAAGCAGAGTCTGAAACAGATGTTATACCGGAATCAAGTTTTGAAGTATTACAACAAGAAGCTATACACAATACTGCGTTAAATCTCGATGAGTTAACTTCTAATTTTGAGCAGATTGTTGAGTCTAATATTAGACTTGTTGAACACACAGAATTACAAGTTTTTGATGCAGAAGGCTATACAGACAGTATCCAAGATCAGGATATTGACTCTGTTGTCGAGCAGACATTTATGGAGGAAGCGGCCGAGCTGTTAGAGATGGCCGATCACCTATTAAAGCAGTGGTTCGAGCAGCGTACCAATCGTAGTATCTTGCTTCAGCTTCAAAGGGCAGTGCACAGCTTGAAAGGTGGTTCCCGTATGGTGGGACTTGAAACCGTACAAGCGATTGCTTATCAACTTGAAAACGCTTTTGAAAAATTTGCGCTTTATCATTTTAGCTCAAATATTTATGACAACTTGCTAGAGAGTGCGATTGTTTGGTTAAAAGAAGCAATTTTCAAGCAAAATTATCAACATTTTGATGGTTTACAACAAAGTTTAGAAAATATTCAGTTTATTGAAACTGCAATACAAATTCCAAGTAAGTTGACTAGAACTGATCTATTTAGTACTGAACCTGTAATGAGCTTCGTGCAAGGTGATGGGGCAGAACCACCGCCAATGATGGGGGCATGGGAACAAACGCAGCATCTTGAACAAAATAATGAGATGATCCGGGTTTCGGCAGATTTAATTGAGAAAATGATTGATTTGTCTGGTGAAAATTCGATTAACCGTTCACGAATTGAAATGGATCTAAGTCAATTTGGCCATACGTTAGTGGAAATGGAATTAGCCATTCAACGACTTGCAGATCAGTTACGTCGAATGGAAGGCGAATTAGAAAGCCAGATTATTGCAAAACACGGTATTGAGCACTCTCGTTATACAGAATTTGATCCTCTAGAGATGGACCAATATTCTTCATTGAATCAATTATCGAAATCACTTGCCGAATCTGCATCGGATTTAGTGGATTTCAAAAATACATTATCTGAAAAAATCAGAGACACTGAAAGTTTGCTGGTACAACAGTCACGTATTCAGGCCGAAATTCAAGAAGGTCTCATGCGAACACGATTAGTACCATTCTCTCGATTGCTACCTCGTTTACAAAGAATTGTGAGGCAGACTTCTACTGCGTTGGATCGACCAGCAGAGCTTTTTGTTAATAATACCGAAGGTGAATTAGACCGGACAATGCTAGAGCGTTTGGTTACGCCACTTGAGCACATGCTTCGAAATGCAATTGACCATGGTTTAGAAGATCGTGTGCACCGTGAACAAGCGCGAAAACCAGAAACTGGACGTATTGAACTGAATATTCATCGTCAAGGTACGGATGTTGTTGTTACATTTAAGGATGATGGCCGAGGTATTGATATCGAGAAGGTCCGTCAAAAGGCCCTATTGTCTGGTTTGATTAATTCTGAGCAAGTATTAGAACATCAAGATATTTTACAGTTGATTTTCCATCCAGGGTTAAGTACAGCTGATCAAGTCACTCAGATTTCAGGTCGTGGTGTAGGACTAGATGTTGTACAAAGTGATATTAAAGCTTTGGGCGGACATGTGAGTGTCGACTCTGTGTATGGGCAAGGAACAATCTTTACCATACGTGTTCCAACCACAGTAGCTGTTAGTGATGCCTTAATGGTTAAAGTGGCTGATCAACAATTTGCAATTCCTTTGGCTCAAATTGATCGAATTGTTCGAGTTTCACCCACATCATTAGAACAGTATTTTGGAAGTGCACAAGAATTCTTTGAATTTGAAAATAAACGCTATCCATTACGCTATTTATCTGAGTTTGTTGGTAATCAACCAATTCCACGTTTAAGCGGGATGATGTATTCACTACCAGTATTAATGATTAAGACAAATAATGGACAAACAATTGCATTATTGGTTGATCAGCTTATTGGTTCACGTGCGCAGATTGTGGTCAAGCCAATCGGGCAGCAGTTCTCTAGTATTGGTGCGATTGCAGGCGCAACTATTTTAGGTGATGGTCAAGTTTGTCTAATTCTAGATGGACAAAATATTGCTCGCCAAATTCAGTCTACCCGCAGACATAAGCAGCTTAATGAAGCTATCTATAGACAACGTGAGTCTGATGAACGCCGTCTTATTATGATTGTGGATGACTCTGTCACAGTCCGTAAGGTAACGACTCGTTTACTCGAACGTCAGGGCTATGACGTAGTCACTGCAAAAGATGGTATCGATGCAATTGAGCAGTTGGAAAATATTAAACCAGATCTGATGCTGCTTGATATCGAAATGCCGCGAATGGATGGCTTTGAGGTACTTAACCTCGTGCGACATCATGATCTACATCAAGATATGCCAGTCATTATGATTACATCTAGAACTGGCGAAAAACACCGTGAACGAGCATTTACTTTAGGGGTTAACCAATACATGGGTAAACCTTTCCAAGAAGAAGACTTACTTCACAATATTGATGCTTTTTTCACGATACGTGAAGAGGAACTTGCCTAATGAAGAGTCATATCAGTACATCTTTAATTAATGAAATGGATCAGCAAGAACTTCAACATTTAATTACTGTTTCAACTGGTTTTATTGATGCATATATTATTGAATGTGATCAGCAAGTGCCGATGCTATTACCACAAAACATAGTGTTATCAGCTATGGATGTTAAAAATGGTATCAAGCATATTGAATGGCATGACGTAAAACTTCCAGTCTATACAGTGCATAATGAAATTGATTCGCGAGCGGTGGCATTAGTTATTGAAAGTGAAGATATCAGCCAACGTTTTGCACTCATATGTAAATCGATGCCAGTTTCAGTTCGTCTGCGCATTTCTGAAGTCGTAGATGAAAACGAAGGTATACAGGACTCTTTGCAGCACCCAACTGTATTTAAATATGTGCGTATGGAGAATCAACGCTACCACGTTCCTAATTTGCAATATATCCAAAATTCGCTTCATCTATAAAAAAAAGGAACTCAATTTGAGTTCCTTTTTTTAATTTTTATTTAGCTAATAAATTTTCTAAAATTTGTTCATAAATATCAGTCAGTGGATCGAGGTCATGTACGTCAACATGTTCATTAATTTGATGAATTGTTGCGTTAAGAACGCCTAACTCCAATACCTGTGCGCCTGTTGGAGCAATAAAACGTCCGTCAGAAGTACCACCACTTGTTGAAAGCTCAGTTTCAGTGCCAGTTACATTTAAAATAGCAGTTTGAGCCGCATTAACGAGTTCACCAACTGGAGTCAGGAAAGGTAAACCAGAGAGATTCCAAACGATTTCATACTGTAAACCGTGTTTATCTAAAATCTCATGAACACGTTGTTTAAGCTGTTCAGCAGTCACTTCTGTTGAATAACGGAAGTTAAAAGTAACTTCTAAAGTACCTGGAATTACGTTGGTTGCACCAGTTCCAGCATGAATATTTGAAATCTGAAATGATGTTGCTGGGAAATATTCATTTCCATTATCCCAAACGCTTTGGCATAGTTCTGTTAAAGCAGGTGATGCTTCATGAATTGGGTTTAGTGCTAAATGTGGATAAGCCACATGGCCTTGTTTACCTTGGACCTTTAATACAGCATTGAGGGAACCACGACGCCCATTTTTAACAATATCACCTAATTTATGAGTACTTGAGGGTTCGCCGACCAAACACCATTTAATTTTTTCATTACGTTCTTCAAGAGTCTCAATAACCTTGACCGTACCGTTAACCGCAGGACCTTCTTCATCAGAAGTAATCAGAAATGCGATAGATCCTTTATGGTCTGGGTGTTTTGCTACAAAACGCTCAGATGCGACAACCATAGCTGCCAAAGCTGTCTTCATATCTGCCGAACCGCGACCATATAATTTTCCATCGCGGATTTCAGGTGCAAATGGGTCTGAATTCCATGCTTCTAATTTACCTGTCGGGACTACGTCAGTATGACCTGCAAAACAAAATACAGGTTCTTCAGTTCCACGACGTGCCCAGAGATTATCTACCTCACCAAAACGCATTGGTTCAATATGAAAACCAACTTGGCTTAAACGGTCTGCCATGATGGTCTGGCAAGTGTGATCAATTGGAGTAACAGAAGGTTGTTGTAAAAGTTCTAGGCTAAGCGAGAGAGTATCTGAATGGTTCATACCGGAAATTGCGTGCTGATCAGGTGAAATATAGTCCGATATAATAGGCGAATCTCTACCTGATGGGTACGTAAAAATAAAAAAACCTTATCGGAATGATAAGGTTTTTTAGTGACAACTCTAACTTACATTTTATCTTGTGTTTTTTCAGCAGTATTCGTTACAGCATCACCTGCTTTAGAAACATCTTTACCAAAACCCTTAAACGTATTACAGCCTGTTAAAACAACAGCAATCATTACAGAAGCAGCTAAAACTTTTTTCATCATTTTCTCCGTTTAAATTTAATAATGAAGTAAATTTAGATTAAAAAACAAACTGAAAAAGAAACATGACTGTTTAATAGTAAAAACGTTATAAAATGTGTCTAGAATCTTAAATTTATTGTTAATTATTTAAATTTCTGAATGTTGGACTTCAATTTTAAGTGTGAAGGGTGTCTAAACATAAAAAACTGAACCTCCTGACCACTTTTACAATATAAGCCGTCTGTCCACCAATGTGCTGGGGCGGAACTAGGCTGTTTATTTGGACACAGCCATTCGTGCCTTTCTAATCGATAAAAAGAAGAATGAGGAATTGTGGTGCCCCAATATCCCAAACGACGCTTTAAATTGACCCAGTCAGGTAGGGGCTGCTGTAAATTTAAATCTAAAGGGAGATAAAGTTGTCCCTTTAAAACTGCAAAGCGTTGATGAATTTCAAAGTTTAATGCTTCAAGAAATTGAAATTGTTTGTTGGTAAAGTGGTAAAGCTTTTTGCTTAAAGTATCCTGACGGTTCAGGCCAATCCATTGTTCTAAATGTAAATCTGCCTCACCGAGATAATATTTTAAGGCGACCTCCCAATGTTCAATTTTTTGAGTGTCTTTATTTAAAATTAAAAAATCCAGCTCGCCTAATGTTTTTGCCCCTTCAATTTTTTGAATACTATGTCCCAATAATTGATAGGGATGGTACTGATCCTCTTGTAGCCAAAACCAAAGTAGATGTTCAAAGCGTAAACCTAGGCGTGTACTTTTAAGCTGAGATAAAAATTGAAGTAGTGGTTCTGGTGATTCATCAAGTTCTTTTAACCGTGGCAAATAATTTTGAAAATGATCTTTCCATATTTTATCGCTATGCAAATTAAAGTGATGCTGGATAGATAAACTTGTGGGTAATTGGCAAAGTAAATTTGGGCTGGCAATACAAAAAAGCGAGTTGTCGAACGATAGGATGTTGAAATTGTAGCCATGGCTCGAAATAGGACGTTTTAACTGAGGCAATATTCATACATTTAATACTCGAAGTAATTCATCCTAATTTCATAACGGATCAACAAAAAAACATTAGAAAAACACTTTATACTAACGCCAACAGCAGGTTAAGGTTTATGTATGCGAACATTGTTCTGGCGCTCTTTAGTCGTGATTTTTATCACGCTAGGCATTATTGGAGCAATTTTACCAGGTATGCCGACAACAGTGTTTTTGATTCTGGCTGCTTGGGCTGCTTCAAAAGGCTGGCCACAAATGGATGATTGGTTGTTAAATCACCCTAAATATGGACCAACATTACGTAATTGGCGAGCCAATGGCACAGTACCTCGTAAAGCGAAGTGGATTGCAAGCATAATGATGGCAATGAGCGGAATTATAATGCTATTTACTTCAGCGCCACTTTTGGTCAAGGCTTTTACTGATATTACTATGTTCATCGTTGCAGTTTGGTTATGGCTACGCCCTGAGCCAGAAAACAAAGACCACTAATATTTTGTTTTTCAACATGGCTGTGTATAGAAATATAGGCAATGGTTAACCATTGTTGAGCTGTAAAACCTAACAAATATATTCAAAAGTGATATTCAGATAAGAGAATAAGTTCAATGACTCAATTTAAACTCGAAGATGCTGATGTTCTCATCGATTTAGCAAATCAAACGTTAACTTTGCCTAAACATAATAAGTTTTATGTTGTCTCTACCGGAAAGAATGGAATTGGTGAGCAGGAAAACACGGGTAGAACACCACGTGGATGGCACAGAGTGGCTAAGAAAATTGGTGCAGAGTCTCCCAAAAATGCAGTTTTTATCGCGCGTAAGCCAACAGGGGAGGTTTATAGCACTGAGTTAGCTGCCCAATATCCTGAACGAGACTGGATACTTTCTCGTATTCTCTGGTTAGATGGCCTAGAGACTGGGTTTAATAAAGGGGAAGGCCACGACACTATGCAACGTTATATCTACATTCATGGAACTCCAGACACGCAACCAATGGGGGTGCCAATGTCACATGGGTGTGTTCGAATGCGTAATGAAGAAATCATTGAGCTATTTGATTTAGTTGCTGAAGATGCATTAGTTTATTTATCTGAACAATCTTTAACCTGAGTGCGAGTTTTATCTATTCTTGGTTAGCGGTGTAAATGCAGAAAATATTGAAATAAGTGTTTAAATAAAATACAAAAAATTGTTTTTTACTTAATAATGACTTATTTTTAATCATTCATTCGCATTTTTTTAAAAAGAAGTCGAAAAGCGTTTGACACCTGTTAAAGATTCTCTATAATGCACCTCACAAACGATGAAGACGTTAAAGGGCGCTTAGCTCAGTTGGTAGAGCGTCTGCCTTACAA
>Ga0065703_1009831_pt1 | contig 12172 bp, 6 predicted proteins | sample SwiRhicommunBV21_FD_59090 | JGI IMG/M metagenome (GOLD analysis project Ga0065703, IMG submission 59090) | Switchgrass rhizosphere microbial communities from Buena Vista Grasslands Wildlife Area, Michigan, USA - BV2.1 v1 | ecosystem: Host-associated > Plants > Roots > Rhizosphere > Soil ...
TTTTCTTTTTCTTTTTGTGATTATTGGTAAAATTATAGGATCCCAGGTGCCTGACTTACGGAACTTGTGTCACACCAAATGACAAACTCACAATGGTGCTCGTGAATAACAATTTGAAAATGATTGATGCACCCCATGGCTGCAGTCGTTGTTCTTGTTGTTGTTCTTGTTCTTGTTCCTGTCGTCGACCCGTATCTTCCCTCCCACCAAGAAGTGGAGAGCGCTCCGATGCCGTCGAACATGTACTATTCGTATTATTCATCACTGTCGATTTCGACTTGACAGATTCACGATCCCCGTCTTCTCCTCCCGCAGCCATAATATCAACATATAAAGTCGCGGCGGCAGCGGCACGTTGTTTGTCAATTGTGGCGCATCGAATATTGTATATAGATCACACACACACAAAAAGTAGCAGAAACAGAAAAAGAGAGAGAAAGAGAAAGAAGGAGAAGTTAGGTGGTTTGGTGATTTGGTTGATTGGTTGAGGCTACTCTACCCAAAGGTATTGCGTGCCCCCCCGACGCCGGCGATTCTACCTTACCTTACAGTAGCTTGGCCGAGATAGGGTACAAGTACAGTAGCTTAGTGGCTTATGTCCGATATGTGAAGAAGGCCACCTGCAGGGAGGAAAGGGAAGGGACCAACCGGTTTCCGCCGTTGGGGAAATCTTGGTGGGACCTTCCCTTTCCTTCCTTGTTCGATAAGAGAGAGAGCCCTTCAGGTTGGGTGGGTCGGAAAAGTCGGCAAAGAGACGTTTTGCAGATACCAGGTATATTATATAAGATAGGTAGGTATACATGAAATTCTATAAATGTTTTTTGCAAGGAATAAAAGTCATAAGAGGGTATCGTGGGCACACCGACAGAGATCTACATGGGATAATTCTCGCGGCATCTATCAAGCTGTTTCGACCGAGAGAGTAGAGAGAAAAAAAAACATGTATAAGGTATCGTGGTCTGGTTGAAATCATCCTTTCGTATTCGTATCAGGTTTCTACTCCAGTCACTACCGTACTGTCTCATGCAACTAACAGGTCATCCCGGCTCATATCTCGTGAGAAACAGCTCCAGAACTTCAACTCTTCTCTTCTCGACCACTCCTCTGCCTTTCTCATTCCCTTCCGGTAGCCTGATCACCGCAGGCGCGAAGACATTTGCCAATGCTCGCGCATGCAGCCTGCCGCTATCACTACCCGCAAGCACTGGGGACGGCTTTCCTTTCCATGTTGCCATTTTCTTCAGCCCACCAAAGGCCTTCTTAGTTGGACTCAGTGGAGTAGCAGTACTCGCTGCTTCGTCAAACAAGAGACGCTTACTGCCCGAGACTTCCTGCACTAGTCGTTCAAGCATGCTCGTGATCAGAATGAAGCTGATGCTATGGCTTGGACTGGTCGAGATGATTTCTTGAATGGCACTGCGTTGGTCATCGTTATGGCGTTTCCCTTTGGACTTTTCGATGCCATCAAGATATGCATTGACGAGAGTCCAAAGGTCTGATGTAACAATGCCATCGGGCATACTGTGCAGGAAGATCAAGAGGAGGTTGCTCAGAACGTACAAACGTTCAGCCCTGGGCATGGTGTCTGGGAGAGAAGCCTCGAGTGGCAGATCACAGTCGAGTGCGTTGCAGGCCTCACTGAGCGCAGCGTCCCCATCAGCCGTGTTCCGTTGCGTCCAGCCTTCTACATCGAACGGCCAAGCTGGGTATGTGGCCCACGGAGCTGTAGGTGGTGCGACGATGCTAACACTTTCGAGACTTGTCTTGGCTGAAGACGTGCTAGTACGTGGTGTGGGGGATGTGCTCGTGGTGGGTGTGGCGGGCGGGACATCGTGAATCATCTCCCACTCGGCCACCACTCTCGTGCTCAGCTCCTCTATCGCTTCCGTCAGCCTGAACAGCTCGCGAGGAGCAGAAAAACGTACGGGAAGCTGATTCTCGGTACTCTTTGCACTCTTCGCACTCTCACGAGACTGCCTTCGGCTCGGATCAGCGCCCTCACTTGACCCAGCAGCAAAAGCGTCCGCAGCTTGCACCGCATTCACTGCACTTTTTGCATTCTCTTTCCCGCTCTTATGACTCGGGGTCTGGCCTTGAAGTCTGCGAATACCACCCTCTGGAATTCGTACGAGGGTGTGTATTGTTCTTGTCAGGCTACTCTCCAGCCAATGTCCACGAATGGGTATAAAGTGATCGCGTCCATTCTCAATGCGCAGGACAAGAATGTCATCGACGTCAGGCTTTCCCTTCTCGTTGTGATGGCGCACATCTTTCATGTCACTAATCTTGAGCTCTAGCTCCACCACGGCCGCCTCTCCCGGTTTGAGTGTGATGTTCGGCGACGAAGAAGATGTGTTTGGTACCTGTATGCCTTCGATTTGGATTGAAAGCCATCTGGGTGCAATGCCACTATGTTCGTCGGGCTCCACAGGTCGCTCGATGAAGCTGAAATTAGCAGGGACACGGCTGGTGTTGGCGATGGTCAATGAGCGATGTTTGGCCTCCATATACCTCACATCCCCAAACCACACCCCTTCGTCGGTTCGACCACCAGGCAAATTTTCGTTCGACGCTGCAGCTGAAGTGTGCGTCTGCTTATCCACAACAACAGTCACATTAGGACGTCCTTCGTTCTCGGCTTTGTCCAATTCTTTAGCGCATTCGGCATGAATCCGAGCCTTTAACTCCGGCACAACGGCATCATATTTTAGCATGAAGCTCGCGTCCAGAGGCTTGTGATCAGAAGATAGCACTCGTTGATGAGCTGTGTAGTACTCCAATGTCAGCTCGTCCTCAAAACCTTCACGCGTCACAACTATGGCTTCGTCGCGCGCTCCCACGGCGTCATCGTACTCGTCGTACTCGTCGTAGTCTACAGCGTTGCCTCCATCGGTCTCAGGATCGTAGTCATACAGCACGTCCTCCTCTGAAGCGGCCTGGTCGACCCCACTTGCCCTCATCTCTTCGTCCTTCTTTCGAGCAGCCTCTTCTTCGCGTATTTTGGCTTCGTACGCCAGCTTATCCTTGCGAGTGCGGAACAAGATGCGATCGCACCAGGATGGCGCTCGTTTCTTTTCGGAACTGTCAAAGACACCCACACTCCCTGCATCATACTTGTAGGTCGGCAAGAAACTGATGGGTCCCTCTTTCCAACCATCGTGGAAAACTTTTCGCTTGCTCATCTGCTGCCGTAGTTCATCGTGTGGAAGAAGGGAATCGAGAGTGGTCTGTAGTGAAGTCGGATCATCTTTTGCTTGAACTTCGTCGACCAGCGTGCCTTGACGGGGATTGTCGCTGCTCGATCGTTGGTCATCCAGCTTGAGCCCATCATTGACTGATGCTGTTGCTTCCTTGACTTCGTCCTCGATTGTCTTCGCAGCCGGCTGACTAAGATCATACTGGTTCCTCGTATGCAGCATGAGGAGCCTTCGTACATCGTCTCCTGGTATTCCTTCCATTCTGAAGTTCAGATCACCACACCAAAAGGCAAAGTCTTCGTCTCCGATCATCTCGCCTGACGTCTGGTGTAGGTCCATAGCATCCTGAATCGGCTCGAACTTGGTCCTCTGCACAATCTGCTGAGTATCCCATATCCTTCGATCGAGAGCTGCTTTATCTGTGCCAGCTGCAAGATGACTATTGACAAAGACGAGTCTCGTGGTGTCTCCCAGCACGAGGCGAGCAGTCACGGCTCCTTTATTGCCCATGTAACCAAAGACCCCAGTGCCCACACTTGTGGTACTGACAGCTTTGATATCCCTTGCTACATCTGGCGAAGCATAAATGAGTAGCAAGAGCCCAAGAAGCTGCTGTTCTGCAACCAGCTGGTATCCTCGTGGCAAAGCCTCGAGCATCGACTCTTTCCATTTGTTTGCAGCCGCAGGATCGGTGTAAGGTCTCAAAGCCTCGCCAACAGCAGTAATATCGACGACTTCCTGCAGACCCAGAACATAGAGTCCGACATCCTCATCATGGGGGAGAACTGATTCATCTCCCCGTGGTAGAGTTTCCTTCTTCCGCTTGTATCTGCTCTCCTGTTCAGTCGCGTCTTCCACGACTTCTGTTCTCTCTTGAACATCCGTGGCGCCTGTCAAAGCATCTGCTATGCCTTTTCCTCCCACGAACCAGCCCCCGACGTCCTTCTCAGTGCCCTTGAAGGCCGCGACATTCCAAGTCCCAACCTTGATCCGGACGTGTTTTGGCCGAACATACTCCGTCCTTCGCTCGTAGACTGCTTGTGAGAGACTCGTGAAGGTCAGCTCATTATTGTCGTCAATGCCGTCCCCGTCAATGTGGTTTTGTTCATCGTCGTGGTCGCGTTGAAGGGTGGGGAATGCGCCAGGGACGTCTTGCATGAGACTCGAGTTACTGGCAGAGGAGATGCCACGCGAATGTCTGGAAGTGATGTTTGACATGGTGTAGAACGAAGTCGTTCGTTCTACTGCACAGCCCGTCCTTCTAGCGAACTCAATCTTGAACCAAAGTTATCACAGCGAATTATGCGGTAGATGCGCGAGAGAACAGCTGAAGGATCTCATAGTGGCGTACAGAGTATAGTTACCTACGTAAGTCGTCCACGGGTAGACTTAGGTATGTAGGTAGTAGGTATGTATACACGTACAGTAGGGCATTTTGAGTCTTGCCGTTATCCCTCTGTTAAATCTCAAGTGGGCTTTGATGATGCAGGTGTGGCCCCGGATTAGAACTAGGTAGAACTAGGAGGTAAAGGTAAAACTACCAGGTACCATAAGCTTCTAACGTGCCAAAACACCAACATCAATAACAAGGTAGGTTAGGTACACCGCATCACCATCTGCTCCTACGACGACGATGCCTGTCGGTCGCAAAAAGTCGCGTCAGCCGTCTGCTCAGCCAACTAGCGATTACGAGTCTGACACTGCTGCCAACTTCACCGACACCGCACCCATTCTCCCGCCTCCTCCGGTCAGGAGCAACGAGGAGCTCAATCTGCTGGTCCTCCGCCGCTGGCAACCCCACGTCACTTCGATCCTCACAATCGCGCCCTTTGCAGTACTTTACCTCTTCAGCGCCGAGTCACAAGGCTGGGAGAAGTGCGAAGTGCAAGGCTCGCTGTTCGTATGTGTATTGAGGAATGGCGGGTACAAGCTTGTGATTTTGAACAGGAAAGGCCTGGAGAACTGGGAATTTGAGCTCAGATCTGAAGAGGCCATCCAAGTCACTGAGGAGTATGTCATTGTGCAGAAAGAGGACCAGGACGGAGAAGTGCAGATCTATGGGATTTGGATCTTTGAGGAAAAGGGTGGGAACACGAGAGAGGTCATTGGGACTGCGATCTTAGGATGTGCGAGGGAGGTCGAGGCGTTGAACGATGAGTCCTTTGCTCGTGGGGATGACATCGGAAACGAGGGCGAAGAGGAGATTGTGGAAGGCTACGATAGGACATATGCGGAAGAATATGAGAGCCAGCAGCGAGCAGAGATGAATGAACGGGATGCGGGCCAGGAAGTCTGGCCTAGGCAAGAGACTCCGAGACAGACGTATGAGGCGCGGCTACCACAGCAGGCGCAGGGGCAGCCTATCGATCTGGCAACGCTCTTTGGCAAGGCGAGCGCGCCGCAAGCACATCCGCCCCAGCCTCCGGCAACACAGATCAACGTTGGTGGGACGGTTTTTACAAGTGCGCCTTTCGCTGAAGAGAGGCCAGCGGCTGCTAATGCACCCCAATTCCCACAGACCGCAGACACAAATTTTTCAGAGGAACAGCATCGCCTGCACAACCGGCCGAGCAGACGCAGCAAAATACACTACTTGATCTCTTCAAAATGCGAAGAGAGGGTGAGGAGAGCACAACCTCTGCACAAGCCCACCATCGCTTCGGAAAGAATAGAACGACTTATTATAAATCAAGATACCCAGGACTTACGTAGCTGAAGAAGAGCTGCCTTTGAGTACAATTCCATGGGAATGGGCTTTTTTTGGACTCTCCTTGGACTTCCTCTGGAACACCAGCCTGAGTGGCAAGCAGTCTGGGGAGGTTCCCAACACCGATTCTTCCACATGACATGTATACACCATCACTGCCAAACGATTAGCATCCGATCTTACGTCAACGATCTTCATGCGAGAACCCCAGGTCAAATTGTTGGTCAACTTAGGAGGTAGGCTGAACGTAGTGCCTGTAGGTTGCCTCGTGTGACAGTGACCTGTCACTATCGACAGTCTGAGGTTAGGATACGGCGAGGATGTGATGTTCACGCGTCGGCGACTGCATCAAACTTGGTGTGCATCGTTGCATCCACATACCGGAACTCAATATGCTCGGCCCCAGACTTCGCGTGCGGGACCCTGCAGGAGATTATGGAAGCATTGACTATTTTCGAAGAGTCTATACGTCAGAGTGAACGTGTGAACGGTTCTCAGCATCACGATTGACAAGTACGAACGTAACATGAGCCTGAGGTAGTACCTAAGGTAAGGCAAGGAGGTACAAGTACATCTTTGCACTGGAAACATGGTGTTCTCGTTGAACTTTTTTTCTTTTGCTGTCTTCCTCAAAGACCTTCCCGCTACATGATTAAAGCGCTGACCCATCCTTTGCACCGAGTCTGTGCACCTGCTACTACTGCCCGGCGTGCTGCTTTTATCAAAGCACCGTACATCTTGGCAACATCCATGAAAAGATCCGCCTCGGGTACATCCAAGATGTCCAACCCAGTAAAGCAACAGCACGAGGGACAACAGCCTAATAAGGACGAGCATGGCATGGAAGAGTGGAAGAAGCGTGCACCGTACAGAGTTCACGACGACAATGACAATTTCGAACACATCTACGAAGCAAGCTGTCACTGCGGGGCTGTCAAGTATGAGCTGAACAGAGAAGTGCCTTTGGATTCCAAGCTCTGCCATTGCACAACCTGTCAAACTCAACACGCAGCACCCTTTCAATGGGCTGCAATCTTTCACAAGGAGGACATCAATTTCAAGCATGGACACCATGATCTGGAGTGGTATGATCCCACCACCAAGTCGAAGGAACACCAATTGCCTTGCAAGGTGAGATGCAAGCATTGTTACAGCCCGATTATGGACGAAGGAAGAAACATGATCTTATTGTTTCCAAGCTTGATTAAGTTCAAGTCCGAGAAGGAGAAGCAGAAGTTCAGACCGAGCATGCATATGGTACTTATGGCTCGAGTTTCCAACTAGGTTTGGTAAATGCTGATGATGTCGTAGTTCTACACGCAGCGCGTCATGGACATTCCCGATGGTCTGCCCAAGTGGAGTGGGCTCAACAAGACTTCAGACCTCGTAGAGGATAGTCCTCCGGAGGCAATTCAGGAGCTGGAGCGGGAGCGGGCACAGCAGCAGCAGGAGGAGCGTGCGAATGGTGGTGCCAAGAAGGATGAGAAGAAGAAGTGAAAGCGTAAGCTGACGCAGGTCTCGCGAGAAGTGAAAAGATGGCGACGGTAAATTGAGCATTTTTTGCAGGAAGCGATCGGACAAGCGAGATAGATCGTCAGTTCCAACGTGACCAAGCGCGCTGCAGCCGTCTACCTCGACATGTCATGTGCCATTCGCAGAGAAGCATTCAGGTAGCCACACAATAAAATGTCCTCATTGAATTCAACACGGGGCGGAGGCTGCCTTTCTGTTGGACCACATCTCTCTCTCTCTCAGTTCGGTTCGCTTGCTGCCTGAGTTGGAGTTCCTTCCACTGCTTTGAGTACCCCATTCACTCCGCAACATCCGCTACATGAGATACCTACTGGTGTGTTGCTACCTTGTACAATCGCGTTACAGCTCAACTCACAACTACAGGTAGCTGCCTAAGCTACGTGTACCTTAACGCTTGAAAGGTTTCGTGCGCAGCGATATTGGTTGCCCACGGCGGCAGGAACGCCAAGCACCGACCTGCTGTGAGTTCAACCTCGTCCATCTGTGCTCGCGACTCGCGACGCCATGTCCTCCAGCAGGACCGCGTCACCACCGTTCGATAACTAATACAAGCCATGGCAGTTCTCATCTCAACCACTCCTGTCACTTCGCAAGGCCACAATGGCTGGTGTGCGAGGTAAGAAGCGCAAATTAACCGAATATACTGGACGTCGACCACCTGGAGGCCCGTCCAAGAAGCGCGCTACTGGCACCCATCCTCGCGGTAGAAACGTAGACTACGATAAGGAATACAAAGTTCGGTCTATTGTCGGCGAGAACGCAACACAGTATCATATTGACTGGGAGCCGGACGAGGAGTCTGGTGAAGTCTACGAGCCGACCTGGGAGCCTAAGGAGAACGCGAATCAGCTTGCGATCGACGAGTGGGAGGCTATCAAAGCTGCAGCTGCTGCTAATCAGAGCGCGGAGCAAGCAGGTATGTATTATCACGTGCAATATCGTCTTCCATAAAAAGAATATGCTAATGCGTTGCTGTCAGCTGCTGGAAGTGACACTGCTGCACCCCCAAGACGGACAAGGAAGATAATCGAAAGCTCACCTCCACCTCCATCTGAAAACCCTCAGGAATCAGGTACCACTACTGCCGCTGCCGCTTCTGCAGACGAGCAACTCCATCAGGATCTCGAGGCTGTTGCCGGTGCGACTGAGCCTGTGCCTGAGATTGAAGAGAGTCAACAGACTGAAGCCGAAAACCGTGACACTCCTTCTCTGAAAGCACTAATCAAAGAAGGATTTGTTGCGCGATCAAGTCCCCCGTCCAGCTATCTTGCTGGAGAATACCAGCGGATTGTCTCCCGGCCTGCAAGCAGAGACGAGGATCCAAGACCATCACAATCCTCACCATCACCAGCACTTGGTATTTCGAGTTTTCATCAGGCTTCGACTGTGCCACCAGAAGACTCCACACAAAAAAGCACGAATAGCACGAGTTTGGTCATTCCAGATTCGCAAAGTCAAGGCGCTATCCTTGAGGAGTCAACTTTCAAAGAGTTCTCTCCTACGCAGCGCTCTCCGAAATCGCAATTATATCAAGAATATCCCCACGAACCACTTACCGAGGAGCCACCCCAGTCAAGTCCGCAGTCAAGTATAGCTGCTGTTGAAGCGGCGCAATTGTTAGTCCCCTCCGCCATAACGCAAGGCTCAGATCGCCCGTCGCTAGGCTCGGCTACTGCTGAGGTACCCCATTCTGTGTCCAGCTCCAGAGCGGCGGCTGCGACCAACGTCACTGCCGAAAATCCCGAGCTTGTTATCGCAGAAGAAGCAGGCCTTGCTCTTGCTCAAAGTAGAGCAGTATCGAACAGTCTGGAGAGGCGAAGCGGAGGTCTTACTGCGACAGAACCTGCTATTGCGAAGCAGCCCAAGAAGTCGCCTTCTGGGTCGGATTCGGCCTCTACGGCTCAGGAAGCCCCGGACCTATTTCCTCCCACGGAGTCTTCCCGCTCACAAGACCAAGCAGTTGGACTTAGACAGGTGATCGTGATCTCAAGCACAGAAGACCAAAGTGATCAATCTGCTGTACTCGATTTCGATTCGTCAAACCGCGATACAGACTTCGAACCTCCTCCTGCTGCTCAGCGACCTCTACCATCGTCTCTACTCAATAAGACTTCTCAAGTGAAGTGTCCTGGACCATCTCAGATAAACACTGTCGAGCCGTTAACACAACAGCAAGACGTGTCCCAGGTTGAGACGCCTGTCGGGCTTTCTCAAAGCCACCAACAGGAGACGAGGAGGATTCACTATTACGGGTCGTCTCAATCTTTTCCCTTTCAAACGCAGATACACTCACAGACGACGCCGCGGAAACTCGGGTCTCCAATCAATTCCACACATACTCCTGGAAGTAAAGCATTGTTTATGCCCACAGCCGACCCGGAACGTCGGTCGTCTGTTGCTCACTTCTCGAGATCGCTAGAGTCTACTCCATTTCCTTCCTTACCACGCGACCCTCTTGGCGCTCTTGGTGAGAGCGCACCAGCTCGACTCTCTCTGTCTTCTCGAGAAGGACCGACGATGGAGTCTACACCGACGCCAAAGCGAGAGACCTTGGCGGAAAAGATTAAGCGATCACGAGAGGCCCGAATTGCAGCTCGAGCATCGGCAACACCAGTGCCGAGCGTTACCAGCAGCCTCGTCGACGGGAGCATTGAACATGCTCAGCCAGCCTCCGCGCTTCCTCCGAATCTGATTGCAGAGGTCGCGGTCGCGCAAGCTGCGCGACTGGGCTCTCCTTTCGCGTCCTTACACGACAGATCTCCATCCGCAATCCCGGCGGTGGAGGAGATTGCTCCTATCACACGGGAAGAGATGACGACGTCCGAAAGATACGAAACGCTCTTGCCGCAAGCACAAGCACAAGTACAAGCACAAGCACAAGCCCAGAACAGCTCCAAAATCGAAGCCGATCAGAATTCGACATTGACGAGCGCTGCAAATAATCTCCAAGATGCGCTTGGGGATCCAGAAGTGGCCAGCATTCATGTCGTCCCGATTGCTCCGTCGGCTTTCCAGCGTGACCAGTACCAAAACAATATCTACTTTGAGAAGAAACTCATCGAACAAGTCATGAATACCGGAGGAGCTTTGAATCACGAGACCCTTGTCCGCACCAATAAGTTTCTGGAGACGTTGCGTAAGATCGCTCTGCACCCTGACCTTATAAACCCAGAAACCTTGTCGCAGACCACCGAAAACGAGATTCAAGCAAAGTGGGACATCAAGACTAGTGCCAAGTTTGAGTTCTTGAACGAATTCATCAGGCACGTTTCTGACCACAACATACATGTTGCCGTCGTGGCGCATGGGGAGAGAATTCCGACTATGCTCCATAACTTCTTTCAAGGTATCAAGGTGCCGTGCAAGAGGTGGTTGCATCCTTCCAGTACCGACCCCGACTTGAGCCCAGTAAATCTCGGCGTCAAGGTTTCTATTATCGATCTGGATGGTGGACTACAAAATGTGGAGCGTGCAGATGTGGTTATTGCAATGGATCCTCTCGTGGACTATAGGCATCCGTTGGTACGTGCGGCACGAAATCAGACGGGCGACCAGGACAAGTGGTCTTTACTGTTACCGCTTGTGCTTCCGCATACGCTTGAGCATATCGAGCGGTCCTTGCAAGCAGACCTACCGCCTTCGATTCGGACCAAAATCCTTGCCAAGGCTACGAACGAATTTCGTTGGGAAGCAGGACGGCTAGAAAGCACACAATCACCTTTGAAGCACGCGGCCTCCGCCATCGCCGAGTTTCTGGACGACACTTCCGCAGACTGGCCAATTGCAGCACTGAGCCAGCTTGACGAAATGGACAGTCAGACAGAGAGTGATTTACAGGCAGACTCTCACGGCGTAAAGCGATCTGTGGATGACACGGGAACAAACATTACTGCCGAGACCAAACGTGCACGACTGAACTCAGTGTCTGGGACGCAGCTCCCCACTACTATCAACCCCCTCGAATTGGACATAACCCATGTTAGCGACTCACTTGACAAGGGCACAGAGTCAAACATGGATATGGTAGACGCACCCGGAGCCTCACCAAGCACAGAGCAGCGGCTCCGAGAAATTCTACAAGGCGTACAGGATCGTCTTGATGAGCATGTCAAAGCGCTGGAAGATTTGCAGTACAGACATGAAGATCAGCGAAAACATCTCGTTGAGGTCAAAAAAGAGCGTGATGCTGCTAGGTTAGCGGCAGAAGCGGCGCATGCTCGAATGGCAGGTGCGGAAGCGAACAATGCGACCCTGCGCATTGAACGAACGCAACTGAAGGAGGCGCTCGCAGAAGCAAAGAGTGGACTGCTCAGCCATGCCGTTCCTGAAATGCGCGAACTCGAAGCGGTGCGAATGTCTGCCGAGGCAGCAAAGCTCGAGGAAGAGAAGGCGAGGAAGAAGAGCGCAGCAGCAGAAAAGGAGCTCGAATGGACGCGGTCTATGTATCAGGATTCCTCCAACAGAGCTCGCGAGCTTGCGCAGAACAACGCCGAGCTCGAGACGCGCCTCGCTCTCGCATCACATACGGCACAAGGAGAACAAGCCCGAGCTCGGGAGATATCAATCCAGGGTCACAACAAGGCACTCGAGCAGGAGTGCCAGAAGCTGACCGCACAACTCGAAAACTGTAGACTTGCCTTGAAGAATAAAGACGAGCAGATTGCTTCGTTGAAGGAGGGAAGAGGGAGGATTGGAACTAGAGGAAGCTCTGTCCCACGGAGTCCCAGGATGGGAA
>Ga0065703_1000181_pt1 | contig 12094 bp, 11 predicted proteins | sample SwiRhicommunBV21_FD_59090 | JGI IMG/M metagenome (GOLD analysis project Ga0065703, IMG submission 59090) | Switchgrass rhizosphere microbial communities from Buena Vista Grasslands Wildlife Area, Michigan, USA - BV2.1 v1 | ecosystem: Host-associated > Plants > Roots > Rhizosphere > Soil ...
CCAATTGGTGTTTTTGGTTCAGTGGCCTATACCACCGCTAAATTTGGTTTAGATTCACTTCTACAATTGGGTTATTTAGTTTTACTGTTTTATGCAACCTGCATTTTATTTGTCGTTATTGTTTTAGGTTCAATTTTAAAACTTGCCGGTCTCAACATCTTCAAATTTGTGGCTTATTTTAAAGATGAGTTAGCGATTGTTTTAGGTACAGCATCTTCTGACTCTGTTTTACCCCAAATTATGAAAAAACTCAGAAATCTGGGAATTAAGGATTCAACTGTAGGACTGGTTATTCCAACTGGTTATTCTTTTAACTTAGATGGGTTTTCAATTTACTTAACTTTAGCTGTTATTTTTATTGCACAAGCCTGCAATATTGATTTATCTACGCATGACTTGCTGGCTATTTTATTAGTTTCACTCATTACTTCTAAAGGTGCACACGGTATTCCCGGTTCAGCTTTAGTTATTCTTGCAGCCACACTTTCAGTTATTCCAAGCCTCCCTGCGATTGGTCTAGTACTTCTACTTTCAGTCGACTGGTTCATTGGCATTATTCGTGCCTGCACCAACTTGATTGGTAACTGTGTTGCGGCCGTAGTCATTGCGCATTGGGAAAAAGATATTGACCATGCTCAAGCTAAAGCCGTGCTAAATACCAAACCTTAAATCCGTTCTAGAGAACATTGAATCATCTTTTTCTCAATGTTCTCTATTCTTCAAGCTGACAAGCAAGTAACGCCGTTTCAAAAGCCAACCAATCGTGATTATGTTCGCTAATCATTTCAATCCGGTTATCAATTCCCTCTTCGCCAGACTTATAATTAAATTGCTGAGGATTAAAGTTAAAGGTTTTCCAACCTTGATCTGTATTAAAAATCCCCTTAATTCGCAGCCAGTCTTTTTGTGCACATAACACATCGAGCAAAGCATAAAACTCAAATTTCCAGCGTTTAGGCAATTTCCAACCCGCGACAATATAACCTTGTGCCGACTCGACATAATGATAAGGTAACTGCTGAATTTCTTTAACGACCTCAGTTTCAGTCATTTGTTTTTGAAGTTTAAGTAAAGGTTGAATAGAGCGTTCGGTTAAACGAGCAGCCACATCAATTTTATTTAACGCTAACTGACCATGTTCAGTTTTAATCCACTCTTGTTGATAAGGCTGATATTCTTCTTTTAATAACTCAAGTGCCTGATCATCTTCAAAAGTCATCACATCAGTATGTGACACCACCACAATTTGGGCAGCTTTTAACTGATCTTCATAAAGGTTTTGCTTTACCCAGTTTGTATCGTGCAAACGGCTACCATCTACAACAGTAATTAATGCTCGCATAGCTAAACTGCTTTGCCAATGCGGTTCAGTCAGTTGATCCAATAACTGTGAAGGATGCCCAAGACCAGTCGGTTCAATAAATAGTCGGTCTGGCTTTTGTTCACTCAATAGACGGGCTAAAGCAATATGCATAGGCAATTGACTGCTACAACATAGACAACCGCCTAATAATTCTTTGACTGCATATCCTTCATCTTGAGGTAAGAGTTGTTGGTCTACTCCAATTTGCCCAAACTCATTCATTAATACAGCCCAGACCTCATCTTTAGGTTTCTGACTTAATAAATGCTGCAATAACGTGGTTTTTCCCGCCCCTAAAAAACCGGAAATAATATGGGTAGGAACAGTTTTTTGGGCAATAAATTTCACGAGTCACTCAAATTGGAACGGTCTAAAACATTTTAGGTATATCACTCTTTTTTGTCATGTAAATGATTTTTAAAGTTGGCTGATGATTTTTTAATTTTTACTTAACAAACCAATAATGAGACTTACATCTCATTTTAAATCTAAATTAACTTTTAATAATTACAACTCAAACGGAATATTCTATTTATATGGATTCACAATTCATGCCAGAGTGTTAGGTTTACGTAACACAATTGGTTTTTTTTCATTCAAGAAGAAATATTTTTACACATTTTAAGGTGTAATTAAGCCCTTTAATTTTACAGATTCCGCACATAAACGGCCCGTATATTTCATATTGTTAAGATAGGCGTAATAGATTGTTAAGTTAATTGATGTAATCCAAACCTCGGCTTAGCATGTGTCCTAGCTTAGTCATTCAGCCATACACGTTTCATGTAGGTATGAACGATTAGGTTTGATTTACTTTTTTAATGAATTTAAGGATGCCATAAAATGAAATTAGCTAAGACTCTACTTGCAACAACTTTAGCTTTAACTGCTGCTTCAACTTTCGCTGCTTCTAAACATGAACAAGCACACAGCACTGCTGGTGAAGAGAAAGTTGTTGTTTCAACTCAAGAACAAGCAAACACAGCAAATGCTGCATCTGATGCTGTAGGTTCTGCTTCTGAAGCTGCTCCTGCAACTCGTTAATTCTCTCAGCACTCTCCTCCAAGCTCAGAGATAATTTTACTGAAATGAAAAATGGATGCTGAATTTCAGTAAAGAAGAAAAGGATCGAACCATGCTGCGGTTCGATCCTTTTTTTTAAGAAGATTTTTTATACATACTACAAGATGGGTTGTGATTTTCTTGTAGACGTAAAACCTTACGGTGCTCGGCTGCTTCAAAGCGGCAACGTTTCCACTCAGTATTCAGATTTAATTGAGGCACTTCACATGGCTTGCTCTGTTCATCAACAGCAACCATGGTGAAATAACAGCTATTGGTATGGCGCACTGTACGCTTCTGGATATTTTGGGCTTCAACACGTATTCCCACTTCCATTGAAGTACGGCCTACATGGTTAACACTTGCCAAGAAGGTTACCAGCTCACCCACATAAATAGGTTCTTTAAAATTCACCTTATCTACAGATAACGTCACCACGTAGCCACCCGAATAACGACTCGCACAAGCGTAAGCAACTTGATCTAGTAGTTTTAGAATCGTACCACCATGAACATTACCTGAAAAATTTGCCATATCAGGCGTCATCAAAACTGACATCGTCAATTCAGACTGATCATCAGTTGCTGTGGTTATTTCATCTAATGTAGGCATAGCTCAACTCTGTGTCTTAAAACAAGCTCAGTCAACATTATGGTTGATAATTCACAAAAAAAACATGATTAAATCCACAACATGGCATTGTATTTTTTAATATCTCTGATTGTTTTTTAAAATCTAATTTTTTAAAGCATTATTTTTAAAGTTATTTTTTATAGCTACATCATTTATTTTAAAGTTTTATAGAACATGCTATGCCATTTTATTCCACGCTTAATGGCATAGCAGGGTCTTACAGATCACTCGCTAGACTTTAGTAATAACGCCTGTCACACCATTAATAATCATATCAATGGCGATCGTTCCGATTAATAAAGCAGATAAACGTCCCACAATGTCGAAATAACGGTCGATATGCTTGGCATGTTTATAGCGTAAATGATCATGTGAAAATTTCATCAAAATCAAAATACTACAGGTTAAAAACAAGGTGAAGGCAATCACTAGGGCTGCCTCACCAATTGACATTTCAATGCCTGTAACCACAGCAGCACTGATGGTTCCCGGACCAATCATAAATGGCATTGCAATGGTGCCAGCCAGATGTTCTGGCGCTCCTCGCATTTCACCAATCGTATCGGCACCCTGAAAAACATAGCGATAGCCAATGACCAAAAAGATAAGGCCTCCAAAAATCTGGAAGGCTTCAAAACGTACATTCAGATATTTACTAAAAATTGTTTCGCCGCCCCATGCAAATAGCATGAACACGATAAAAGCAATCAAGCTTCCCTGAATCAGTGCTTTATTAAACACCTTTGTTTCTGAATGGCGGATTAGGCCAATCATATAAATGCTCATTAAAAATGGATTGAGCAAAGAGAAAAATAAAGCAAAAGAATGTAGATAAGGAGAAGCCATGCATTGTCCTCTTAAGCTTGTGGATCTGGGAACAAAGGTCGGTTCCCTGGGCTAATACGATTAATATGTAAGAACGTCATATGTCTTTCATATTTATCTAAAATGTCATTAATAACCTGTTCCTTACCGTAACCAACGAGGTCGTTATCTTGAGAACCATCATAAAGATACGTTTCAAGTCGGTAATAGAACTGTTTACCCCGTTTCACACGTTGACTGAAATTCGGTGCGCTATAGCGTACAGGCCAGATCTGGTAAACGAAGTTTTGTTCTTCTTCCAAATGAATAGTGAAGTCGAGATGGTAAAGCGTGTCTTCATCTTCGAGTAGCGTTTGCTGCACATCCACATTCATTCCCTGCTTAATAAGTTCATCAGCAACGGCCTGAACTGCTGGTCGGCAGACAGTGTCCAACATGCGCAGAGTTTCAGTGGTTCCCGGATGATGCATCACTCGGGTTAAACGCTGTTTCCAATTCAAAATATCAACGTTACCCACCACTGGAGCTGCATTCATGCTACGGCTGGCCTGCCTGTAATCTTCAAGTCTTAAGGACTTATAAAGTCCTGCCATGACAAGGAACATCACAAAACTAAACGGCAATCCCATAATGATGGTTGCGTTTTGCAAAGCCGTAATCCCGTTGGTCATCAGCATTGCCAGTGTGAGCAAACCAATCGCAATTGCCCAGAACACACTCAACCAACGCGGAGCATCATTATCAATATGCGTTAACTTGGTGGTGAAGTTCCCTAGAACCAGCGCTCCCGAATCGGCAGAAGTCACATAAAACAAAAGCCCTGTTACAGTGGCAATTGAAGCAATAAATGTAAAGCCCGGATATTGTGCTAACAAATCATAAAAACCATGAGCTGGATTCGCCAACACAGTGGCAGCTAAGGTTTGGTTCCCTTCAAAAATAACGCTGTGCAACGCACTATTACCAAAAATAGAGAGCCACGTGATCGTAAATAAAAGTGGGATAATTAAAGTACCAGACACGAACTCACGAATGGTACGCCCTCTTGAGATACGCGCCAGAAAAAGTCCTACAAATGGAGACCACGCAATCCACCATGCCCAGAAGAACAAGGTCCAGCTACTCATCCACTCTTTAGGCTGTTCAAACGCAAAACTTTGTAAGGCCAAAGACGGGAAACGACTTAAGTAATCACCAACATTTTGAACAAGGGCATTGAGTAAAAACTCAGTATTTCCCAAGAACAAGATAAACAGTAAAAGGCCAATCGAAACATAAATATTGATTTCAGATAAAATCCGCAGGCCTTTATTCACGCCTGATGTCACCGAAATAATACTGATCCCAACTGCGATGGCAATCAGGGCAAACTGCATCCAGATATTCTCTGGCAACCCCAATAACACATGTAGTCCATAATTTAGCTGTACCACCCCAATCCCGCAGGTCGTTGCAATACCAAAAATTGTCCCGATCACGGCAGCTGTATCAACGCTATGCCCGATTACACCATTAATTCTTTGACCAAAAATTGGGTAGAGTGCAGAGCGAATGGTAAGCGGCAGATTATAACGATAGCTAAAATATCCCAATGACATGCCAATCAAGGCATACATACACCAACCAGTTAAACCATAGTGGAACAATGTCCAGACCATACTTTGACGTGCTGCTTCATAAGTCTGAGCTGCACCTACTGGCGGTTGCATATAATGAGATAAAGGCTCAGCGACCGAAAAGAACATTAAATCGATACCGATACCGGCCGAAAACAGCATGGCAGACCAACTCAGTAAACTAAACTCAGGTTTTGAATGCTTAGGTCCTAGCTTAATATTGCCATATCTTGAACAGGCAATAAAAATCACAAACGCCATGTAAAGTGTTGCAGCAAGCAAGTAATACCAACCAAAGGTTGAGGTTACCCACTGAAGTACGGTGTTCATGATTCGGTTTGCAAAATCGTTGAACAAAAACGTGACGAGAGAAAAAATTAAAATAAGTACAGCTGAAAAATAAAAAACCACACGGTTGAGCGGGTCTTTTTTAGATTTAGATAATGTTAAATCATCAACTGCTCTTGGATTATCTGTTGCCATACAATCCTCAAGGAATAAAAATAAAAACAAAATATTTAATTTCGTCTTTTCACTATTCAAAATAATGAAAAGACGACTTTAAACGCAAAAAATAATATATAGATGTGATCGGTTGAGGTTATAAAACCTCAGTCACTTTATTCTGGTCACCATTCGATGGGACCGAAATGTCTTTTGAAACAGCTAACTGCTTTTTCACTAATTGAGGGTCAAAATCATCTTGCTTTAGCGCTTTGGCTAAGCCAAACATATAAAGCAAAATAATGACTGAAAATGGTAAACCACATAACACCACAGCACTTTGCATGGAGTTAAAACTACCGGCTAGTAACAAGCCAATACTTACAATGGTAATTACCACAGACCAAAAGACGCGTAACCAGATCGGTGAATCACTATCATTGGTGCCCCCTTTTGAGGACAAATTAGCGATCATTAGTGTACCAGAGCCAACTGGTGTCAAAAAATAAAACGAAACAAATTACAACAACAATGCCAGCAACATAAGGATTAAATGGCAGATATTCGAGTAGCTTAAATAAAGATAATGCCGGATCAGTTAAGACCATATCACCCAAAACTTTCTGTTTTTGGTTCAAGATAAAGTAAATTGCCGTATTTCCAAAAACCGAGATCCAAGCCAGCGTAAAGCCTAATGGAATCAAGCATACACCTAGAATAACTTCTCGAATTGTACGTCCTTTTGAAATACGGGCAATAAACATCCCTACAAAAGGTGCCCAAGCAATCCACCATGCCCAATAAAAGACTGTCCACGAACCTAACCAACCACTTGCCTTCTGGTTGTATAAATACATATCAAAGCTTTTACCAATAAAATTGCTTAGATAATCACCCGTATTTTGCACAAGACCATTTAATAAATGATTTGTAGGACCCGTTAAAAATACAAATAAAAGTAAGGCATACAGTAGACGTAAATTAATACGAGATAACCATGCCAGACCTTTTTCGATGCCGACCACTGTCGTAATCGTGGCAACAAACATCATGACCAAAACGGCAGTAATTAAGGTCACAGAGTTATCAGGAATTTGAGGAAGTAAATAGCAAATACCAGATACGAGTACCAAAGCACCAATTCCTAAATTGGTGACCAAGGAAATAACCGTTGCTAAAATTCCAAAACCATCAACAAAATCTCCCACCAAGCCATGAACACGCCCTCCAAAAATTGGATAAAGCGCTGAACGTAATGCTAAGGGCAGGTCTTGTCTAAAAGCGAAATAACCTAGAGTGACTCCAAGCAATGCATAGAGTACCCAGCCATGAATCCCCCAATGCAAAAAGCTATAGGTCATGGCATTTCGTGCAGCTTGAATGGTTCCAGCCTCACCTTCTGGTGGCCTCAAGAAGTGATCAACAGGCTCGGCAACACCATAGTAAAGTAAGGCAATCCCAATACCTGCCGAGAACAGCATTGAAGTCCATGCCAAATAAGTAAACTCAGGTTTGTCGTCGTCTTTTCCTAAAGGAATCTGCCCTACTTTTGAAAAAGCGAGCCAAGCCACAAAACCTAGACAAAGCACAATCACCAGCATGTAATACCACCCAAAAAAGTGATTTACTTGCTCTTGTATATAGGTCAGCCAAAACTGACTTTTTTCTTGGAAACAGCACAAAAAGTAGGCCAAAAATGCCAATACTGATGGCCGAACTCCAAAATACAAAACGATTTAACCGAATATGGTCTGAAGAATATCTATCACTTTTCAACACCATCTTATTGCTCCTTGCAATCGGTGTATTTTCTCAAAATAACGTGATAAGTAATGTACTTATGCGCATCATCCTATCCTTAAGAATCTTTGATTTTAGCGCTTTATTCCTCGTGCTAATCTTCAAAAATTCATTGATTTTTACATATCATACTTGTTATTGATTGAACGTTCAATCAATAACAAGTATGATAAAAAAAGTGCTATGATGCTCTGCAAGTTAACATGCTGAATTTAAAGCACCACTAAAAGTGCTGATGTGGAAAAACATGACAAAACGCAGAGTAAAACCAGAGCACGTGCGACGTGAAGAAATTATGAACGCTGCACTCGACGTAATTTATGAAGTGGGGTTATCCAATACCACCATTGCACAAATTGCAAAAAAAGCCGAGTTGTCGACCGGCATTGTCAGCCATTATTTTGGCGACAAACAAGGGTTGATCAATACCTGTATGCAAGAAATGCTGAATGTTCTGCGTCATAAAACTGAACAGTACAGAGCAGAAGCAGATTCGCATCCAGAGAGCCAGATTAAGGCGATTATCGACTCTAACTTTGACATTAGTCAGGTCAATGAAAAAGCAATGCGGGTCTGGTTAGACTTTTGGTCAGCGAGTATGCATGTACCAGACTTAAGCCGCTTGCAAAAGATTAATGATCAACGCCTGTACTCTAACTTGAAATTTTATTTTCTCAAGTTAATGAATGAGCAACAGGCCAGTGTTGCCGCTAGAGGGTTGGCAGCATTGATTGATGGATTATGGTTACGAGGCAGTTTAAGCCGTCATAACGAGTTTGACAGCAATCTTGCCCGTTCCATTGCTTACGATTATGTACAAACGCAAGTTCAATTTGCGAACAAGCCTTTGCAGGAGAGACAAAATGAGTGATGTACAAGTTCAACAACTGTATATCCATGGACGCTACGTTAAAGCAACCAGTGGTAAAACATTTAATAGTATTAACCCTGCCAACGGCGAGACGATCGCAACTCTTCAGCAAGCATCTGAACAAGATATTGAAGCTGCTGTACAAAGCGCACAACAAGGACAAAAAATCTGGGCTGCCATGACTGCCATGGAACGCTCTCGTATTTTACGTCGCGCAGTCGACATTTTACGTGACCGTAATGATGAGCTTGCACATCTTGAAACACTCGACACTGGTAAAGCCTACAGCGAAACATCTACCGTCGACATTGTGACTGGTGCAGATGTACTCGAATATTATGCAGGACTTGCAACAGCCATTCAGGGTGAACAAGTTCCGCTTCGCGAATCAAGTTTCTTTTATACACGCCGTGAACCTTTAGGCGTGGTTGCAGGTATTGGTGCCTGGAACTATCCAATTCAAATCGCTTTATGGAAATCTGCCCCTGCCCTTGCAGCTGGCAATGCCATGATTTTCAAACCTAGTGAAACCACCCCTCTTACTGCATTCAAACTTGCAGAAATCTATACAGAAGCTGGCTTACCAGACGGCGTATTCAACGTAGTTCAAGGGCCAGGCCGTGAAATTGGTCAGTGGTTAACTGAACATCCAGTAATTGAGAAAATCTCATTTACGGGTGGCGTTGAAACTGGCAAAAAAGTCATGGCAAGCGCGGCTGGCTCTACACTTAAAGAAGTGACCATGGAACTTGGTGGTAAGTCTCCACTGATTATTTGTGAAGATGCTGACCTTAACCGTGCAGCAGATATTGCTGTCATGGCGAACTTCTTTAGTTCAGGCCAAGTTTGTACCAATGGTACGCGCGTGTTTGTTCCCAAATCTCTTTTAGCCGATTTTGAAAAAGCCATTGTAGAACGTGTAAAACGTATTCGCATTGGTGACCCAATGGCTGAAGAAACCAACTTCGGTCCTCTCACCAGCTTCCCTCATATGGAAAAAGTGTTGTCTTTCATTGAGTCAGGCAAACAACAAGGCGCTAAAGTCTTAATTGGTGGTGGACGTGCAACAGAAGGTGACCTTGCTAAAGGCGCTTATGTACTACCGACGGTATTTAGCGACTGCAATGACCAGATGGCAATTGTTCAAGAAGAAATTTTTGGACCAGTCATGAGCATCTTAAGCTACGAGACTGAAGAAGAAGTGATTCGTCGCGCTAACGACACCACCTTTGGTTTAGCTGCTGGCGTTGTCACTCAAGATATTAGCCGCGCTCATCGCATTATTCACCAAATTGAAGCTGGTATTTGCTGGATTAACACTTGGGGCGAATCGCCTGCCGAAATGCCAGTGGGTGGCTACAAACAATCTGGTGTAGGCCGAGAAAATGGTCTAACCACGCTTGGGCACTATACCCGTATCAAATCTATTCAAGTTGAACTTGGCGATTATCAAAGCATTTTTTAATGCATCAATTGCCTTTAACACTTCAACCTAAATCACATATGCAGAGCAATCTTTATAGATTGCTCAGGCAAACTGTTAGTAAAAAAAGGATAGTTATGAATATTAAAGAATATGATTACATTATCATTGGCGCAGGATCTGCCGGAAATGTACTTGCTGCACGTCTTACTGAAGACAAAGATACCACCGTTTTATTATTAGAAGCTGGTGGACCAGATTATCGTTTGGATTTTCGTACCCAAATGCCGGCAGCTTTGGCCTACCCTCTTCAAGGTCGTCGCTATAACTGGGCTTATTTAACCGACCCTGAACCGCACATGAACAACCGTCGTATGGAATGCGGTCGTGGTAAAGGTTTAGGCGGCTCATCTTTAATTAATGGTATGTGCTATATCCGCGGTAATGCAATGGATTTAGAACAATGGGCAACCCATAAAGGCCTAGAAAACTGGTCTTATGCCGATTGTTTGCCATACTACAAAAAAGCTGAAACCCGTGACATTGGTGAAAATGACTACCATGGTGGCAATGGCCCTGTGTCAGTTGCTACACCTAAAAATGGCAACAATGTCTTATTCCATGCCATGGTTGAAGCTGGCGTACAAGCAGGTTACCCGCGTACCGATGACTTAAATGGTTACCAGCAAGAAGGCTTCGGCCCAATGGACCGCACGGTAACGCCTAAAGGTCGCCGTTCAAGTACCGCACGTGGTTATCTGGATATGGCAAAAGGCCGTCCTAACCTCACCATTCTGACTCATGCAACCACCAATAAAATCTTGTTTAACCAAAAACAAGCCGTTGGTGTTGAATATATTATCGGGGCTGACCAAAAGAACTTACAACGTGCGCTGGTTAAACGCGAAGTCTTACTGTGTGCGGGTGCAATTGCTTCTCCACAAATTTTACAGCGCTCTGGTGTGGGTCAAAGTACCTTCTTAAAATCAATGGACATTGATGTTGTTCATGATTTGCCGGGTGTAGGTGAAAACCTGCAAGACCACTTAGAAATGTACTTACAATATAAATGTAAGCAACCTGTTTCTTTATACCCTGCCTTGAAATGGTATAACCAACCTGCCATTGGTGCAGAGTGGCTATTTAACGGTACAGGTATTGGCGCAAGTAACCAGTTTGAAGCAGGCGGATTTATCCGTAGTTCAGATGAGTTCAAATGGCCAAACATTCAGTACCATTTCTTGCCAGTTGCTATTAACTACAACGGTAGTAATGCAGTGAAAGAGCATGGTTTTCAGGCACACGTTGGTTCAATGCGCTCACCTTCACGTGGCCGTATTAGACTTAAATCAAAAGATCCGTTTGAGCATCCAAGTATCTTGTTCAACTATATGTCGAGTGAACAAGACTGGCGTGAGTTCCGTGATGCGATTCGTATCACTCGTGAAATTATGCAGCAACCTGCACTTGATCCATATCGTGGTGATGAAATTAGTCCGGGCAAACATTTGCAAACCGATGCAGAGCTTGACGACTTTGTTCGTAATCATGCAGAAACGGCTTATCATCCGTCTTGTAGCTGTAAGATGGGTGAAGATGAAATGGCTGTCGTGGATGGTCAAGGCCGAGTTCATGGTATGCAAAGCTTACGTGTGGTTGATGCCTCAATCATGCCGCTTATTATTACCGGTAACTTAAATGCAACCACCATTATGATTGCCGAGAAAATTGCAGACCAAATTCGTGGACGTGAAGCATTACCACGTTCAACTGCACCATTCTATGTAGCCTCATAAAATCACAAGGGTATATTTCTTATGCAGAAATATGCCCTTAATTTAATATTTATAATCCAAGCATTAATAAGAACGATGTATGACAGAAAATAAGCTATTCAAAAAAGCTGTTTTACATCAATATGGCATGAAACAAAAAATCATCTATGTTTACATACGTATATTCTTCAAATGATTTAACTTTAATCATATAAATTTTATTAATTATTTTTCAAATAGTTAAATTAAAAAAATAGTTGAAAATTATCTTATTAAAGCTTA
>Ga0065703_1000131_pt1 | contig 12048 bp, 13 predicted proteins | sample SwiRhicommunBV21_FD_59090 | JGI IMG/M metagenome (GOLD analysis project Ga0065703, IMG submission 59090) | Switchgrass rhizosphere microbial communities from Buena Vista Grasslands Wildlife Area, Michigan, USA - BV2.1 v1 | ecosystem: Host-associated > Plants > Roots > Rhizosphere > Soil ...
CCTTTGTTTAAATTAATACTTTATTTTTCTTTAAAAAGGGACTTCGTAACGAAAATTCATATTTGAATTCTCAGGCATATTATAGATATCTTGATCTGTAATTCCGTGTTCAGGTGTTTTAAAACTATTAAAGGCTTTATTTTCTGGAACAATTGGAGATTTATTTAAGTAATTTTCTTGAAAATTATATGTAGATGAAGCACAGCCAATCAGCCCAAAACCCAATAAAGATATAACTAAAAACGTTTTCATAAATTTCGCCCACTGTTATAAAAACCACGCAATTTAACAAATTGAATCGCCATTGTCACACCTGTACTATTTAGTTGATCTTAACAATAAATTTAAAAGAAGTATTTTAAAAAATTAGAATCTGTTACGGGACAAATATTAAAATTAGATAATGGACAAACACTCTAAAGTTAAGAATTTTAGATTTTATTTTATATAAAATTCTTTGTGTGGAGCTTTCACTAGAACTTCACACAAACCTGTCAATTCACCCTATTATTGACCAGATGATCAAATCCACTCAAAATTTAATCTTCAAAAAATCAACTTTAATGTTACAATACAGTGATTTACTCAATTTCAATTGGACTTCAAAAGAAATGAATAGATTGTTATTAACTTTTTTATTTTTAAATATTAGTCTTTTTTCTCCCGTAGCTTTTTCTGAAACAAACACTTTTCAAATGAAACAAGAATATAATCACCCTAATTTTAATCAGCATAAAAGCATGCTTGCAGTAAACGCGAGTTCTCAAGACCATAAATTTAATGGGCAACCAAAAGAGTTTTCAAATTCTAACACTCCTCCTCAAAATGTAGATTTTTTTGAAATTGCAAAACAATATCAAGAAAAGGAAACTAAGCCATCTTACTCTACGGATGAAACAGTCAATATGAGTGATCATGAGCGTAGTCTTTACTACATTAGAAATCATGATAATGTGAATATTCAAAGAGAAATTCATGGTCAGCAGTTTAAATCGCTAAAACAACAGCGAGATAAAGGCGTCATTTCCAACGATGTATATAAAGAAAAGGTCTACAAAATCTTAAGTCAACCTTCTTTTAAATAAGTTAAAAGCCCTCGCTAGAGGGCTTTTTTGAATATTATTTTGCTGCTTGTGGAGTATTTCTAAAACTAATCGCCATACGGTTATATGCATTCATCAAACTAATAGCTATCGTTAAATCAACCAGTTCTTTTTCATCAAATACAGAATGGGCAAGTTGATAAACATCATCAGGTACTCCGGTTGTAGAAACTTTAGTTACTGACTCAGCCCAAGCTAAAGCAGCTCTCTCCCTTTCATCAAATAGATGACCACCTTCTTGCCAAGCCTGAACTAAAGCTAGTTTTTCAATTGCTACGCCTTTCTTGATTAAATCTCTCGTATGCATGTCCAAACAATATGCACAGTTATTAATTTGCGATATGCGTAGATAAACCAATTCAATTAGCTCTGCTGCCAAACCGCTTTGCATTACGTAGCTATAGACACCACCTAGAGCTTTAACACCTGCTGGAGCGACCTGATTATAATCAATACGTTGAACCATAATAGACACCTGTTTACTTTCAATTATTTTACTGGGGTAACTAACTCTTTATCGTCAGTATCTACAACAAATATTGCCAATAGCTTTGCTGGTTTAGTCTTACTTACATTGCGACTAATAGAATGAACTGCTTCTGGCTCTTCAAACCAACTCTGACCTGCCTGATAAATTTTTGGCTTCTCATTATTCACTTTAGACTCAATGCTACCCTCAACCACATAGGCATATATAAAAGATGATTTCGCATGAGTATGAGGAATAGAAGCACCACCAGGTGGATAATCGACTTCTAAAGCAATAAGCGACTTACCCGGTATATTCGGAATTATGTGTTCAAAATTAGGTTTAACTTTTTCCACTGGCTCATGTGCCATAGAGGGTGCAATACATGCAAGCATTAAACCTAAGCCTAAAAAGAATCTTTTTTTGATCATTTCCATTCAAATTAAACCTACATAAAGATAGGGAGTTGTTTTTATTTTATAGATCCGTAGTATAAATTCATGAACCAAAAATGCATTAAAAGGCTGTACCACGAATGTACCAGCAGCTCAAAATTAATTTAGATCGCAAACTAAAAACACCATTAGCAGAACAAATACGCCTTGGAATTGAACAAGCCATTATTTCTGGAACGCTACAACTCGGTGATCGTTTACCCTCATGGATCGATTTAGCCAGTCAACTCGGTGTTTCTTAGAGGTACTGTAAAAGTTGCATATGAAAGGCTTGCCGATGGTCAATTTATCATTGCGTCTAGATCGCAAGGTACACGGGTTGCCTACCAAGCAGTTAAACCAATCTCTACTCAAGAAGGTTATAAAAATAGTTCGTTTACACAAATGTATTTAGATATGACATCTATACATGGCATTTTCCAATTAGGCGTTCCCTCAAAAGAAATATTTCCTGCAAAGTTATTTTCAAAAATTAGATCAAGTTCTGTGCGTAATGAGTCAAGTGGGTGGCCAAGCTATCCTGACGCTCGGGGGGAATATGGTCTTCGCCGAGAAATTGCTGCTTATTTAGCTCTATCAAGGGGCATTCAATGTACTCCTGACCAAGTATTTATCACTTCAGGTTTCTCTGGTGGTCTGGGCCTTACGTTGCATGTTTTAGGATTAGGTGGAAAAAAGGCATGGGTTGAAGATCCCGGTTTCCCTTTCTCTAAACATGCGCTTGAAGTTGGAAGACTGGAAATATGTCCAATTCCCGTTGATAAAGATGGGATAGATGTAGAGTTCGCAATGAAAAATGTACCGGATGCCTCCGTTGCATTAGTCACACCGGGACAGCAAGCACCTTTAGGAATGTCACTTTCTTTGACCAGACGATTAAAGTTACTTGATTGGGCTAACCAGAATGGAAGCTGGATTATTGAAGATGATTATTTAGGAGAATTACAATTAGATGGCCGAGCAGCACCCGCTTTATTTTCATTAGATACTGCTGGAAGAGTTATTCATTTAGGAAGCTTTAGTAAAACAATTAGCCCCAAATTACGGATAGGATTTGCAGTTGTGCCTTTTCAGATGATTAATCACTTTGCAGAAACTACAGCAACTTTAGTACCCGCCCCCTCTCCATCTTTACAGCTTTCAATTCAAGAGTTTATGCATGAAGGTCATTTTTTTAAGACATTTAAGACGAACAAAAAGAACTTATAGTGCTCAGCGTGATGAATTAATTAAGTGTTTAAAACGATTTAATCTGCAAACCTATACTGCTGGCTTATCCGTACTCATTAATTTACCGCCCTTCTTTATCTGATCAAAAAATTGTGAAAGAAGCATTAGCTTTCAATTTGGCTCCCTCTCCATTATCACTTTGGTACCAAGACCCTAAAAATGCTGTTTCAGGTTTAATGTTAGGTGTTGCAACCTCACCTTTATCAAAAGTAAATCAGTCATGTGAACAGTTACTAGAGATCATCGAACAGAAAAAAGCCCTGTTGTAGGGCTCTATAGTTCTGCTTTTAATATAAATTTATTTTAGATAATTGTTTAAAATTCTGAGAAAAAAAATATAAACCCCTTTATAAAATTTTGTTACTTTTCGCTATAATGATTATAATTATCGTTTAGGATTTCGATACATAAACATGGAACGCTCATCTACTCTTTCACTCCCAAATTTTAAGTTCAAAGTTTCTACTCTTAGCTATGCGATCGGACTTGCTTGTACTTATCTAGCAATTCCAGCACATGCCGAAGATACAGCTACCAGCGCATTACCAACCATCACTATTAAGGCGCAAGGTAACTGGTTAGAAGAAGCAAATGCCGAAACTGTTCACAAACATGCTGGTGCTCGAACTATTGTTGACCGCAAACGTTTAGATGAAACCGCTGCAACTTCAATCCGCGAAGCATTAAAACAAATTCCTGGGGTTCAAGCTCAAGATAGTAGCGGAACAGGCGGTAGTGATGTTTCACTCAATATTGGTGTCCGTGGTTTAGCATCCCGCCTATCGCCTCGCTCAACAGTTTTATTAGATGGTGTTCCACTTTCATTTGCTCCTTATGGACAACCACAATTATCTTTAGCTCCCGTTTCAATAGGTAATATTGAATCGGTTGACGTAGTCCGTGGTGCGGGGTCAGTTCGTTTTGGGCCTCAAAACGTAGGCGGAATTATTAACTTTGCGACCCGATCAATTCCTCAAGATTTTAGTGGAACTGTTAGCTTAACTTCAGAATATGCATCTGGTACTGACCAAGTAAAACTCAGTCCTAATCTATTTGTTGGGGGAACTTTAGATAATGGATTAGGCCTTGCCCTCTTATATTCAGGGACTAAAGGAAATGGGTATCGAGAAGCAAACAATAAGATTGATATCGATGATGTAATGTTAAAGTCTGCTTATCAATTTAATGATAAAGATTCAGTTGCTTTAAATCTGCATCATTATGAAGGTCGAGGCGAAATGCCAGAGGGTTTAACTCAGGCCCAATATGCAGAAAATCCGTATCAATCTTCTGGTGAAAAAAACTATTTTGCAGGTCGACGTACTGATGTCTCTTTACGTTATAACCATAAAGATGAAAAAAATAACTTCGAAGTTCTGACTTACTACATTGACTCTTTCCGCACAAGTAATCTTGAGACCGTGTTAGCTAATGGTCAAAAGCGCCTCGACTCTGCTCCACGCGACTACAAGGTCTATGCAATTGAACCGCGTTACTCTCGTATTTATCAGCTAGGTAATACTCAAAATGAAGTAACAGTAGGCTATCGCTACTTAAAAGAAGAAAGTTCTGAGTTTGCTGGACGTACTGCATCTTATGCAGCAGATTCATCAGCTCCAGATTTTGCTCCACGTAGTAGCAGCGAAGGTGGCACCAAAGCGCATGCGGTATATATCGACAACCGTATGGAACTGGGCCGTTGGACGATTACACCAGGTGTTCGTTTCGAATCAATTGAAACCCATAATAACTTCACAGGTTATAACAAAGGACAACCTAATACTGTTTATCCAAAAATTGATTCAGACGAATTTTTGCCAAGTTTATCTGTGATGTACTCGGCAAATGAAAATTGGAATATATTTGCAAACGCTGGTGTATCTTTTGGTCCACAACAGTACAGCCAATTGGCTCGACTTGAAGGAACAACCGCAACAGCTACAACCGAAGGTTTACATCCTGAAAAATCGAATAACTATGAAATCGGAACCAAATATCTAGGTAATGGTTTAAATGCCGAATTTACTGTGTTCTATCTAGACTTTGATAAAGAGCTTTCATTAGTACGTGATGCTGGTAATAACGGGATCTGGACAGACTTAGGGGCAACCAGCCATAAAGGTATCGAAACTGGTATTAGCTATGATTTCGGTCAATTAACAGACGCATTAGAAGGCTTAAAAGTATATGGCAACTATACTTTCACCAAAGCAGTAGCTGAAGCTGGTCAGTTTAAAGATAAAGACTTACCATTTTACTCGCGTCATGTCGGTAATGTTGGGTTAGGTTATACCATGGATAAATGGTCTTTAAATGCTGATATGTTTGCACAGTCTAAGCAGCATTCCCCAGATCTTCCAGATAGTAATGTCTATCAAACAGAAGAAACTGCTGATGGTAAATACGGAGATATTCCGGGTTATACCACTTTTGCGGTCCGTACCTCTTATGACTTAAGTTCACAAGTTAAAGGTTTAAAAATCGCTGGCGGAATAAAGAATGTCTTTGATAAGCAATATTTTACCCGCTCAACTGACTCTACAGGTGGTAAGTATGTAGGGCAACCACGTACTTTCTATCTACAAACATCTTTTGACTTTTAAAGCTAAATCAAATTGAACAAAAAGCCCTCTTCGGAGGGCTTTTCTATTATGAAAAAGATCTAACCACTAAAATATTACTCACCCTAAACAAGCATCGACATAAAATATTCTAATAGCTTATCTCTTTCATCGATCTTATTTGCACTTAAAAGCTGAACCATTGCTCCATCAATCACAAATAAAAACATGTAAGCATCTTCAACTGTGGCTGTAACTTTTACGGTTAAAAGCAGCTTATAAATTTCTTGAACAAACCAATTTCGGTAGTCAATAACGAGTTTATAGGCCACTGGATAAAGCTTTTCAATTTCAAAAATCGCTTTAAATGGCAACCGATAAAAGCCATCTAAGTTCGCATGTAAAAAGTAGATTTTCTTTAACTTATCGAAAACCATAAGTTCTTGGTACGAATGAATAATAGAAAATACCTCATCTTTTAATGCGTCTTTTTGAAAAGTCAGAGACATCTCAACCAGTTTTTCTTTAGAGTGAAAGTAATTATAAAAGGTGGCTTTNGGGATTTTGGCTTCCTCAATAATTCGGTCAATCCCGATGTAAAACCCATATTGATTAAATAAATCTTTTGCCGTGTGGAGCACTTGTAGTGCTCTAAATGAAGCTTCTAAATTTGGCATAGACATACCGTTTAAAATAATTTTTTGTTGTATATAAATGAGATAGAAATACCGTCACTCTTAAAATGAGCGATAAAAACAGGCATGCGAAAACGACACAAAAGTGGTGTGTTCGCCTATCTCAGGTTTTATTGTTGCTATGATTTTTTAGTCGTAATGATCTAAAGGTGTAGAAAACCTATAGTCGATTAAACCGTTTTAAAAACTGTTTAAATGGTATGAATAGAGAGAATTTGGCAAAGGCCAAGAAATAAGAAGAATTAGTACGCATAGCGGACTCCTAGATGAAATAGAAGTTCTACCAGATCACTGCTAAATGATTATGGTGGCAGAACGAAGAAGGGTTAGCAGACCAGTCATCTAGGAACCGGCACGCCCGAGGGCGTCCCTCCTCCGTCCTACCGCTACGAAGGGAGACGAACGAGTTCGACACCAAAAAATTGCTTTTTTGATGTCCTAGATGAAAACGGTCTGCTAAAACCGACTGGCAATGTGGCCAGCAGGCAAAGGATAATCGGAGAGATTTTGGGTGTCAATGTAATATTGGCCAGAAAACAGTTAAATAATTATTGTTTTTCATTAGATTAGAATATTTAATTACTTTATTAAAAATTCATTATTAGCTCGTCTTTAGTTAATATGAACTACAACTTAATTATATATTTCATCCACTACTTTAAAATAAGGATAATTATGTTAGACCTAGACGAAATGAATGGAAATTTTTTTAATTTTGATCAAGTAGATACATTCAAAATAGAACATGATCCTATAATGAATTGCTACAACCTTGTTTTGATTCTATCTAAGGATTTACATGATCCTTCAGCCCCAAAATTCAATGTATGCTTTAGCTATATTTCAGATTTAAGTCTGGATGATAGTTTTAGAAATAATTCTCAACAATTCCCTTCTTTAATTATCGAAAAGCACAAAAATCAGTGGGATAATGTTAATTATGAAATCAGACAAGTGGAAGATGAAAACTTAAGTTTCAAATGCAAGAGTTTTACTGCTTTCTTAACTTAATTCTATTTAGTGTCACACATAAAGCTTTCTTATCGGCTTCTTTAAGTTGAGGGTGTTGAACAGACCACATGTAGCCACAGCTATGAGGTGCTTTGTTGTTATTTTTCTTAAGTTCATAGGCAATATTTTTTAAAAGCTCAGTATTTAACGTACTAATTTTTAAGCGTACTTCTGCTAAATCTTGGGGCTTCCAATTGGTTTCCGGACTCGACAACCAGTCTGCTCGATATCGGTACTGAATTGCCTTAGCAACATTCATTTGAGTCACAATAAATGGCTTCACTGTTTCGCTATTTAAACCAAAAGATTCAGCTTCGGAAACAGATTGATCTAGCACTTTCTTTTCTTGAGTTAAATCTTCAATCGGCAAATGCTGTTCTGCTTTATAACCCGCTACATCCTTCATATAAGATAAACGCTCGTTAATTAAACGGGCAGTCTGATCATATTGATATGCTTGCGCTAATGAAGAAAAGCAAATGAAAACTGCCAAGGTCGACACTACTTTAACAGCTTGCTGAACACTCTTAATTTTTGCCATGTAATACCTATCGAAATTATTGTTTTGTCATCACTCCAGCTCAGTACTGTATTTTAACAACATGCGAAAGTAAAACTTTAAGATAGGCTAAGTTCTTGGCTCCATGCTGAATCAGGTTGTTGATAGATGTGTTGGCACACTTGTTTTACAGATGAAATAAAGTGCTGGTTTTGTCCATCCCATTTCTCAACCATGCAATAGGTGATATGAATACCTTTAGGTTGAAACTCTCTTGCCAATGACTGCGCTAAAGCACGAATACCTGCGAACATGCTTTGACTCAATACATCGTAATGAGTCGAGTTGCTAAATGGCGCTCCAAAAAAAATAACCGTGCCACGCTGTTGCTTTAGCATGGGCTTAATCACAGCTTGCGCTACACTCACAGCACTTAAACCTGTGGTCTGCCAACGGTGTTCAATCTCTTCTAAAGATAAAGCCTCAATATTTGGCGAAGATGAAAAGTTCGGATGAAACACACATAGTTCAATTTTGTGGCCGTGATGAGAAATATAACGCAGCAAGCCTTTTAAATGATCTGCATTCACCAAGTTCAAATGGAGTGCTGTCACACCATCATTTATAGAATGGACTTGCATATTTTGTGCAGCTGAATCATGCACAACTTGATAAAGGTGTAATGGAAATTGTGCGTTTTTATCTAGAATTACAAAGTCACGCTCAATCAGTTGTAAATCATGACCAGCAACGACAACACAACCCTGTCTTTTTTTGAAATCTTAGAAATATTTTTTTTAGCATTTTAGTCTCTCAAAATTTTTCTTGATAAGGGCGTAAATCCAACTCATGTGTCCAAAGCTCAGGCATTTGTTGGTAAAGCATCCAATAGTTTTCCGCAATTGCATCAATATTGAGTCCACCCGTTCCACGCGTAAGACGGGCTAAACGCCCTAGGCCAAATAATGCTTTATTCACTCTATCGCCATCGACCATTCCATCAATAATCACATGAGAAATATGTATGCCTTGTGATTTATAGATTTGAGCTAGATTGAGTGCATAAGCTCGCAAGGCAGATTTACCCATCGTAAAAGCTGCAAAAAAAGGTTTCCCGCGCAAAGAAGCACTCGCCCCAGTAAAAATAAGCGTACCGTAGTTTTGATCTTTAAAGATTTTTAGACAGCTTTGAGAAACTAAATACGCCGATAAAAAAGTGGATTGCCACATTTGAGTAAAAAACGATAGTGGGCTGCGTAAAAAAATTGAGGGAATATTCCCTCCTACATTGTGAATTACAGCAGTAATGCGCTCATTTTGGCTGGTGATTGTGTCAAACAAAGCTTGTACTTGCTTCACATCTTCTGCATCTAAACGAAATGCAACAGCGTCACCGCCTTTCGAATGGATTTCGGCAGCCACTGCTTCAATTTTTTGGAAAGTACGCCCAGCGACATAAACTTTTAAGCCTTCTTTTGCAAAACGATGGCACACAGCTGCACCAATACCTTGTGATGCCCCAACGCCAATAACAACTACACAATCTAATTTTTTATCTGGTGTTGCTAATGTCATAGTCATTTCACCCTGTTTGTTTTTTATACCATAATGCAATAGACGGACGATCCAAAATTTCTTTACGAAATTTTTTGCTTGTGCGAATCACTTCACCTAGTTGAGCGACAACAGCAATGTCTGCAATTGTCTGAGAATCTCCAACCAACCACTCACTTTGTGATAAAACTTGTTCAATGCGGCCTAAGTGTCTTCTAAACTCTTCTTCAACATGCTCTTCTTTCATTCGGCCAAGGCCCTGAAAGAAAAGCTGTGTTTTTAACTCGGCTAAAATAAATCCTTTTACCATTGGTCTTTCATACGCTGGGCGACCAATACTGCTAATGCGAATTGCTTCTTTTAAAGCTTCTGAGTCATTTACGCGTAAATAGACTTCATAAAAATAGAGAGACTCATCTGCCCAGTCTTCCCATAACTCTGCAAGTACCTTTTGATTTGGATCTTCTGGATAGAGCCGAGGCGTATCTGGATAAGTTTCATCCAGATAACGAGCAATTCGAGTACTATCTTGAATACGCTGACCATTATGGTCAATTACAGGCACCTTGCCCACTTTACTCAATAAAGGAACTTTAGCTCCCCAAATACCGTTATAGTTAACTGTTTCAAATGAAATTCCTTTAAATTTCAAAATTCTTGAAACTTTCTGACAAAATGGCGAAATCTCCCATTGATGCAAAATAATATCCGACATTTATTCACCTTTATTTTAATTGCCTGTTTTGCTTGCTAGTTCTTTTTTGGAACTAATCAATAAATATACAGTATGTATTTTTAAGTCAAACTGTTTTTGATGACGGACAAGTTTCAAAAAACTAAAATCATTTGATTTATATCGTTTTATGCTCAGCCAATTTTAATGAATATAATTAAAATTACACGGAACCATTTTTACTAAAATAGAACCGCGTATATTTGATAAATTAATAAGTCACTGTAACAACTACACTGTCAGAATAGCTGCCTGGTGTACTTGCGATGGAAGTGCCTTGCGGAATCTTTCCATACACTGTAGTAGTCTGAGCGCTGCCTGAGCCTGTTTTTGAAACTCCTCCAGAACCACCAACATTAGTTACTCCACCCGTAGTATCCCACACCGTACTATAGTTAGAATCTTTATATAACTGATAGGGAATAAATTCATTATTGCCATTGGTCATACGCCTAAATCCACCGCTTATACGGTTATTCCCATCCCCTAAATAAATGCTATATGGCGTTCCAAAATTACAGGTCGAATTTACAGCTCCTTGCGCTGTGTAATCGTGCTTAGTCGTACTAATATCATTAATATTGCCGAAATCTACAGTTGAAGTTGAGTTTAATTGGCACAAACTTGGTACTACAAAGTTCGCTGTTAAAGTTACATTTCCAGAGTCCCAGCTGAGTAAATCGCCTAAACATAACACCGCTAGAAGATCCATATCCCAAAATAGTTGAACCGTAGCTGTATAGGTTCCTTGAGGATATGCAATGAGCGACCCTGTTCGGGCTGGTACTTTCACATTTACTGAGTAATTAAGAATATNNTTTGAAGCAAGTGTTACCACTGGACCATACCAAACGATTGGAGGTTTGGTTGGTGGTAGAAGAACCTGCTCCACCTACAGTTGCAGTGACTGTATACGGTAATGAAACACTGTTAATTGCATTTGTGGTTCCCGTAAATACTGTCTTCATACACATAAACGGAGAAATCTGAGGTATTATTCCTCCATTCGTGCAAGTAATTGTTCCTGAAAGGTTTACAGTTGCATCACTATTAATATTTGCTGCCGTGTAAGTAAACGTATTATTTGTGGTTCCAGCTACCGTACAAGCCGCATGTGCTGGACTAAAAACTGCATAAACGAGATAAAATAAGCAAATACCTATAAAGTATTTTAAAGACAATGAAAATTTCTTATAGCTCTCTATTTGAGCCTTATTCATAATATTTAATGACATACGTAAGGTCCCAATTTTTTAGTTGAGTACTGATTACTGTTATAAGTGAAGTCAACTTGGCATGAACCATGATCCAGAAGATCGACTTCAAGTTTGTTTTGCTTTAAAAGATTTGGAATAAATACTTCACCGTCGTAGCCAACTACCCCATCTTGTTGCCCATTAATTCGAACCGTATAACCCGGCAATAACGGTGAGTTCTTTTGGTCAACAAGTTTGACTAATCCTGAAATGACCTGATGAGCGCCAAAATCAATAAGGCCACCTTGGCGATAACCTACAACTGTTTTTTGATCTGTAGATTTAACACTCCAATTCAAAGGAAGATACGATGGATCTAAATAAATATGGTTCTCTTTATATGGCATGAGACTTGGAATCAGAAATCTTCCAGAATTATCAGTTACGCCCAAGTTGATTCCGCCATTTATAATTTGACTTTGTGGTCCAGCATTAGTCACAACTGCGTAGCCGTCTCCAATTTCATTGGCCGCAAAAATCCG
>Ga0065703_1000176_pt1 | contig 11973 bp, 12 predicted proteins | sample SwiRhicommunBV21_FD_59090 | JGI IMG/M metagenome (GOLD analysis project Ga0065703, IMG submission 59090) | Switchgrass rhizosphere microbial communities from Buena Vista Grasslands Wildlife Area, Michigan, USA - BV2.1 v1 | ecosystem: Host-associated > Plants > Roots > Rhizosphere > Soil ...
CCCTGCACGCGCTTCTACCAGAATAGCATTACGAATTGAAGATTCTCTCATGCCTTCCTGTGCGAGTTGCGCTAGCTTTTTCTGTGCCAGAATACCCGGCAAAAGCATAAGTGGTACAACCAGCAACATCACCCAAAACAGTTTCCCGCCAATAATGGCAAAGATGGTCAAGAACAGGAAAAAGAATGGAAAATCGGCAATCGCACTAATGGTGGTAGAGGTTACCAGTTCACGAACACCTTCGAGCTCACGAATCTGCGAAATAAAACTACCGGTAGACTTTGAACGATCTTTATTCTTGATTCTTAAGGCATGACCAAATACGCGGTCAGAAACCCGTAAGTCGGCACGTTTACCGATAATATCGGATAAATACACCCGTGATATACGTAAGGTAAATTCGAAAAGTGCTGCGATGAGTACACCACCAGCCAGCACCCATAAAGTCGGGATGGACTGAGAAGGAACAACACGGTCATAGACTTGCATTGAGAAAATAATAGTTGCCAGTGCCAGCACATTGGCAATAAGTGAGGCAAACATAATATCAACGTAACGCTTCCAGTCTCTTAGAACAATTGACCAGAACCAGCTTGCTTCATAGGGTTTAATATATTCATCAATACGCGCATCGGGAATAGAGCTTTCAGGCCGCAGAATATAGACATTCTTAATGGTATTTTTTAAGACATCTAGGCTTAAATTTTGAGAAAGGCCCTGATCCCCACTAAACTGGATACTGACATTACCTTGGGTATCGGCTTTATCAACAACACCGACCTGTCCGTCATGAAACTCGACTAGAACAGGTAGGCGCCACGGATTAAGTAAATCTAGTGAAAAAGGTACCTTACGTAGGTTTAGCCCAACCTGACGTGTCATTAACTGTAAAACATCATCAAGGTTTTGATTCTGGTTCCAATCAAGTTGTAAACGGATTCTTTCTTCTGAAGGCTCAATTCGATAATGTTTAGCAATCGTTAAGACCGCCTGTAACCAGGGCTGGTAATTTATTTTTGTCATCATGGTTGTACTTCGAACCCCTGAATTGAAATATTATTTAAGCCATAGGCTTGGCGGGAACGTCCTGTTGCCGAAATATACTGAACAATACTGTTATAGATGTCATAACGTGCAGATTCGAGTTCTGAATTGGCACTATGAATGGCCTGCTCTGCATTCAATAAATCGACCAATGANCGTGTACCAAGTTTGTACTGCTCTTGATAAAGTTCACGTGTACGAACCGTAGTGGCTTGGCGATTGGTCAGCACCTGCATTTGACGTTGTTTATTTTCAATTTGCTCACGGCTGGTTCGAATTTGATCGAGAACATCCATATAAACTGAATTGACCTGAGATTTAGCTGCTTCTTCTGCATAACTTGCCATTTTGACCTGAGAAGAAACTGCCCCACCTTGATAAAACTGACTGGTTGCTTCAAGCATGACGGAGCTATATAAACCATCATCTTTATCATTGTTTGGATTTCTGCCGTTAATGGCCTGACTTAAGGAACCTTTGACGGACAAGGTTGGATAACGTGTTAGACGAGTCTGTTCCTTTTGTGCTTTAGCAACTTCAACCCCAGCTTGAGCCGCGATCATTTTTGGAATGGTATTAAACTCAGGCTCACTATAGAGACCAGACTGCTTTACCAAATCATCAGGAATGACCCATGCCTTATTAAAAACATCTACTCCGATCAGAGTTCTTAAATGTTGTTGGTACTGACGTAATAAAGATTGTTGAGCAATGAGTGTCGATTGTGCGGACTCTAAATATGTTTGTGCCTGAACTGGGTCAGCTTGGCTACTAATACCGGCATTTGCACGTAAATTGGCAATTTCCTGAATACGCTGAATACCTGCAATTTGCTGCTCGGCAATCTTATTTAATTGAAGGTAACGCTGAATATTGACAATCGACTGTGCAACATCAAGTGCAATATCATCAATGCTGACCAGCACATTGGCCTGCTCGACTTGTACTTTGGCTTGCTGAACCGATACACCTGATTTGACTTTGCCAAAATCAAAAAGCATTTGAGTCGCAGATAATGTGAGTAACTGTCTTCCCCGCTCACCACTACTCAAATCACCTGTGGTTATTCCACCTGAAAGCTGGGGATAATAGCCCGCCTTAGCAAAATCAATACCCGCGTTTTGACCAGCTAAAGTGGAAATGGCTTGAGAAATATTAGGATTTCGTTGAACTGCATATTGAATCGCATCAATTAAACTGACTTGATTGTTCCACATGGCAGTAGAAGTCGGTAAATAGTTCCCATCATTTCCTAGTCGTTGAAATTGGCTCTGATCAAACCCTAAATTGCTTAATTTTTGGAAATCGACAGATCGGTAGCTTTCATCGGGCGTGGGTTTAAAGAGTTGAGAAACTTTTTTTGTTAAGCTTTTTCCCGAGTTAACAGACGCGGTCTCTGCCTTTGTAATTGATATTGATACACTAGAAGCAATACAAAAATATAAAAAAAACTTCGTACCTGATCTGATTATAAGTTGGAAATCATTGTGGGAAAAAGGCAATTTACTCATTAGAAGATCTAATCTCTTGAAATATTGTAAAACAATCCAAAACTCAGTTAAAAATTATCAAAAATATTAAATTCCATACTTTAAATAAATAATTTTCAGAATAATTTTCTTTGCGAAAAAATAAAGTAAAAAATGATTAATTTTTAGAACCAGCAACTAAATATCTAATTTATTTATAGTTTAAATTATAAAAATGAGTTTTAAACACATACATTTAAAACCAATTAAACACCTACAAAAACTATAAAATTCAATTATTAGAATAAATAATTTCCATAAAAAAAACCTACCTCTTGGGGAAGTGGTAGGCTATAAACTCTAAAAAATCATATTAGTAAAAATATATTATTTATTTAAATTCATCAATAATGATTTATTTAAAATAAAATTAAAACACATGATTAAAAGCATATTAAATGCATAAAATATTTTCTATTTATATTAGAGTACAACATATATGCTTTAAAAAGGTTGCCAATAGTAGCCCTTTTACATTTACATCTTTATGTGAGATCCAAATAAGCAAATACAGTCTTTTCAACTCGCTGCTGTAAAGAAAAGAACTTCTTTTAAACTAGCAAGATGTCATAATTTCTTAAATATAATCAATCTTTTCCCGAGTACAAAACTGAGCCAACTAAAACCGCTTGTCCTGCAATGCTGACATGTAATATTGAATCTGTTTTCTCAACTGTCACTAGAACTCGTCCCGGTTTTTTTATTGCGAGACCTTGATACCCCCAATAACTTACTTTCTGGTCACATTCGATTAAATCGTGATGAACAAGGTACGCTCCTGCTGGACCATTTGCATTACCAGTTACAGGATCTTCATTAATACCGATTGCAGGTGCGAACATTCGACCATAGGTAATAGGTTCTTGCTTACTACCTTCCAAGGCAAATGGGAAAAAACCATTGCAACCTATTTCAGCGCTAATAGCTTTCAGTTTTTCATTGTTAGGAATTAATTCATCAAGCTTACTTCTGCTCAGCATTGGCACCATCACCTTGGAATGCCCCGTCGTGACAACTTGTATTGGCAAGTCAGCAAAATCGCTCTCGCTTACACCCAGTGCACTTGCAAGTTCACTCCGTTGACTCGCATTAAAAGGTGGTAAAAACTCTACACGACCTTGAGTCATTTTCACCAATAATTCTTCTGGACTTCCAAATATTGAAACGGGTAAATGACCTGCCCCCGTTTTTGCGATTAATGGATAGTCTGATTGGTGGCCTGTAGTTGCACGTAAAAAATGAGTGGCGATCGTCGCATGTCCACAGATCGGGACTTCATTTGTAGGGGTAAAATATCGAACATGTATGTCATGGTTTTGATCTTTTGGTGACAAAACAAAAGCAGTTTCTGAATACCCTGCAAATGCAGCAATATCTTGCATCTCTTGAGTTGTAAGATGGTCAGCATCTAGAACAACCCCCGCTCGATTTCCTGTATTTGGTTTGGTGGTAAATGCATCAACTACATAAATGGTCGTCATGACACAACTCCTCTGTTGTTAACATTGTGATCTCAGAAATAGCTCCCGCCATAACCAGAAAATCTTATTTAATTGCAGCAACACATGTCGTAGCTCTAAAAGGTTTATAGTCGCCTCATATAATGAGTTTTGAGTCCCTGTAGTGGTTGCTTGAATTGTATAAATCTAAACATCGGGGATACTATAGTTTTTATTGCAAACGCATTTTCTAAATATGGAAAGGTATGAACTGGGACGATACTAAAATTTTGTTAGCTATTGGGCGAACTGGCGGGTTAAGCCGCAGTGCAAAATTGCTTGGTATTAGTGTTTCTACCGTACATCGCAGAGCTGTTGAACTAGAGAAAAGTCTCAATGCGATTCTTTTTTCCCGAGACAGTGATGGCTATACACTCACCCACGTAGGAAAACATTTTTTTGCTTTGGCTGAAAAAGCAGAAGAGCATTTAATAGCGATGGAGCGTTACAACGATCAAGGTCAACAATCATTGTTCCGCATCGCTTTACCTGAGTTAATTGGGCAGCAGTTGCTCCAATCAAAGCTAACGGCATTGCAACTAAAGCATCCAGATTTACAATTAGAAATCTCAACGAGTGTAGTTCCTGTTGATTTTTCCCGACGGGAAGCTGACATTATTCTTCGACTTGTTCGACCTGAAAGCGGGCGTTACATTATTCGCCGTCTTGGCCAACTGGAGTATGGACTTTATTGTAGTAAGGATTATCTCGCCAGTTTCGCAGAGCATGCTGAAATGGCTGATTTACTGAATCACCGTATAATCGGTTGGGACCGAAGCCTTCAATATACGTTTCTAGCACAATGGATGCGTGAACTCACTCAAGATGCAGCATCTGCTTTGTCTTTTGATAACATGCACTCGCAACTACGAGCAGTCATTGAAGGACAAGGAATTACAGCCCTGCCTTGTTTTGTTGCCAAGGCTTCGGGTTTAGTACCCATACTACCTGAGCAAACTTTAAAACAAGATGTGTGGTTAATGCGTCATTTAGATACTAAGGATAGTGACTATTCAACGTTGATTAGTGAGACGATTGAAAAAGAGCTACAAGAATATCTGTTGTAATAAAAATTAGCTTTTATTCTAATTTTGAATTCGAAAAAGAAATTTTATGTTAATCAGATGATCGAAAGGCCCTATTTATGGGCCTTGGGACTGTTCTAAATTTTGTGTAAGTACTTAATTTTCATTTTAATCACACTTAAATCCTGATAACTGTAATTCTTGTTTTAGATTATCAGCACCTTCTGAAGTCATAAAATTTTGGAGATAGTTTGTTGATTCAAAATAAGACTCATGGACTGTGTTATTTACGATAATGTTGTCAGCTTTTATAACTGCATTTGCCATAGAACACACTTCTTTTTTATCTTTATCAGCCAGAGCCTTTACATCATTTTCAGCGTTATTCAATATCAATTTGCCACGAACAATGATTTCTAATTGTGGATAAACTTTTTCTAGCATCTGTAAATATTTCTTTTCATCTGCATAGTTTGGATATTCTTTCGCTTGAATTGTACTGATTGCTGAAATAGCAAGTAGACTAATTAGGATCTTTTTCATTTTATAAGTTTTTGTAAAGCTTCGGATAACTTAGTATAGCATTCTGTTGTTGAGCCGTTGAATGAGATTTTAGGTTTATAGTGGTACTCATTCATTTCGGTTTTGAACTTCACTTCCATGTCATAGACCTTATCGGTAGGTTTGTGCAACAAAGTCAAATTAACATAATACGCCTTATGCGAAATATAATTTTTATCTGATATAAATCATAGTCTTATTTTTAATTATTTGTCACGTATTACGACCACTTATTGATCAATTTTCCACAATTTCATGTAATCTCTCTTAATTCTAAAGCACACAAATATTCAATGTTCTAAATAGTCATAAGATGACTCACTGCCCTTATCGTACACATAAGCTTAAGTAATTCGAGTACCTAAATGCATTTTCCAAAGAATTTATCAAATCTATATGCTCTTTCTTCATAATGACATGGGTTGTGCCGCTGTAACATTGGCTTATGTCCGCTAGCTCAAATCCAAATACCCAAATACAGCTTTCTCAACTCGCTGCTGTAAATCATTTAAATCACTTTCTCCAGCCATACCTGCTGCATTAATCATTCCTTTGCTTAAAGCAATGACATCTTGTGCGGCTGTCTGTGCATGTGAAACGCCAGAGCGTATAAACAGATCAGAAATTATGGTTTCAAGCTCGTGTTGAAGCTCACTTTCCTCAATATCTTTTACAATGAGTTCAGAAGCAAATTCTAAGGTTCGTGCCAACTGCGGACGGCTCAATTGATGTTGCACAGCAGCCTGTATGACGAGTTTTAATTTTTCTTTTAAGTCTGCGGCATCATGTTGCTGTATGGCTTCAACAATATGATTTGAAAGCTTGGCGCGCTCACGTCGAATTAACTCGACTATTAAGGCATCTTTAGATGGAAAGTATTGATATAGGCTACCAATGCTTACGCCAGCAAGCTCAGCCACGGCATTTGTGTTAAATCCAGCAAAGCCTAACGACTCTAAAATGCGAGCAGCCGCCTCTAGAATTGCTTCAAAGGTAGCCACTGAGCGTGCTTGACGCGGGCGTTTTCGTGGGTCTGGAAGTGTTTCTGACATGGGCCGAAATGCGAGTATTTAATGTGAGCAATCACTCATATACTGACTGAGTCATATTGATATGACAAGCAAATGCTGTCTTTTCAATTGAGCTACAACTCGGCTCAGTCATGGAGTGGTTATGTCTAGAATCTATACTTTTTTTATTCATTTAAGAGCTTTACCCGCTTGGTTAACTTTACCTCGTGAAAAGCGGGCTGAGTTTAGTGCACAGAAACTCGAACCTATTTTTGAGAAGTACCCAACTGTAAAAGTTCGATGGTATGACGTTGAAGCGTTTAGTACTAAAGCGAGTGATATTGCTGTGTTTGAGACCACATCTCTACAAGATTATTATTTTGTGATTGATGCGATTCGAGACTCTGAATTTTGTACGGTTCCCTACTTTAATTTTGTAGAGATTATTCCTGCAATTGAAGATGGGTATGTGGAATATGAAAGTTCTTTATAAAATACGTGTAACTTTTTATCAAACCAGTGATGCTTTAAGCCAGTAATTTTATGGCTATGCCTAAGGTAATAGCCATCGTAAAATCTAGCTTTATTTCGATTTTTTTATATCTATTTAATATAGCTATTCTTTTTAAAAACTTGTTGAAAACTTAAAGGAATATTTTGTGTATTAGGAATATGCCCAAAGAAATGCTCATCTTTTGTTTGAAAAAAGATATCAAAGCTTTGACTCATAAATGGATCGACTTCACTTTGTTTTTGATAAATTGGTGTAAGCCTATTGATATAATAATTGATCCAATCAACTTGTGTTGAAAATAGAGAATAATCTCTGAGATCAGAATAGAGCCTCTTCAAATTATCTGCAATCAAGTCTACATTTGGGTGAAACAACCAAATAATAATCTCCATGGGAGAAACTTTTTTCAGTGTATGCTGAGATGTTTTATCAAATCTTTCAATTTTATATAATTGCGCGCCAGATTGACTATAATTAGAACAAAGTAGTTTTCCATTATGAACTTGATCAAGGTCTTGACCTAATTCTAAGGTACGTATTCTCTTAGAAATATCTAGACATTCAGGTAAAGTTATTAATTTAGATTTTGCTATATTTTTAAATATATCAACTGATTGCTGAACCACTCTTGATTCGCCAGTACCAGTAATAATACCTTGCTCCCAAGCGTATAACTTCGAGTAATGTGTAGTAGAAAGCTCCACATCTAAGGTTTCATTTACAGTTACTCTTTTATTGTCAACTGCAACAATAATGCTATCGTTTAATTGAATAGCTAAGATGAAAGTCATATTTTACGTAAAATAACGAGACATTTGATATACATTTATTTTAGGCTATATCAGTGCAAAATTCTGAATATTTTTTATAAAAATTGAGGTTATTAATGGCTGGTGGTTCTCAAATCATTATTAATAAAGATGGTATTACCCTGATTACACCAGGAAAATTTGAGCCGAAAGCTGGACAACACCTTTTTAAAAGTGGTGAAAAGGCTAATTTTTCTTTGCCAGAAATCCCTAATGTTCAATCTCCTTTTAGTAATAAATTAGATGTTTATAATCTATTTAAGGAAACATCTAATATTAAATATTCTGTTTTACATTCAAATGGACAAGTAAAAACTGGCTTCCTTGACCAGCATGGTAGGACTGGACGTATCAGATCACAGGAACAGGAAAAAGTTAAAGTTCTGATTGGTGGCGATGAATGGCACTATTATATTAGCCGTTTCGGTGGAACTATTGAGGATAATACTTATATTAAATTCCTAGATTTTGTAGGAGATCCTATACCAAATTTAGAATTTAACTTAAGCGATGATAATAATAAAACTCTTATGGAATGTAGAACAAATAATGATGGTGAAGCAGTATTTGTATGTCCTAAAGATGACTTTCCAATCCTATCCGTTAAAAGTTTAATTACTAATGAATTTAAGCCAATACTAAGAATAGAAAATAACTTAGTAAGAGAGATAATTTTAGTAAGCCCTAAAATTTTGAAAGAAATTGATTTATTACAAGAAACAGATGAGAAAGGCGATTATTTAAGAAGTAACTATCATAAATAATTGAGTATTCAAAAAGTATTGTGAGTGATAAAGATGGCAAATGAACAGAAAGATTTACAACAGAAAGTAAATCAAAATGGAAGACCTGTTTCAGTTTTTACTAAAGAACATCTTGAAACTGCGGGTAATGTAGCTGCAAAAACTTCAGATGTATTAGGTTATTTAAAAGATGGAACATCAGTTATAGACAATTACAATTTTAGATGGGGTCTTGTTCATTCAAAAAATACGCCTTTGTTTAGTAAAGAAAGGTTGGAAAAAGCTAAGGAATTCCGATTTTATAAAGAAAATCCCCAGACAGGACGAATTTTTAAAGGTAATCAGCATACAAAAGTATTTGATACTAAAAAATTCGGTAGCAAGGTTGATAAATTAGGATCAAAAGCAGGAAATTTTGCAGATGGAGTAGAGTTAACATTAGCTATAGTTGACAGAAACCCAGAAGCACTTGCAACAAAATCTTCTACATTAGTTTTATCTAAAGCTGGTGAAAAGACAGGTGAAATAGCTGGGCTTGCTGCTGTAGGGAAATGTACTAAAGTAGCAATAAAACGGCTTGATCCTAGAAAAGCTACAGTTGTTGGTCTCACCTGTGCTGGTGCAGCAATAGGTGTGAAATACTGGTTAAAAGGCAAAGGAGAAGAGTTAGGAAATACGGTTGGAAAAACAAATACTGCCATCCAGACAGCTCAAGGCGTTCTTGATGCAATAGATATGGTAGATGAACTTGAAACAAAAGCAGCTGAAAAAGAAAAGCAAGAGGCGATCAAAAGAGATCCAATGCTAGAATGGCATATAGTTGGAGCAGATTAATTTAAAAGAGATATATTATGAATTTAAAGTATTTAATGATTTCTAGCCTCATAAGTATATTTTTATTAGGTAGTGCAGGCTGCTCAGAACCTATTCCCCCACAAAATAAGACTCAAAGTGAAGCAAGCCAATTATATGAACAAGGCGGTAAATATTTCTTAGGTAAAGATGCTCCTAAAGATTATCAAAAAGCTTTTTCTTATTTCCAAATGGCAGCTGAAAAAGGCTTACCTATTGCACAAAATGATTTAGCAGGAATGTATTCCAAAGGAATAGGCACCCCGAAAAATGAAGAAAAAGCTTACTATTGGTATGAGAAAGCTGCTAAAAACAACTTTCCGGAAGCTCAATATAATTTGGGTTTGATGTACGATAATGGCTATTATGTAAATAAAGATAGATCAAAAGCTTTAGAATTTTATAAATTATCTTCTGATCAAGGATATGCTAAAGCTCAATATAATTTAGCAAATGCTTATCTTTCAGGAAATGGAATAAAAAAAGATATTAATTTAGCTTTGGAATTATATAAAAAAGCTGCTGATCAAAATTTTTCTGAAGCTCAATATAATTTAGCAAATATCTATTCTGATGGCAGTCTGGTTAAACAAGATAATGCAAAAGCTCTAGAGTTATATACAAAAGTAGCAGAAAAAGGCATACCTGAGGCTCAAAATAATCTAGCCTATATGTATGCTAATGTTTACTCAGATTATGAAAAAGCTAAATATTGGTTCAAAAAAGCTGCCGACAATGGATATGAGCCAGCAAAAGAAGCTTTAGAACAGTTCCAATAGTTCTAAGTAATTTACTTCTTAGAAGTCACTATCAAATATATAATTAATCCAATTAAGACCAAGAATATTAACTGAATTTCTAAAAAAAGGTTTATCATCCATGAGTTTCTAAATGATAAACCTTTTTTTGTTATTAATATTTTCGATTTTTTTGTGTCTGGTGAAATAAAAACTTTTATTTCATTATTTTTCTTTATCTCATTAAATATAGATATATTTTGGTCCTTCATCTCATTACAATTTTCAAAAATTTTTAATCTATATAAAACTAAAAAATCTTCTTTTTCTGATGTGTAAGCATTATGCCGATATGTGTATTGATACTTTATATCTCCACGAGCATTCCTATCCATTCCTCGTCGCCAAGGTTTACTTGAGCAGTAAACCTTGTAATCTAAAATTTTATAATCTTTTACTTCAACCCAGTTAGGATTAAATAATTTAAAAATTTTTGATTGCAGATTAAACGATGAAGTTATAAATAAGAGAATAAGAAAAATAACTGCTAAAGATAAAATAATTTTTATAAATAATTTCATTATCAAAATAACCTTACTAAAATCATATAATCCAAATAGTGACAGTCACATCAACCCATCAAATACTATTTAAATATAATTTATATTTAACATATCCTTAGCATACAAATACTAGCATAAAAACAAAATTTTATTGAACACCCTTGAGTAAAAGTAGCCGTATACTATCTTCTTATTTATACCCCCTCCCCCAAAACCTCTCCAACACCACATCCCGTTCATCCAAACTGTTAGAGCTTAAAACCTGTAGCATCAAGCCATCAATTAAGTTTAAAACCATGTTGGCATCGGGATTAAATGCCTTGCTTTCCAGACTAAAGACCAAATCAAAAAGCTCTCGAAGTAGCCATTTTCGATATTCAACGGCCATGCGGTAAGCGCTTGGATAAAGCTGTTTTATTTCAAAAATGGCCTTAAACAAAAGGTGGTAAAGGCTGTTTACATCGACATGCAAACGGACAATTTCTTTGAGTTTATCGGTTTGGCTTGCGTAACGGTGTGAGTAGACAATTGCCAGTACTTCTTCTTTCAGTCGGCTTTTTTTGAAAGCTTATACATGTTTCAATGAGGCTTTCTTTTGAGTGAAAGTAGTTATAAAGCGTGGCTTTCGGAATTTTAGTTTCTTTGGCAATTAGGTCTACGCCCGTGTTGTGAAATCCATAGAGATTAAATAGATCTATTGCGGTACATATTGCTTTTAATTTTTTTGAAGCCGTTTCTAAAGTTGGCATAGTTTTACCGTTTTAAATTCTTGTTGTTTCTAAATGAGATAAAAAGCCTGTGCCCTTTCTGGGAGAAAAAAAGGCACAGCAAAGCCGTAAGATGGTGCTTGGCACATCTCAAGTTTTATTGTTGATATAAGTTTTTAGCCGTAATGACTTAAAGTCTGAAAAGCGGTTAAACCTTCAAACTGTTTAAAGATGAATTAAGTGGTGTCGTTATAGCTTTTGGCAATGAGTGCCAAGAAATGATGGATGTGCATAGCCAACTCCTGATTTTGGGAGTTCTGCCAAAGCATTCATTTGGAATTATGGTGGCAGAACGAAAGAGGGTTGACAGACTGGCCTTA
>Ga0065703_1000223_pt1 | contig 11966 bp, 12 predicted proteins | sample SwiRhicommunBV21_FD_59090 | JGI IMG/M metagenome (GOLD analysis project Ga0065703, IMG submission 59090) | Switchgrass rhizosphere microbial communities from Buena Vista Grasslands Wildlife Area, Michigan, USA - BV2.1 v1 | ecosystem: Host-associated > Plants > Roots > Rhizosphere > Soil ...
GTTGTTTTACCATGGTCAACGTGACCGATTGTGCCCACGTTTACGTGTGGCTTATTACGTTCAAACTTGGCTTTAGCCATGATGATCTTCCTTTATAAACTGCTCATGCAGGGTCACTGCACGAGCGCTTGGTTTTAACTAAGAATTAGTTTGGGCTTATAGTAATCGAAAGATTACTCGTCGTCACCTTTTTTACCGCCAGTCTGGAACTTAGCGATGATGCCTTCAGCCACGTTACGTGGAGTTTCAGCNTATTTAGCNAATTCCATAGANTANGTCGCACGACCTTGAGACATAGAACGCATTTGAGTCGCGTAACCAAACATCTCAGCCAATGGAACTTCTGCTTTAATTGCTTTTGTTCCACCAGGAAGATCATCCATACCTTGAACCATACCACGACGACGGTTTAAGTCACCCATGATATCGCCCATGTAGTCTTCTGGAGTTTCTACTTCAACTTTCATGATTGGTTCAAGAAGGATAGGATCAGCTTTCATGAAACCGTCACGGAAAGCGTACGAACCAGCCATTTTGAACGACAATTCATCAGAGTCGACATCATGGTAAGAACCATCGAATAATGTCGCTTTGATACCCACAACAGGGTAACCAGCTAATACACCATTCTTCATACGTTCTTGAATACCTTTGTCAACCGCACCAAAGAATTCTTTAGGTACAGTACCGCCGACAACTTCTTCAGCGAATTGGTATTCTTTACCAGCTTCTTCAACATCCATAGGCTCTAAACGAACATATACATGACCGAATTTACCTTTACCACCTGTTTGACGAACGAACTTACCTTCTTGCTCAACAGTCTTTTTGATTGTTTCGCGGTAAGCAACCATTGGTTTACCAATGTTCGCTTCAACACCGAATTCACGCTTCATACGGTCAACGATGATGTCAAGGTGAAGCTCACCCATACCAGCAATAATTGTTTGACCAGATTCTTCGTCTGTACGAACGCGGAACGATGGATCTTCTTTAGCCAAACGACCTAAAGCAATTGACATTTTTTCTTGGTCAGCTTTAGTTTTTGGTTCAACAGCCAATGAAATTACTGGCTCAGGGAATTCCATACGCTCAAGTGTAATGATGTTTTTCTCATCACATAATGTATCACCAGTAGTAACGTCTTTAAGACCTACACACGCTGCGATATCACCTGCACGGATTTCATCAAGATCTTGACGTTCGTTCGCATGCATTTGCACGATACGACCGATACGTTCACGCTTAGATTTAACTGGGTTATAAACCGGATCACCTTGTTTAAGAACACCAGAATAAACACGTACGAATGTTAAGTTACCTACGAACTTGTCGTTCATGATTTTGAACGCTAACGCAGAGAACGGAGCTTCGTCAGATGCTTCACGAGACGCTTTAGTTTCGTCTTTGTCGTCAAGGATACCTTCGATCGCTTTAACTTCTGTCGGTGATGGTAAGAATTCAATTACAGCATCCAACATACGTTGAACACCTTTGTTTTTGAACGCAGAACCACAAAGCATTACTTGAATTTCAGAAGCTAATGTACGAGCACGTAAACCTGCAATGATCTCTTCTTTAGAAAGATCACCTTCTTCAAGGTACTTGTCCATTAATTCTTCAGAAGCTTCAGCCGCAGCTTCAACCATTTTGGTACGCCATTCGTTAGACGTATCAACAAGGTCAGCTGGAATTTCAGCATATTCAAACTTCATACCTTGAGATGCTTCATCCCAGATAATCGCTTTCATTTCGATAAGGTCAACAACACCTGCAAACGTATCTTCTGCACCGATTGGCACAACGATAGGTACAGGATTACCACCTAAACGAGTTTTAACTTGCTCAACAGCGCGGAAGAAGTTTGCACCAGTACGGTCCATCTTGTTCACGAATGCTAAACGAGGCACTTTATATTTGTTTGCTTGACGCCATACAGTTTCAGACTGAGGTTGTACGCCACCAACTGCACAGTAAACCATGCACGCACCGTCAAGAACACGCATAGAACGTTCAACTTCGATTGTGAAGTCTACGTGTCCCGGGGTGTCAATTACGTTGATACGGTGTTGTTCGAATTGGTTACCCATACCAGACCAGAAACAAGTTGTAGCAGCCGAGGTAATTGTAATACCGCGCTCTTGCTCTTGTTCCATCCAGTCCATTGTTGCTGCACCATCGTGTACTTCACCAATTTTGTGAGATACACCTGTGTAGAACAAAATACGTTCTGTTGTAGTTGTTTTACCTGCGTCAATGTGCGCAGAAATACCGATGTTACGGTAATTACTAATTGGGGTTTGGCGAGCCATGATGTCTACATTCCTAAATGTTATATTTAAAACAGGACGCATCAATTAAATTGATGCGTACAAATATCCAAGCAGGCAACTTAAATACCCGCAAAGCTCCCACTTTGATAAAGAGCAATGTTGAATCGAGCTGCGGTACGCATGAATATTCTCCTGATTAGGGACTGTTTTATCCGCTTAGAAACGGTAGTGAGAGAAGGCTTTGTTGGCTTCAGCCATACGATGCACGTCTTCACGTTTTTTGATTGCTGCACCTTTACCTTCAGCTGCATCAAGCAACTCACCAGCAAGACGTAAAGCCATCGTTTTTTCAGAACGCTTAGCAGCAGCATCTACTAACCAACGCATCGCTAAGGCAGTACGACGGGATGGGCGTACTTCCATAGGTACTTGATAAGTAGCACCACCAACACGGCGTGCTTTTACTTCGACCATAGGACGAACTTTTTCAAGAGTAGTCTCGAAAAATTCAACTGGGTCTACTTTGTTTTTTTCTTGAACACGTTCTAAAGCACCGTAAACGATACCTTCAGCAACAGATTTTTTACCATCTTGCATTACGTGGTTCATGAATTTAGCGATTGTTTGGCTGCTAAATTTTGGATCTGGAAGGATCTCACGAGCAGCGACTACGCGACGTCTTGGCATTTTAATACACCTAATAATATGACACTTCAGGATAATCCAGCAGTTTGTACAAGTGTCATGTACACGACGCTGGCCTTACTATACGTCGCTTGAATTACAAATCTATGAAGAATTCAAACAAGCGAAACGCTAAAAGGGCTTATTGGACTAGTTTCCTAGAATTACTTCTTAGGACGCTTAGTACCGTATTTAGAACGTGATTGATTACGATCTTTAACACCAGCACAGTCTAATGAACCACGAACGGTATGGTAACGTACACCTGGTAAGTCTTTAACACGACCACCACGGATAAGAACAACACTGTGCTCTTGTAGGTTATGACCTTCACCACCGATATAGCTAGATACTTCAAAACCTGAAGTTAAGCGAACACGGCAAACCTTACGCATAGCTGAGTTAGGTTTTTTAGGTGTAGTTGTATAAACACGTGTACAAACACCACGACGTTGTGGACAAGCCTTCAACGCAGGAACTTTGGATTTTTCAACCAAAGTCGTACGACCCTTACGGATCAACTGATTCGTTGTTGCCATATGGCAATTCTCCCGTTATTAAAAAACCTTAAAAAGAAATACCTCTTTTTAAGGGCACATAATTGTAAGCTAAGATGCAAAAATGGTCAACACGGCAATACTTACCAAATGTTGACCATATCAATCTTTGACAGGATAACTTACAAATTTAAATAGAGTTCAAATTTTATTTTTAAACCTCTTATTTGTAAGCATATTGTTAAGAGTATTTTTTATCATCCAACTCCTCTTCATCTTCCTCTGGAGATAAAGCTGGTTTTTGCTCAGTATGCTCATGTTCCTCTACATGTTTATCGGCAAGTTGCTCAATACCCTGATGAACATTTTCTTGAATTTTCTCTTCGCTCTTTTTACTTTCTGTTGGCTTTAAGACAATAGATACTTTTGAAATTACATCATGATTTTCTACTTTATGATGATGCGCAGCGTGAATATTGCCATCTTCACCAACATTTAAAAGACGTGGACTGGCTTTCTGAATGAGTGTAACCGCAGCATAATAAGCCTGTAGCGGAGATAAATGCTCACTTGGATGTTCATTTAAATAATGTCTTGCAGCTCCAAAGATAGCTTGTGCTTTATGACCAACATCTTCTTGTAGTTTCCAACTATATACGGCGCTTAAAACAGCACCTGCAACTGGTGTAACTTTGCCAAAGGCTGAGAGTTTAGGAATACGATTTAACCACCCCCATTTAAACTCTCCATCTTCATCGACTAGCCAGTTCTTTAAAGTATCAAAATCAGTAGTTGAACCTAACACTTGCTGAAATTGATGAATATCTTGCGTTTCCAACATATTTCGTAATGTTTTTAAAGCTAACAATAAAGTTTGCTTTTCAGCAATCAGACTAAATATCAAACTTCTTTAAAAAATAAACTCGACAACATCTTAGGTCAGTAACTTCTTGAAGGTCAAAGCCATGTGATCTTCCTGTCTGATAAATCGTTCTCAAGACCAACACGAGTGAAACAGGAACATCTACAGCAGCGCCAACCACACCCGACACACCTGTGATTGCCCCTTGTATTGTCGCAATTAATTTGTTTTGTTCAATGAGCGCCTGACTTAAACGTTGAGAACGGCCCGTATCCTTAGTTAGTTCAAATAAATCTTTAGCCCCCGCTTCTTCCAAGATTTTTTCAGTTAAGGTGCTTTTTGAACTAAAGTCATTCAACCAATCAAATAAATAGCCTGAGACTTTTTGATCCCAATCTGGGGAAAGAAATGTAGCCACACCATTTACTTTTGTAAAATGCCGTCCAAAGATCTGACGAGTTACTTTCGGTAATTGTTCTCGAAGCATTTGTTGAGGACTTTCATATTGCTCAACTTCAAATGGGCTTTTTGTTCTCGATCTACCTTCAACCGTTTTACCAGCTGGAATTGGTTCAATTACCTTACTTACATCACCTGATTGGTTCTGTTGCAAGATACTCAATCCTGTAGAACTGAGCTTTTTAGCCACTCCGAAGACCTGAGAAAACAAATTGTCAGATTGATTATTATTGAATTTTGTCATCAAGTACCTCGATTTTTTAATTTATCTAATTAGACATAAATACTAGGTGGAATGTGGATTTATCTCAACTTGTATGTGTGTATTTTAGTTAACCCTAAATGCAACATACCATGTATTTAGTTATTTTTTTTAAATGTAAAATTGTCATAAAGATTTGCCATAAGAAATAAAAATCCTTTCTGCTATCATGTTAACAACGAAAAAACATGAGTCTTGTTTTCTTATAGCTATATTCTCCTATTCATTTTCATAGCTGTTGATCACGATAGACTCTTAATATCACCATAAAGGGACCTGTAGATGAAACGTGTTGTAATCACTGGTATGGGTATTAACTCATGTATCGGTAACTCTTTAGAAGCAGTTACTCATTCACTTCAAAACGGAATCTCCGGGACACGTTTTAACCCAACTTATGCTGAACTCAATTTTAAAAGTCATGTGAGCGCTGCTGCAGAACAAGATTTTGATCATATTGACCGTAAGTTAAAACGCTTTATGGGCGTATGTGCAATGTACGCTTACAATGCTGCTGTAGCTGCTGTTGAACATGCAGGACTTACTGCTGAGCAAATCGGTGGTAATCCACGTTACGGTATCGCAGGTGGTTCAGGTGGTGGTTCAACTGCATCTGTTGTTGAAATGACAGAGCTTTTAGAGACTAAAGGTGCACGTAAAGTAGGACCTTTCTTCGTACCACGCAACATGTCAAACACGATTACTGCAAACGTAGGTGTTGCATTTAAATTGCAAGGTATTGCTCATACCATTACGAGTGCTTGTGCAACTTCTGCTGACGCAATTGGTTATGCGTACAATCTTATTCAACTTGGCAAACAAGATCTTATGCTTGCCGGTGGCGGTGAAGAAGATCATTGGTCTCAAAGTTTATTATTTGATGCAATGGGTGCGCTTTGCTCGAAATATAATGAAACTCCAGAAACAGCATCTCGTCCATATTCAGCAGACCGCGACGGTTTCGTTATTGCTGGCGGTGGTGGTTTCGTTGTACTTGAATCACTTGAACACGCTCAAGCACGTGGTGCCAACATTTTAGCTGAAGTTGTTGGTTATGCTGCAAACAGCGATGGTGCAGACATGGTTGCTCCAAGTGGTGAAGGCGCTACACGTTGTGTATTAATGGCACTTGAAGAAGCTAAACAACATGGCGTAGAAAAAATTGACTATGTAAATACACATGGTACGTCTACTCCAGCTGGTGACATTACAGAACTTAAAGCAATGGAACGTGCATTTGGCGAAGGCAATGTACCTCCTCTTAGCTCAACCAAATCTATGACAGGTCATAGCTTAGGTGCAGCTGGCGTACAAGAAGCTATTTACTCTGTTCTAATGATGCAAAATGACTTTATTGCACCAAACATCAATGTGACTGAACTTGATGAAGGCGCAAAACCTTTTGATATCGTACTTGAAAAACGTGATGCAAAATTGAATACTGTAATGAGTAACAGTTTTGGCTTTGGCGGTGTTAACGCTTGCCTCATTTTCAAGAAGTGGGATGCATAATCCCACGTAGGATTATCGATGGATGCACCTTCTGATGCTTTTTTGTGGGTAAAAGCATTACATATTATTGCTGTGGTTTGTTGGTTCGCTGCTTTGTTCTACTTACCACGTTTATATGTTTACCATGCCATGAGTGAAGATGCTGCTAGTCATCAACGCTTTGAAATAATGGAACGTAAGTTGTATCGCGGAATTATGTGGCCTTCTATGATTGCCACATTAATTACCGCTCATTTTCTTGTGGAATGGGGCGATGCAACTCGACATTACCATCAGGCAACATGGTTTTATCTTAAAGTTGCTTTAGTCGCTTTATTAGTCATCTACCATTTGGTATGTGGCTACTATCGTAAAAAACTTATCGGAAATGCACACTATAAATCACATAGGTTCTGGCGTTTCTTTAATGAAATGCCAACTGTAATCTTATTTGCTGTAGTGATTTTAGTTGTCGTAAAGCCTCAGTTTTAACTGGGGCTTTTGCTTTTCCGAGCAATTTTTTTAATTTAGACAATAAAAACTCGCAGAGTTATCCCTATATTTAACTTTTTCAATCAAAAGCATAAAATCAACGCGCTCTTAAAGTTATACCCAATGAGTAACTCTGACCCTTTATTTACTAATAAGTAATCTATACTATCCTAAAGAAATAGATGAACTCATTTAATGGCAAAGCTATGCTAACCCTTACTGCCCTTAAACACTCAACCCAACAACAATTTATACGTCTTACACTTTTTATTTTTCGTCACTTAAAAAACTATCCCATCAGATATCTGACTGCTCAAGAAAAAGTATTAGCACAACTCGTTTTCGGTGACATGCTCAATTGTGAACAACCTAAAATTATTGCTACTCGCTACCTTCCTTGGCAGTCTTGCGGTATTTTTATGGCACCAAATGGAAATATTTACGTCAACCCTTCCGACTACAGTGAAAATTACGCTCTAGAATCTAAATTTATGCAGGGTATTTTTATTCACGAACTCACTCATGTCATGCAATATCAAAAAGGTATTCATGTACTACTTAAAGGTGCATTGTTGCAATCGGCCTATTATCTTAGCTTTAAAAATTACAATCCCTATAAATACACCTACTCTCCACACAAGGCGTTTAGCTCTTATAACATTGAACAACAAGGTGAAATTGCCCGTGACATTTGCTCTGGGAAAATCCCAAATATTATCTGTTCACCTCAACTTCATTTGTAACTAAATAATCAGTCTTTCTTTGAACGTAACATTTTTTGCTTAATGTAAATGAGAATTCTTATAAATCAGAAATACTTATCTAAACAAGAAAATCATGCTTACTTAATTCAAATTATTGAAAAAAATATAACGCGCTTATTCCAAATTGGCTTGTGATAAGGCAGTATACAAACAATAAAAATAATGAAGCCTGTTTCTATTCTATACAGAAAATCTCGTTATTTTTACGCAGAAAATATGTGATTGGTATATATTATTGATCTTGACATTTTTGTTTACCATTTTAATTGTTTACTATCGTATCATACACATCGTTGAAAAATTATATCTATAAAAATCAACACTGTGTGTATCTATATTCGTTATGATCTAGGATTAGGTTTGAATGAAAAGTTTTAAAGTTGCCCTTGCTCAGTTTTCTCCGCATATTGGCAATATTGACTCAAACACCAAAAAGATGATTGAGCAAGTGAATCAGGCGAAAAAACAAAACGCTGACCTGATTATTTTTCCCGAACTTTCTGTTATTGGTTATCCAGCTGAAGACTTACTGCTACGTCCAAATTTAAATAAACGTATGCAAAAGGCTTTTGCTCAACTTGCTGAAGTTAAAGATATTGTCATGGTTTTCGGATTTGTGAACCAGACAGAAGATGGTCAACGTTATAATTCTGCTGCTGTCATGAAAGATGGTCAAGTTTTGGGTGTTTTTAACAAACACAATTTACCAAACTATGGCGTCTTTGATGAAAAACGTTATTTCCAAAAAGGACATCAGCATTTGGTGTTTGAATATCTTGGACATAAGTTTGGCGTATTGATTTGTGAAGATATCTGGTCAATTAATACCGTAAAACAGTTAAGCCAATTAAATGTTGATACTGTTCTTGTACTCAATGCATCACCATATGAAGTCGGTAAACCACAACACCGTACACAGACCTTAAGTGAACTTGCAAAACAACTTCATCTGAATATTGTTTACGTTAACCAAGTGGGTGGACAAGATGATTTAATTTTTGATGGCTCAAGTTTTGTCAGTAACAAAAATGGTGAAATTGCTTTACAAGCACCGAGCTTTAAAGAAGACCTTTATATTGCTGAATTTGACCATAAAAACAAATCATTTAAAGTCACAGAATCTGCTCCTGCATTAGAAACTTTTGCAGAGATCTATCAAGGTTTAGTTCTAGCCACACGTGATTACGTAGAGCGTTCAGGCTTCCCAGGTGTAATTTTAGGTTTATCTGGCGGTATTGACTCTGCCCTTACATTAGCTATTGCAGTTGATGCAATCGGTGCAGAAAAAGTACAAGCCGTAATGATGCCTTATACCTACACTTCTCAAATTAGTGTAGAAGATGCAGCAGAACAAGCTCGACGTATGGGTGTGACCTTCGGTATTGCTGAAATACATTCAGTTGTAAATAGCTTTATGCAAACCTTGTACCCTTTCTTTGGCAACTCACCAGCAGATGCAACCGAAGAGAATTTACAAGCGCGCGCACGCGGCACATTACTCATGGGTTTATCAAATAAATTTGGTAATTTAGTACTCGCTACTGGCAACAAGTCTGAGCTTTCAGTTGGCTACTGTACACTTTATGGTGATATGGTTGGTGGTTTTGCTGTTCTAAAAGATGTTTATAAAACGATCGTATTTGAATTAGCTAAATACCGTAATAGCTTAAGTGAAACTCCGGTTATTCCTGAACGTGTTATTACTCGTCCACCTTCAGCAGAACTTCGCCCAGACCAAAAAGACCAAGACTCTTTACCTGCATATGATGTATTAGATGCCATTCTTTACGCATACATTGAAGAAGATTTAAGTCAGGCAGATATTATTGCCAAAGGTTTTGATAAAGAAGTAGTTGAAAAAGTTATCCGTTTAGTTGATCGTAATGAATATAAACGTCGTCAAGGCGCGATTGGGCCGAGAATTACTTCTCGTGCATTTAGTCGTGAACGACGTTATCCGATTGTCAACGGTTGGACAGCGAATGACTGAGCAGAAAAACTCATCAAAAACCACAGCACTTGCTCAAGCACTTTTGCTTGAGCAGGTGGAATTTTTCAAAAAAACAATTATCTATAGAAAACTCACCTATTTATTTCCAGCAGTTCATTCAACTCTTTATGCAACATGCTGACGAAATCAAGCTTCATGAAGTGGTGGATTTAGAGCAACTACAAGCCGTTGTGAAACGCTATGCTTTTGAAATGCAGCTAGGCGCTGGTTTACTTGAGTTTATTGGGGAAATTGCGCAGCGTATTTATCTGTCTGCTATGAAGTCTCCAATTCAGCTACAAGATTTGGTATCTGACCACCAATTTGAAATGTGGCTCTCCAAATTTTTAGAAATGGAACATATTCCTCATTATCTCAACCAGTTTTTAAGAACTAGCCCCGCCGTTCAACAACTTTGCCAATATATTGCGACCTCGACCTTAGAACAAAAAATACCAAAATTTCTAAATACATCTAGAGTAGATGACTATCATTTTGAATGGCAACATAAACTCAAAAAATTCTCTTTTTTTACAACAACAACGTCTTGAGCATAAACTTGAAACTTGGATTGCCAGCTTTATTCACGAGCAACTCACAGAATTAAGTCTTTTGTCGACTGAAGATTTAGAAAGTCTGATACGACATGTCTGGGAAGATCTTAGACATAAAAAAATGTATGAGTTTATGAAACAGTTAACTCCTCTTGATGTTGAAGAGTTCTTTGTTTTAATTTACGAATATTGGAAAGAATTACGCCAGTCACAATTTATGCAAGATCTTATTTTGTATGGCGTAGAAGTTTTTTATGAATTTTACAAAGACGAGAGTTTATTTGAAGTATTAAGTGAGATTGGTTTAACCGAAACCGATTTACAAACTGAAGCTTTACGTTTTTACCCTAAAGTCATGAATGTCTTTAATGAACACGGTATTTTAGAGCCGTTACTTCAAACGATTTTAGCTCCTTTTTATCAAAGCCCAAAAACACTCGATATGATTGAAAAACATTTTAATGAGTAAAAAAAAGACAAAAAGAAACCATGCATGAGCATGGTTTTTAAAATGGTGGCTATGACGAGACTTGAACTTGTGACCCCCGCATTATGAGTGCGGTGCTCTAACCAACTGAGCTACATAGCCGTAAACTGTGTGCGCATTATCTATAGTTCTGCAGAACAGGTCAAGAGTTCAAAATCATTAAATTCCATCAAATGAACAAATAAGATTCAGATCACCTTTATTTGTTCATTTTTTAGCAAATTTATGTTTTAAATAGTTGATCGACCACAGAAATGTATTAAAAATCTAATACCAGTTTTTTATCTTTTGCCCGCGATCCCCCAATCACCATATTCAACTGTGAAGTCTTTCCTATATCACTAAGGTATTGATCAAAATGTTCTCTGCTTTACCTTCCAAAATAACAGTTTCACATGTATCGCATACCCCTTCACAACATAGGCATTCAAAATCAATATTTAATGTTTCGATCGCTTATAAAATTGACTAGTCATTTTTGACTTCATTTATTGATTAGACTTGTCAAATACATCTGTAAAAGCCTTCCCTCCCATCTTCTGGAACTGTTGAAGCAAATTGTTCCCAATGAATGTATTCATCAAGGTAACAATGCTTATTACAACAATTAATCACAGCATCAATTATTGGTTTCAGTCCACAGACATAGACATGTGTGCCTTTAGGTTGTGATGAAATCAGTTCATCCAGATTTAATGAGCAACCTTCTGAGTCAACATAACTAAACACATGTTTTGCATGTTTTGCATGTTTTGCATGTTTCTGTTTTAGCTCATCTAACAAAGCTGCATGTTCAAGCTCACCTAAGCTTAATGTAACTCGTACTCTACCCCACGTGCTACGAGCTCATCTATTTGAGATAAGCATGGTAATACCCAATACCACCTGCAATTAAGATGCTTATTGCCTTAAGCTAACAGGAATAATTTTTAAATATAAATAAGCTAATAAAAAATCAAAAACATCTCATCATTATAAAGTCGGTATTTACAAACTGTGTTTAATCAAAAAAAAGCATAAAAAAAGACCACGCAGGAGCGTGGTCTATAAAATGGTGGCTATGACGAGACTTGAACTTGTGACCCCCGCATTATGAGTGCGGTGCTCTAACCAACTGAGCTACATAGCCGTAAACTGTGTGCGCATTATCT
>Ga0065703_1000172_pt1 | contig 11871 bp, 13 predicted proteins | sample SwiRhicommunBV21_FD_59090 | JGI IMG/M metagenome (GOLD analysis project Ga0065703, IMG submission 59090) | Switchgrass rhizosphere microbial communities from Buena Vista Grasslands Wildlife Area, Michigan, USA - BV2.1 v1 | ecosystem: Host-associated > Plants > Roots > Rhizosphere > Soil ...
ACTCCCGAACGGGAGTTTTTTTATATCTGGCGATTAACGACCAGTTTTCTCTTTAATAAAAGCACGTGCCTGACGTACTTTATCTTTAACTGGTTTTGGCAACTTAGGTGGAATGAGTCTAGCCACTTGGTTAAACCAAACCAATAGGCTGAAGTCACCTTCCATTTTAATGCTGCCGTTTTGCATACCGGTCATAAATGCTGTTGGATCACCTTTAATCAAAGTTTTTACACCCTGTTCGCTATCTGCAAACTGCAAGATAAAATCAGCTTTTTCAGGTGAGCCTGCAACAGTGTCAATCTGTCCATTATTAATAATGATCTGACGTGCAACACCTAAATCCGTACCGATCTGAATACGGAATGCGCGGTCATGAATCAATTCAATAAACTTAGGGCTAGTACGTGCCAATTGCTTCATACGCAGCACTAAACCTGCTACCAATAAATCTAACGGGTCTGTACTGACATCAACGAGAGGTAATTTGACTACAGGTATAGAAGAAAGTTTCATGAACATTCACGCCTATTGTATTTTTATGAAAACTTTAGAGCAAAACTCAGTAAGGACATACCATTGCCTGTGTTTTGTGCATTAACTGATAATTTTTAGCTGGCAACGCAATCTAGATGAAACGTCAACAGACCCGTCTATCGTAGCATAACTGGCTATTTTTTAATAAATGCTTTGTATAATAAAAATCACGTTTCGTAAATAAAAAAGGCATGCTGTGCATACCTCTTTACCGTTAGATAACAATTTAATTATCGGCTAGAACATTGCTGCTGATCATCTTCATATACTGGCGTGTGTTCTATATATTGGCGATTTGCCAAAGCCTTTTGTGCCTGTTTATCCTCACGTAACAAAATAAATGTGACCATTACCATCGCTAGACTTAGTGCAGTTAAATAACTATATGTGACTGGCATTTCAAAAGTGACTTGAACTCCAAAACGGACCACTTCCAATAGCCCCCAAAAGAACATCCCTGCAAGCATAAAACCAAGCCAACGACGGTAAGGAGAAAAGAAAACAGCAACAAGCGCGACAGCGATCAAGCTGAATCCGGCGATAGCGGCAAAATTCGCTGTTAGCATAGAAACCTCCGTCTTAATGAAAACGTCTAAAAAGATTCGGTCTTAAAAACCCGACCTCATTCCAAAAACAACTTTAATTCATAATTTGTGTTGAAGCTTAGGATGCATTATGGATGTTTTTTTTTAGAAAAAAAGACCCGTTATTTCTTAATGCGACACACTTTGTCGCAACATTCTTTTGTCATTACATTTTTGTAAAATTCAAAAAGTTCGATTCCCTATATGGCATCAATTCTGGCGTGTCATTACAAAAAAATATGCTGTTTTTAAGGACCAAAATAAGTTTTTTTCAGATTTTTTTATTGCCTTTTTTCTGTGCACGATTTGAGCATAACATGCTTGTTTTTATGACGATTCTGCATAAAAAAAGCGCTACTCTGAAGTAGCGCTTAAAGCTTAGCCTTATAGGTTAAGCACGGTTTAAATCTTTGTCATGCATGCCCAGCAAATACAGAACACCATCCAAACCAACACTTGAAATGGCCTGATTTGCATTTTGACGAACTAAAGGTTTAGCGCGATAAGCAACACCTAGGCCTGCAATCGCAAGCATTGGCAAATCGTTTGCACCATCTCCTACCGCCATGGCTTGCTCTAAAGAAATGCCCATTTTATTCGCAAGTTCGCGTAATAGTTCAGCTTTACGTGCTCCGTCAACAATCGCACCTTTAACCTCACCTGTTACAAAGCCATCTTGCACATCTAAAATGTTGGCATGAACTTCATCAATACCAAGTTTACCTTGTAGATATTCAGCAAAATATTGGAATCCACCAGATAAAATTGCTGTTTTATAGCCAAGCGCCTTCAATGTTGAAATGAGGCGTTCTGCACCTTCAGTAATGGTTAAACGCTCTGCAATTTTAGGTAAAACAGCAGCATCCAGTCCTTTTAATAATGCAACACGAGCACGGAAGCTTTGTTGGAAATCAAGTTCGCCTTGCATCGCTCTTTCAGTAATTTCAGCAACTTGTGCGCCTACCCCAGCTTCAATCGCCAACTCATCAATAACTTCTTGTTCAATTAATGTTGAGTCCATATCAAAACAAACTAAACGGCGATTGCGTCGATAAGCATTGTCTTCTTGAACAGCAACATCAATGTTTAATTCACTTGAAAGACGTAAACATGCTGCACGCATGGCTTGTGCATCTAAAGTTGGACCACTACTTAAACCAAACTGTACACATGCACGCCGTGGAAATGCGCTATCCTTTTCAAAGTCGACACGGCCTGATAATCGGGTAACAGTTTCAATGTTAAAGCCTTGGCTAGACACAATTTGTGTAACTGCTTGTAAGTGGGCAGCAGTGAGTTCAGGTGCCAAAGCCGTGACGATATAACGAGTACGACCGCCTTCACTTACCCATTGATCGTATTCTGCGCCTGTGATTGGTTTAAAGCGCACTGTTAAGCCAATATCATGTGCTAAAATCAGAATTTCTTTCATTGCCAATGCGGTCGCAGTTTCATTATCTGACGCGACTACAATGCCCAATGTGAGTTGATTATGAATAACAGCCTGACCTACATCCAGTATTTGCAATGAATGTACGGATAGTACTTGCATTAATCGGGTAAACTGGTTTGGTTGGTCTGGTCCTAAAAAGGATATAAGAATGATTTCTCGCATGAATTGACTCTAGTCTGAGTGACAACTATTGTAAGAATCATAATCGAATTTCAATATAATTGCCTTGGAAGTTTAACTTGATTGCGCCTAGACAAGGGCTATTTGCTAGCCTACTGATCGTTAGTTTTGCATTGCATACCTTTTTATTGGTGATTGCAACGACACACCAGCTCAATGAAAACCGTGCGAGTCAAGGTCAGCTCATGACCAGTCAGCTCGTTGCAGACAGCTTATCTGAGCTAGAACCTGCCAATACGGTGTCTTTAGCTCTGATTGCCAATCGCTATGCGACCAATCCAAGCGTTGCGTCTATTCGCATTCTTGATGCCAATAAACAAGTGTTGGCAACGAGCGGAATTTCGAAAACTCGCCAAGGTGAGATTTTTGCTCGCGATGCGCTGCAAAATGAAAAGAAAGTGGGTTCTATCGAGATTACGCTTATTCAGCCAAGTATTGGTGAAATTTTGCGTACTCAATGGCTGGCAATCTTAGCTTCTCTGTTTTTGCATGTTTTATTATGGCTTGCCTATCGCGCCATTGCTCGTCCGACCCGTAGCGAATATTTGGCACGTATTAATGAAGAGAACCGCTTAAAACATGAAATTCAGCAGTTAACTCAAGCATTGGCTCTAGAAAAACAAAATACAGTAACGTTAGTTGCTCAAGCTCAACAGCAAGCCAAAGGTAAACCAGCGGCTCGTCCACAACCAGAGAAAACTACAGATTCAGCTGACCAACATATGTTGGCACTCAATATTCAGTTTTATGACCCTAAACAGTTATTAAGCAGTGTTAACCAGTCGGTATCTGTTCCGTACTTTAAACTCTGTCAGCTCTTTTTAAACAAGAGTATTGAGTTATGCGTTAAGCATTACCAGTTAAAGCTCTCGGACATTGAAGTCGTAAATGAATTTAATGCAGACGGCGCTACACTTGCGATTTCAACCTCGCATGCTCACGCTGTAGAGTGTCTGCTTATGGTTGGAACCGTATTCCAATTACTCTCTGACGTTTTATATAAACGTTACCGTGAAGATAAACGCTTTGCTTTGCAAACTCGTAGCGCAACTTGTAATGCTGTGGAAGCAATGCAAATTGACGCGAAAGAAGCTGCTCAACGTTTAGCACAGCATCTTCATGCGAAAGAATCTGCTTTATATCTTGAGAATGATCAACTTAAGGCAATTCAAGACAGCTATCAACTTGTTGCAATGCCGAATCCAAGTAATGTCATGACTCGTCATGCATTTATGATCAATGGTATGAATGCTGAGTGTGCTGAGCTTGCTCAAAATATCCGAACTGAAATTTTGATGGGAAAAAAATCAATCCCACAAAATGATAGTCCAAGTAGTGCAGCTTCATAAAAAGTAAGTCCGCACATCAGAACCTAGCCTTTTGGCTAGGTTTTTTTATTTAAATTCATCATTTTTATTTTAAATTATTCCATTTTCTTATGATTTATTTGTATAAATAAAGCTGGATCTATTCTATCTCGTTGCAAAGTTGGATAAATCAGAATCATAGGCAAAATTCTTTAAACAGCGTAAACTATGCAAAATTTATTAAATAGAAATTGTCTAACGACAAAAAAAGGTGAAAGCGAATGCCGCTGAGTCGTGTTGAAGATCTTGTCGCCGATATTCGTGCAGGCAAAATGGTTATCTTGATGGATGACGAAGATCGCGAAAATGAAGGTGATCTTGTCATTGCAGCAACGCATGTTCGTCCTGAAGATATTAACTTCATGATTACCCATGCACGTGGTCTAGTTTGCCTAACGTTAAGCCGTGAGCGCTGTAAGCAGTTAAACCTTCCGTTGATGGTTGACCAAAACGGTGCTCAGCATAGTACAAACTTTACCTTATCAATCGAAGCCGCTGAAGGTATTACGACTGGTATTTCAGCAGCAGAGCGTGCACATACAATTCAAGCTGCTGTCGCAGCGCATGCAAAGCCAAGTGATATTGTACAACCGGGCCATATTTTCCCATTAATGGCACAACCAGGCGGTGTTCTACATCGTGCAGGTCATACTGAAGCGGGCTGTGATTTAACACGCTTAGCAGGTCTTGAACCAGCTTCTGTCATTTGTGAAATCATCAATGAAGATGGCACAATGGCACGCCGTGCAGATTTAGAAATTTTTGCCGAGAAGCATGGCTTAAAAATTGGTACAATTGCGGACTTGATTCATTACCGCATGACCAATGAGCAAACGGTTGAACGTCTGGATCAAAAAACCATTCAAACAGAATATGGTTCATTTGAACTCTATCGTTATCGTGAGATTGGTAATCCGGACATCCATTTGGCTTTAGTCAAAGGCGAGCCAAAAGAAGGTGTTACAACAGTACGTGTACATGGTTTCAGTCCAATTCGCGATTTGCTTAAGCTGAATAAAGCTGATGGTGAACCTGCGTGGAATCTAGACCGTGCACTACAGACAATTGCAGCGAGTGATCGCGGTGTTTTAGTCTGGATCGGGCAAGATCATTTGCAAGACTTGGGACCAGCGTTGGATGATTTAAATAAGCCAAAACCGGTGAAATCCAATGCAGCACTTTCACATCAATATCAAACCATTGGTGTAGGCGCTCAAATTTTGCGTGACTTAGGTGTTGAAAAAATGAAGCTTCTTAGCTCACCATTACGTTTCAATGCTTTATCTGGCTTTAATTTAGAAGTAGTGGAATATGTCACTGCTGATCAAATCACAACGAAATAATCGAGGTTGCTATGGCAATTCGCCGTATTGAAGGTTTATTACATCTCGCAAGCGAAGGTCGTTATGCGATTTTAGTGGGTCGTTTCAACAGTTTTGTTGTTGAACACTTATTGGATGGTGCAATCGACACATTAAAACGTCATGGTGTAAATGAAGATAACATTACTGTTATTCATGCTCCTGGCGCATGGGAACTCCCGATTGTTGCTAAAAAAATTAGCTACATCAAACCAGTTTGATGCAATCATCNCACTTGGCGCAGTTATTCGTGGTAGCACACCACACTTTGACTTCGTTGCTGGTGAATGTGCAAAAGGTTTAGGTGTAGTCGCGTTAGAAAGCAGCTTGCCTGTCATCAATGGTGTATTAACTACTGATAGCATCGAGCAAGCCATCGAGCGTTCAGGTACAAAAGCAGGAAACAAAGGTAGCGAAGCTGCTTTGACTGCAATTGAAATGGTTAATTTATTAAAGGCAATTTAAAGCATGTCTCAAACACTGCAAGCCGCTTATGCAGCAAAACGCAAAGCACGTCGTTTTGCTGTACAAGGTATTTATGAGTGGCAAATGAGTCACAATCCTGTACATGAAATTGAAGCACGTACCCGTGCTGAAAATGCGATGCACAAGGTAGACTTAAATTACTATCACGAACTGTTAACGCAAGTGATTGCACAGCGCGAAGATCTTGATGCATTGTTAATTCCGGTACTTGACCGTGAACTTAGTGCACTTGATGGTGTAGAGCTCGCAACCTTACGTTTAGGTGCTTACGAGTTACGTGATCATTTAGAAGTACCTTATCGTGTAGTTCTTGATGAAGCCATTGAACTCGCCAAACACTTTGGTGGAGCAGATAGCCATAAATACATTAATGGCGTTTTAGATCGTTTAAGTTCAACACTACGTAGTGCTGAAAAACAACAAGCAAACTAATAGGTTTGAAGTTGATATGGCTGAGTTTTCTATTATTGACCAATACTTTAACAGACAATCTTACACAGATGTCACCTTAGGTATTGGAGATGACTCAGCCTTAATCACCCCTCCTCAAAATCAACAATTGGTGATCTGTGCAGATACGCTAGTTGCTGGCCGTCACTTCCCTCTTGATACCTCTCCCCATGCAATTGGCTGGAAAAGTGTGGCTGTCAATCTTTCAGATATTGCTGCCATGGGTGCTAAACCTCATAGTATTTTACTTGCGTTAAGCTTACCTACCATTGACCATGAATGGCTTGAAGGATTCAGTCAGGGAATCTATGACTGCTGTAATCAATTTGGTGTTGCTCTCATTGGTGGAGATACGACCCAAGGTCCACATCTCACCATTACCGTCACGGCTATGGGCTGGATTGAAACCGGACAAGCTGTGTTACGTTCAGGCGCAAAAGTCGGTGACTATGTTTGTGTGAGTGGTCAAGTTGGAGATGCAGCCTATGGTTTACAACACCTAGGTCATCCCTTACAACAACGACTAGACTACCCAACACCACGTTGTCAGCTAGGACAACAGTTGAAGGGTCTTGCTTCTAGCATGATTGATATTTCTGATGGATTAGCCCAAGATTTAGGCCATATTTTAAAAGCTTCAAAGGTCGGTGCTCGATTACTTTTAGAAAAGTTACCGATTGATTCAACGCTAGAAAAACTACCAGAACAGCAGCGCTGGCAATATGCGCTAGCTGGTGGTGATGACTACGAATTATGTTTTACAATAACACCGCAAAATTATGAAAAACTTTTGCAAAAACAACTAGACATTAAGATTACAATGATCGGACAGATCGTTGAGCAAACACAACTAACTTTTGAGCATTTGGGTTCAGATTACCCATTGCAAATTCATGGATACCAACACTTTGCATAAGCCGCCGATTCATTTTAAAGACATGTCTTGGTTCAACCGCTGCATCGTTTTCTGTGGAGTTGGTTTCGGATCTGGTCTCGCACCTAAAGCCCCTGGTACTTTTGGCTCTGCCTTTGCCCTACTCTTCGTTCCGATCTGGTTATCGCTTGGATTTAACTTAAGCTTAATCGCGATGATTATCATGTCCTTGGTCGGGATTTATATCTGTGGTCAAACTGCAAAAGTTATAAACGTACACGATGATGGTCGAATTGTGTGGGATGAATTTGCAGGGCAATCTATTACCTTTCTTCCTCTCATTTACTTACAACAAATGAACTGGATGTGGGTGATCGTCGGCTTCATATTATTTCGAATTTTCGATGTTTGGAAACCTTGGCCTATCCGTGTTATTGATCGTCAAGTGCATGGTGGTTTTGGTATTATGCTTGACGATATTATTGCCGGTGTATGGGCTGCTCTTTGTACACTAATTATTATCCATTTGACTTAATCATTAGAGTTATTCATGTCAACTACCGTCATTATTCTTGCTGCTGGCAAAGGAACGCGTATGCGTTCTCAGCTTCCTAAAGTATTACAACCTTTAGCGGGTCGCCCACTATTAGGGCATGTCATTCAAACAGCAAAACAATTACAAGCTAAAAATATTATTACTATTTATGGTCATGGTGGTGACCGCGTACAACAAACATTTGCCCAAGAAAATGTTCAATGGGTTGAGCAAGCTGAACAACTTGGTACAGGTCATGCCGTACAAATGACTTTACCCGTACTCCCTAAAGAGGGTGTTTCACTGATTTTATCAGGCGATGTACCATGTATTAATGCAAATACGTTGCAAAAATTATTAGATGCATCGACTCAGACAGGAATTGGCTTAGTTACGCTCACTGTGGATGATGCTACAGGTTATGGCCGTATTGTGCGTCAAGATGGCAAAATTCAAGCCATTGTTGAACATAAAGATGCAAACGAAGCACAACGCCAAATTAAAGAATTTAATACAGGCATTTACTGTGTTAGCAACGCAAAACTTCATGAGTGGTTGCCTAAACTTTCAAATGAAAATGCACAGGGCGAATATTACCTAACTGACATCGTTGCGATGGCAATTGCAGATGGCTTAGAAGTTGCCTCTGTTGAACCAGAGCTTGCTTTTGAAGTTGAAGGCGTTAATGACCGCTTACAACTTGCAGCTTTAGAACGCCAGTTCCAGCAAGAACAAGTCAAAAAGCTCATGCAGCAAGGCGTAATGTTCTTTGATCCTGCACGCTTTGACTTACGTGGCTCTGTAAAAGTTGGACAAGACGTTCGTATTGACATCAATGTTATTATTGAAGGTGAATGTGAGCTTGGTGATTTTGTAGAAATCGGCGCTGGCTGTATTTTAAAGAACACCAAAATTGCAGCAGGCACTAAAGTTCAAGCCTATAGCGTTTTTGATGGCGCAGTTGTAGGCGAAAATGCTCAGATTGGACCATTTGCACGCTTACGCCCAGGGGCTAAATTGGCAAATGAAGTGCATATTGGTAACTTTGTTGAAGTTAAAAACACATCGATTGGACTAGGTAGTAAAGCTAACCATTTCACCTATTTAGGTGATGCAGAAATCGGTGCTGAATCAAATATTGGGGCAGGTACAATTACTTGTAATTACGACGGTGCAAATAAACACAAAACCACTATTGGCGATGCCGTTTTTATCGGTTCTAATAGCTCGCTGGTTGCTCCGGTGACCATTGGGAATGGCGCAACAGTTGGTGCGGGTTCTGTGATTACGAAAGATGTAGCCGAACAAAGTCTCTCCTTTGAACGTGCGCAACAAATTTCAAAAGCAAATTATCAACGTCCCCAAAAGGTTAAAAAATAAGAGGATTGAAGTATGTGTGGTATCGTCGGAGGCGTTGCAGAGCGTTGTGTAACCGAGATTTTAATTGAAGGTTTAAAACGTCTTGAATACCGTGGTTATGATTCTGCGGGTGTTGCTTTACTAAATAATCAACAAATTTTACGTGAGCGCCGTGTAGGTAAAGTCATCAATCTTGCAGATGCAGTTGCTGAACACCAACTTACAGGGGCTATCGGCATTGCGCATACACGTTGGGCGACCCATGGTAAGCCAACTGAAAACAATGCTCACCCGCATATGTCTGGTAAGGTTGCTGTTGTACATAACGGTATCATTGAAAACTACCAAGAATTAAAAGACGACCTTCAAGCTTTAGGTTATGTTTTTACTTCTCAAACAGATACTGAAGTTGTTGCACACTTAGTTGCTGAAGCTCTAAAAAGCACAGATAGCCTTTTAGATGCTGTTGAAACTGTTGTACCTCAGCTTAAAGGTGCTTACGCTTTAGGTATTATCCACAGCGATTATCCAGATGAACTCATTACTGTACGTGAAGGTTCACCTTTAGTGATTGGCGTAGGTATTGGTGAAAACTTTATTAGTTCAGACCAACTTGCTCTTTTACCGGTGACTAACCGCTTTATGTACCTAGAAGAAGGCGATATTGCGCGTCTTACACGTACTTCAATTGAAGTATTTGCAAATGGCGAGCGCGTTGAGCGTCCAGTGCGAGAGCTTGATGCAACCGTAAGCAGTGCATCAAAAGGTGAATACAAACACTACATGCTCAAAGAAATTTATGAGCAACCAGAAGCAATCAAGCAAACGATTTCTCAAGCACTTGATGGCAATAGCTTACGTGATGATTTCTTGAAAAATGCTGAAGCAGATTTCAATAAAATTCAAAGCGTACAAATCATTGCTTGTGGTACAAGTTACCACTCAGGAATGATTGCGAAATATTGGTTTGAACAACTCATTGGTGTGCCTTGCCAAGTTGAAATCGCGAGTGAATTCCGCTATCGCACCCCTGTAATTGTTGAAAATACACTTTATATTTGTATTTCACAGTCAGGTGAAACTGCTGATACTTTAGCTGCACTACGCGAAACTCAAAAACGTGCGAAAGCAAACAATATCGATATTCAGACTTTGACTATCTGTAACGTTGCTACGTCTTCAATGGTTCGTGAAACTGATCATCACTTATTGACGCTTGCTGGTCCTGAGATTGGTGTTGCTTCAACTAAAGCGTTCACGACTCAGCTCGCTGCGCTTATGTTGTTAATCTTGAAAATTGGTCAAGTGAAACAACGTATTAGCCCTGCTCTGCTTGAAGAAATTACGCGTGAGCTATGGCACAGCCCGAAAGTTATTCTTGATACGCTTAAACATGATCCAGAAATTTTGCGTTTGTCTGAATTATTCGTAGAAAAAAATCATTGCTTATTCTTAGGCCGTGGTACGAATTATCCAATCGCATTGGAAGGCGCATTAAAGCTAAAAGAAATTTCATATATTCATGCGGAAGGCTATGCAGCGGGCGAGTTAAAACACGGCCCATTAGCACTCGTTGATAGTGAAATGCCAATCGTGATTCTTGCTCCGCATGATGAAATGCTTGATAAGCTCAAATCAAATATGGAAGAAGTTCAGGCACGTGGTGGTGAGTTATTTGTTTTCGCTGATGAAAATAGTGGAATCAATGAAAAAGACCGTCAGCACGTTGTGCATATTCCAGCAGTAAACGAATGGCTCGCACCAATCGTTTATAGCGTACCAGTTCAGTTGTTGTCTTATCACGTTGCTGTATTACGTGGTACAGACGTTGACCAGCCACGTAACTTGGCGAAGTCAGTAACTGTAGAGTAATTCAAAAAAGATCATTATTAAGGCATCACCTGCTTTAATAACTGATTGATTAAGCCCGATATATGTAAATGCATATCGGGCTTTTTTATTGCGTTCACGGCTACACAGCCCCTTTCCCGTGAAAGAAAATCGAGTTTAATAATAGAGAAGTCCCCTAGGACCCTGTGTCACAACGGACTTTTTACTTTTGCGCTGATTTAAAGTTTGAGAGATCATTGCGACACAGAGATAAAGGAGCTAAGCGAACTTAGCCCATTTCAGTTTTGTCGCAGCGTCGAATGATGCCGAACAAGTTAGGGGCAAAGTCCTGTGGGAGATCAGGACTTTGCAAACTGGTGTGTTTTAAACGTTGTACGGTTTGAGGCGAATACATCTGTGCAAGCTGTTGGCAAATACAATTGCAACTGGCTTGCCTGTGTTCACCTGACGAACAAATTCTTTTAAATTCCTGCTGAGCATTGGCGTCATCATTTGTAATACTGTAAGCACCGACTACAAGGTTTAAAACTAATATAAATTTATGAAGTTTCATATTATTCTCATGATTATTTATATCTTTAAATAAAATAAAAATATGATTCATCTAAATATTAAAATAATTTTTTAAATAATAATTAACCCTCCCACAAACATAGGAAATTAAAATAATTAAAATTTTAAAATAAAAATAATTTATAAATTTAAAAATTTAAAAATTTAAAAAATCAGGTCACAAAAAACCCAAATTTTAAATAAATAAAATAATTAAATAAGAGAGAAAATGAGTTTGAATAGTGGCATAGCCAACTCCTTAAAAATGGAGTCCTACCACCAGAT
>Ga0065703_1000528_pt1 | contig 11779 bp, 11 predicted proteins | sample SwiRhicommunBV21_FD_59090 | JGI IMG/M metagenome (GOLD analysis project Ga0065703, IMG submission 59090) | Switchgrass rhizosphere microbial communities from Buena Vista Grasslands Wildlife Area, Michigan, USA - BV2.1 v1 | ecosystem: Host-associated > Plants > Roots > Rhizosphere > Soil ...
GTTGAGAAGGTTTTTTGAGCCAGCCAACGGCCTAACCCTTCATTCATATTTTTCGATGAGGGCACCTTACTGCGGAGTGCTGTCAGACGTTCGCGTAAGCGTAAAATCATGATTTTATCTCCGGCGGCAGCAAGGTCAGACTGTCCTCGTCCAGCGGACTGATGTAATCCGCATCAATCGGGTCGACCATCCCTGCATTGAGATAACGCAGCAAATGTTGGCCGCGGGTAATACCCCCCAGTTCGTTAACCCAATAACTGCGTGCGGTCAGCTTGCCCTCATGGCGAAAGAGTTCCATAAACCGGGCATCAGGGCGGATAACTTCGGCAATAACACGCCGGCCGGTAACGCCCTTGTAACAGTGCTCACATCCCTCCGGATGGCGAAAGGCCAGTTTCTCCACCTCGCAAAACCGCTCAAGTAGCCCTTTCTTCTCTTCTTCCAGCTTGTCACAGACCTCACTCCAGCTTTTTTTGCAGTGAGGGCACAGCAATTGCACCAGTCGTTGGGCAATTAGCCCGATCATGACTTGAGGATCGGCCACTTGGCCCATTGGGATACCCAATGTGTCGGTCAGGCGGTCAAGAATGCCGACAGCGTCATTCGCATGCAGCGTGGTTTCCACCAGGTGGCCGGACTTGGCCGCCGTCAGTGCAGATTTAACCGAGTTGGCATCACGAATTTCGCCGACGACCATGGCATCAGGATCTAAGCGCAACGCGGCAGAAATAGACCGAACCCAGGCACGACTAACGGCATCCGGATCGTTTTTATCGGCAATGATGGGGGTCTGAACTGCCCCCAGAATCAACCCCTCTGGCGGATCTTCCAGCGTCATCAAGCGTTTGCGGTGACCGGTAAAAGATAGGTACATCTCGCTGAATGTACGCAGGGAGGTACTTTTCCCGGAGCCGGTCGGGCCTGACAGGATAATCACGCCTTCGGGGCGTGCCAGCATGCGGCGAATGAGTATTTGTTGTTCCGGTAAAAAACCCAATTCGTCCAGTGTGGGAGGGGCTTTGCCTTCATCAGGTAAAATGCGCATTACGACATACAAACCAAACTCTGCTGGCGTATGGGCATAGCGTGCGCCGAATAACTTAAGCCCCTGCAGAAACTCTTTACGTACCCGCCCATCTTGAGCGCGATTGGGGTTAAAACTCTTTTCGGCCACGTCACACATAGACATCACGATGGTTGATGCTAGCGTTACCCCTTCGGCATGATCCAATTGGGTTACCGTTTCGAGATCACCGTGCACACGAAATTGCACCACTGTCACATTATTCATCCCGATCAGCAGATGAATATCACTGGCGCCTTTTTTCTTGGCTTCCCGAAAAAAACCAATGATCTTCGCCTGTTGCGCGGAATAATCGTTAGCCTCGGGGTTGTCTGTTACCTGGCTTTGCTGCAATTCTCTTAATTTATCGAGCTGTACGCGCTCGATGTGCAGCCTGGGGTGTTTCTTGTGCGCGTTGGCAATTTCAGACTGAACGGCCAAGTGACCGATGTGAGCATCAGAGATGTACAGGGTGGGGGCATCAGACTTTGTCAGGTCCAAATAGAGGTATGTTGAACCGCGTTTTTCGAACATGTTCGTTACCCCGCAAAGGAAAGTGACACCATTGTTTGGTTTTTCCCGGTGACGACCACTTCATTGAGGTTGATACGTTTAACAACGTATTCCGTACCTGGAATGCGGTTTCCTGTTTGCACAGTGACCTGGTTGCCATTACTGAGGGCTAACACAGCGGTAAAGCCCTTACCGGTACCGGTGATCTCAACGATTTGTGGCGGGGTGGCATCTTGAGTTGCACCCTTGACTTCATTCTTGTTGTCCTGAGAGGGGGGAGCCGGATTGAAAGGCTGATCCAGTCCTCGGTCATAACCGTTTTTTTTCAGCTCATTCAAAGCTTTGGCTCTGGCAAGCTGAGCCTCATACAGCACCGTCTCAGCCTGTATGGCTTCCAGTTGCCCCAGATTTAATGCCCGTCCAGCCTCGGTGCGGGTGAAAGTGGTTGGCAGGGAAATATCTGCTGATGTTGGCGGCTTCACCGACTGTTTAGCCGACGGTGTAGCAAGTGGGGCAGCCGGTATGTCAGCGACAGGCGCGGCGAATGCACCGGGTGCGGTCAACACCAGGCACAACGCCCAGGGTGTTACCCAGGATTTAACGGTTGGCATACAGAAGTCCCTCAATGGTGTATTCCAGGCGATTGTTCTTGAGCGTCGTCGTGATACTGGACGCCCTTATCCCGCTACTATTGAAGCGCGTTGGCGCAAACAACCGATCAGGCGGTATGTCGGTAATGAACGTAAAGCTATAGGTACGCCAGGGCAGGTTTTGTATGTCGCCCTGTGTTAACTGGGTGGCAGCATCTGTTTCACTGAGGCGCAGACGGGCATTGATGCGCTGGGCATAGCTGGTCAGATGTTGAATCTGTTGGTTGCCCGGGAGTAAAACTTCAGGGGTTTCCGGCAGTGATAGCGGAACGGTTAAGGCAAAGGACGCATCATCAGCGCTGCCGGGAATGTTAAACACCGGTTCAATGTCTGAGCCGTAGAGAACCGGCAGCCGCAAGGCAAAGTCACCCACGGTTCCCCCATTCGGCAAGGTATAATGCAGTATGATCTTGCCGTGTGCATCGCATGTGGCCGTGTTGAACACCCATCCCGCAATGGAAATCTGCGCGTCTTTCCACACGCTACTGCAGGCACTGAGCATCGAGGGGAATTTCGGTTGCATTGCCCATGGTTTCAGGTTGTCGGCCGGAGCCTGTTGCTCCAATTGTTGCCTGGCCATCAATGCGGCCTGAGCGGCGGCAATGCGCGCATCTTCCAGATGTGTTTGCCACGCCGTATAACCGGCATATCCCGTGCCCAAGGCCACCACTGCAATGCCCCATAACCACAGTAACTGAGGGTTATGCGTTTTACTTAGGCGGGCACGTCGTAAACCGATTTTGTTGTCGATCAGTGCTGAGAGCGCCTTATCTTCGGTTTCCTTATCCGGGAAAAAACCGCTTGGGGCGTACACCGTCCAACCTGATGTTGGTGCCGAGGTTATCTGTAGAAAATTTGAAACTGCGGTTCGTATGGCTGCATCGTCGCCTACGATGTCGCCGAACGGGGAGAGCATGCCGTCGCTGATAGCGACAAACCAATATTGGCCATCAGCGAGGGGGAAAACACCGTAACAGGCTTCTGGTAGCACCGGCATAACAGCTAACGCCATCGATGCCAACGAATGTTGCCCCCTTGTTCGGGGGGATTTATCAGAGATAGTGACAGTGCCCAGTAACGTGCCTTGAGCTTGTCCATCGCCGATAGACAACGCCGCCCAGTGACTGGCATTTGCCTCTTTAGCGCGCATTCGCATGCTACGGCGCCCACGTAACGGAAGATATTGCCAGTGCAATCCTGCCACAAGCCAAACTTTCCCATTCTGCAACGTGTATGTCGTCTGTTGTTTCATGGCTTATCCCAAGATGACAGGGGTGATAAGAATGACCAGCATGGTTTTGTTGTTCTCACCGTTGGCTCCACCGCCAAGCCCGAAGAAGCGGAAACTCCCAACTCCCTGACGGTTAGCGGTGTTATTGAGAGACTGATAGCCACTCAGAACCAGCGTTTGTCCGGACTGCATGATCACACGTTGGGTAAACGTCTTGAGGCGAGTTTTCATCAGTTCGACAGACGTTTTCTCGCTGGTAAACGTGCGCATGGTCGGGTCGTCGGACATATTGATCGCGAACTGCAGCTGCATTTTGGGCGACTTGGGCATCAGGAATGGCAATACCGTCATATTGAAGCCGGTAGTGATCGTCGATTTGGTGATACTGCTTGATGAGCCGACGTTGGCCGTGTTTTCGGTGGTGACGTTTGAGGCATAATCCTGTTGCAGAGCAACCTGGATCGGCACTGCAGACAGGTTAGTGGTCATGCTCGACGCTTCGGTCATCACGCTGACATTCGCTTGCTCGGACAAGGCTTTGATAAAGGCTTTTGTGCCGGCACCTTTGCCATCAAGGATAGAAACACCGCCGTTCAGGGCATCGGAAGCAGCACCACTGAATGCATTGGTCAATGACAATCCGATGCTGCCGCTGTTGAATACGGCGCTCCAGTCAATGCCGTACTGATCCTGAGTGCGTTTTTCCACGCTGTATACCTGTACGTTGAGCACCACTTGTCGATTGAGCTCATTGTTGCGGTCATCCAGATAACGACCGATCTGTTCAAGTACACGAGGCGTATCCGTGACTGTTAACACACCGGCGGACAAATTCATGCGACCGGTACCCGGCGTTAGCATCGACTTGATGGTATTAGTGACGTCCTCATAAAGGCTGGACTTTATTTCCATTTCGGTCGCCTGGGAGGTATTTGAGTCTCCACTGAGTCCACCGCCGCTGCTGTCGCCCGTAGCGCCCATTGACGAGGTGGTGCCGCTCACTGTCTTGGAGCCAAAGCTCGCTTTACTGTCCATAAACATGACTGGGAAGGTGCGGGTGTCGAGGTAGAAAATAGCGATCCGCCCTTGTTCATATCGCCATGACAATCCCAGTCGCGTCGTGACATTGTCGAGTAGACCGCCCAACTCTCCTTGCCAGAACAGCCCTCTGAGAGCAGAACCGTCGACCACTGTTTGCGCGGTGCGGGCAGGCGTTCCACCTAACGCTGCCAGAGCCACCATTCCATTAGGATCTGGCGCGGGAATAGGACCACTGAGTTGTTCAGTCTTCCCACCCCCTGTTGGCGCGAGCATGGCTTGTGCATCAGGTGTGACGACGACAGGCAGTCGGCAGCGTTTACTGATGAAGGCGCTGGCTTCTGCCAGGGTAATGCTACCTGGGCGGTTTATGGCTACAGCGCAGGGCGGGAGTAAGCTATTACTTCCGGACTGGGCATTTAATGGATAGGGGTTGATCCATTGTGATGTTAGATCACGAACGACAGCGCCATTTTTTATCGCATGCAGGTGTTTATCGGCTTGTTTTTCATTCTGTGAGACGGTGTTGTCGATTTTGTTGATACGTTCAAGTGGCGCACAGCCGGAAAGCAGCAAACACAATGTCGCCGCCAACCCGGTTAAGGGGAGGTGTTTTTTCATTTTTAACCTTTGGGGAGAGGGATTAGTTGAGGTACACCAGGCTGCCGTCAGTAATGCTATCCGGCACATTTACCTGCATGTCGTTGCCAAAACTGTCCAACAGGCGTCTCGCAACAACTTTTCCAACTAAGGCAGAGTGCCGGCTTTGTGCTAACAGCGCAGACATCAGTCCTGGTTGGTCAGGTTGGTAGACATAGACACGGTCAGCCAGCAGTACATTGTGTAACGCAGGAAGGGATGACCAGCCGAAGGCGCTGTCCGGGATCACACCGTCTTTTTGCGAAGGATTGTTATAGCGCCAGTCATTGATATCATTGATATAACGGACGGTTTGAATAGCGTGCTGGCTCAGCGTGCTATCCTGCAGCTGTGTGCCCGTTTGGTCATGGGGTGATATGTTTGACCAGACGAGGAAACCTATAAACACCGATAACAGCCAATAGACCATCAGTGGATCTCCTTATCGTCCACCGATATGACGCATTGTTCGTTACGCATACCTGCATACAGTGGCACTTTTGCCGTACCGTATAGCGTGAACAACCCGTTCAGCGCATCTCTGAAACTGCCCTCAAACTGCAACGGAGCATCGATACGATAGTTGGCTTGTGTCAGCCACGCCACAGTCCAATTAGCGACTCCCGGAGTAGAGCACGTTTCACTTGCAGCCCAATTAAACAGGGTGTCTTTCAGCGTGCTACCGGCCTCTATCCGCCATGCCTTTGGCTTAATAACTGTTTTAGGCAAGGTCACAAATGCAGTGGTTTTAACAGCTGCAGCAGGACGTGGCGTCGGTAATTTTCCACCGAATGGATTGCGACCAGAAGCAACCGCACCTTGTTTACTGGTGCTCGTTGGGGCTGTAGGCGTAGGTCCTGACGTTTTGATTTGTGGCGGTGTGACTGCCATTCCTGGTGTAAACGCGGCCGATTTGGACGCGACGGAAACTCGCTGAGCTTGCCAATCGAGCAGCGCCACTTTGTTCTGTCGCTGCAAGACGTCGTCCAAAACGAATTGCCATTGATCATTACCGGCCCACTGCAGTGTTTCCCGAGTATCCGGCTTAAGTTCTTGCGAGAAAACAACTTGCCACCCTGCCGGCACTATCTGGAGCAAAGCCTGACGAAGTGTCTGGGATTTATCTGCACCCGCCAGCGCAGGAGTCCCAACACGCTCCCCGAGATAACGAATAGCATGTAATGTGGGAACAGCCTGACCCGCCAGTGCAGGTGTCTCAGTTGCATTTCTTGCCGGCAGGACTTTTGATGAAACAGGTAAAGGTAATGGCGTGCCCGGTGAGAGATGTACACGGCTGGCTTTAGCGAGATCTGCCTGCGCCTGTTGGATAAGGGATAGCTGTTCCTGGATCAGCGTAGTGACAAACTGCTGTGCCGGTACTGTCTGCGGTGTGTGGGTATTAAGGGCACACCCAGTCAACACCACCGGAGCGAGAGCGACGGGGAGGAATGATTTCATAGGCGGTTTTTCCTCGGGCCGGGGCGTCGACCTCGCTTTGGTTCATTGGCACGATCAAGAACTCGCTGTGCCAGAGCGTTATTATCCAGCGTTGAGGTCAGGTCCAAAATGGCCTCAAGCACATCACGACAGGCTACTGGACGACTGAGGATCCCCGTCAAATTTACCGCTTGCTCATTAAGCATCTGATTATGTTTGGGATTCAATGAGTAGTTTTTCCGTTGTGTCATAAATATCACCTCGGTTACGTAGAGACGTAAGCACGTAATCAATAAAAAAGACCGCCCGGGGTACCGGGCAGCCAAGGGGGTGTTAATTAGGGATGTCTTTGCTGCTGGCGTGACGTTTGGCTCAGTGAGCGGCAACGGCTCAGCAGGGATAAATATTGAGGGAGGAAATTTTCACCGCTGTCAATTTCAGCTCGGCAAGTACTCCGGGCATCGTCTTCAAGGGCGAATGTTTGCAAGACAAAATCTTCGGATTGCCAGTCAACGGCAATGGTTTTACTCAGGGCTTGCTTCGATATCTATCCTCCGGTTGTACAGAGAAATGCTGAAATCAAATAAAGCGGGGGGAGCGGTTAGCGTAGTGCTTCTATGAAGGCAAAGAATAGGGCGCTACGGGTGTCGCCATCATTTGTATCAACCAACGCCTGTATTTGTTGGCGCTGTTGCTGATTAAGAGGTGTTGCCCCTTTATCCCAGCGTCGTTTGCCTGGGTTCTTACGGGAAAAGGCTTGCACGCAAACAGGTAACTGCATTACGTCATCCACAACAGCATCTCGAATTGGAGTGATTTCACCGGCAAAACGTACCAAGTGACTTATCCCAGGGCAGAGTTCGATTTTTGATGAATGGTGGATTTCGGTATCAAAGAAGATGAAGAGGTACCCTGGAAACATTTGCTCCATCACCGGCCGCAGCTGGCCTGGACGATCGGAACGGGGACGGTATGTACGCATGACAGGGCTGAACGCCATGATACTCATGCGTTCTAACGTCATTTGTGCTTTAAAGACATTGTCTTTACCCGCTTTATGGCAGGCGAGATACCAGCGTTCCATGACATTCCCCGTTGATGAGCGGCAGAAAAATGATAAAGCGCAGCGAAACAGGCAGGCTCCGCCAAAATCAATCCCATGTTGGATGATTGGTAGAGGCTGTTGTAAGAGGAAACGGACATCGCGGTTTCTCCTGACTGCGCTTTAGCCTGGACAGCACCCGACCCTCGGGGCAGGGAGGTGCCAGATTAGGTGTAATCAGGCACAGTCCAGGCTAAAGCTAAAGCTAAATTACAAGGTTCAACGGGGTGCTAGTTGGCGGACTGGCGATCCTTTGAAGCCTGTGCTTAAGTATGCCGCGAAGTGTATTTGCAAACGTAAATTGTGTAAATGCTTTTTTATACGATCTTAAATGCTGTAAATGGTGCGATTAACAGAGCTAAAATCCCGTCAAACCCGGTTTTTTGGATCATTGAGCTGCAAAAAATCCTTTTTACAGATCATTAGATCGACATAAGCAGCAAAACAGAATAATTAACTATATTAATCAATTTTTCGTTCGGTTGATTACTAAACGATTTGGCGCAATATTTCGGTTTGTTGGTCGTTATTTAGGTGGATTCTCATTGAATTTGTTTTTTTTGTTCTGTTTTTGCTCTATTTTTGTTCTTTACCGATTTGATAATTGTTCACATTATCAATGTACAAGGTTGGAATTCTTCATGATGTTGATGGCTAAGATGGAATTCAATCATCAGAAATTAAGATGACATAGAATATTTTATTATTAATCAGTATTATATATTAAAAAATATGAGGCCCACTTTGGGCCGAAACTAGTAGTTTGGGATGTTATTACCGGCATTATTGAGTAACATTATACGTTTAGTGATGATACACAGCTTGATAGGCGTTTATGGCAACGTTGTTTATTGATTTACTTATCAAACCGCGTAAAAGATTCAGAGTCAAAACAACCACTCAGGATGCTTTGGCACAGCAATTAGTGCTGTATGTACAGCATCACTACATTCGTCGGTCTGGTTGGAGCCTTTATAAGTACGGGCGTAGTTGGGGAAATTTATGTCATGTTGTTCCGGGACCATTTATCGCTTGGCTTGCGACATGCAAAGAAAACCCTCAAGCAATTGAGATCGTTAATAGTTGTAAGGTACATCTTCGTTCTGAGGACGAAGGAACCGTTGACCCTTCTATCGCTGTGTACATCCCCCTAAGCTGGTTATGCATCACTATCCCACCAATGAGTGAGAGGCTGCGTGAGCACTGGCAAACCCAGATTAGCACTGTTCTATCTGAACATATTCCTGCCACTGTTCCAGAGCTTATACCATCTAATTATTATCTATTGTGTGAAGGCAGAGCCGTTCCTAATGTATGGCAACTTCATTTTGAGTTATGCATGCGGAATAGCATGCCGTTTATCGTCTTGTGGCATTTTCCTCCTAAGCAAGCCCGTTTTGTCTCTCGATATGACATACTGTTTTCTTGGGAGCCCTTGGTAAAAAATTATATGCATGTCTTTGGTAATCCAGCATACCCAGATATGGCAAAGATAATAACCAAGAGAATTACTCATTTATTGAAGGAAAGGCGCCAGCAGGATGGGTTCAAACGCGTCACATTGCAAAACGTGCTGGGTGAAGGACAAATCAACATCCTTAAACTCAGTTTTGAAGCTGCGGAACAGTTGACGTTAGATTTGGTCAGGGTGGTTCATCAATTGATTGAAGAAATCGAGCTAAAGCTTCAGAAGAAATCACTTAGAACTCCGTGAATTATGCGCTCAGATGCTTTTATTTGTATTAAAAATACTCAGAGCGATGGGTTGACATTTTATTTGTAATTATCTGAAATTTCTTTTTTTTCAGTCAGTTATGATGGTCGTGTGAAAAAGATCCTTCTCTTGGCTGTTAAGTGGCTGATTTTGTAGTAATCTCAACAATATTGTCGCACTGATCGTAGTGAGATCGTTTTTTGAAATGGGGGATGAGATGTCCCAAGCCATCATAACTAACATCGACAATTCTTTTGCTACAGGTAAACGTAGATATCGCAAAGGAGCCCCGCTCAGTGGGGCTGATAAGCAGCGCGTTTCGATAGCACGTAAGAAGATGACGCATAAGGAAATTAAAATTTTTGTGCGCAATTCTTTGAAAGAAGGCTTGGTCGGATTGTGCAATGAAGATGGCTTAACACAAGCTGAGCTAATTGAAAGATTAATTGAGTGTGAAATAGAGCGCAGAGCCAAAAGGTAACGGGGTTACTTTCTTGAGTCTTTAGCTTGTGGATGCTAGATTACCGACTGTTTAAGTATGATTTATGTGGTTAGTCACACCCGTAAAGTGGCTAGGGCAGCACTGTTGAGAGTTTTCTCCAGTTCTGAAAAGCAAAAACCCCGATAATCTTCTCATTTCTTGGCGGAGACGAAAGATTAACGGGGCTCACTAAAAACTGCATAGAAGCGTTGCTCTATGCAGGGAGTATAGAATTGTGCCAAAAAAAATTCAACTCCTTCTGTGCAACATAAGCACAGGGTGCTTTGACTAGCGCCAATTTAATCACTGTTGAAAGCTCAACACTCATTAAACCACGCCAAACACGTCGCGGAGAGGCTAACGCTCTTCGCAAAGGATTGGCGAAGGTTCACCGTCGTTATCAACCGGGTTTAAGCTGTGCTGTTCCTCGAGGAATGGCATCGAAGGTTGTCGCACGCGTCAGCAGGCATAACTGGCACCGCAACACTGATTTGGTCGAGTTGCGTCGTAGCGGCTATGTTCCCTATACCAAACGCAATGATCGCCATTACGTACCGAAACCGATGCGCGTACACGCTCGCTCTGAAGCCTGTGAAGCTTTAACCGCGTTAAGCCAGGTTATGGCGGCTAATTGCGACTATAACCCGGACAGTGACTACCCATTCGAGATCATGGCGCCAATGGAGAAGCTCGCCCACTATATGGGCGTGTTGCATGTGTACAATAATGGACGAAAAGCTTACGACGTCGCGCTCAACGCGTTGTCGGTCATGGAGCAGCTGCAGTATGCAATTGTGCTGCATGACAAAGACACCGATTCTGGACAGAACAAACCACTACGCATCTGGCTCAGCGAAAAATTCTTCACATCGCGCGGGATCGCCGTCGACGAAATTCGCCAGTGGCTCGGCCAGTTCCGCACCTGGGCCATCAAAAATGGCCTGACAGAAACTCTGCGCACCAAATACGAACGACACCTCCTACGCATTGAGCACATCGGTATCGATCTCAAAAACAAGCATTCGCTGCGCAACCGGCTCAAACAAATCAAGCGTTGGGTTGTCAGTCCGGATCTTGCACGCGAAAAAGAACGTGCCGTTGGCCAACTGGAAGACGCACTGGATACTATCGAGAACTCTGAGCGTCTTGATGCTGTCCTGGACGGTTTGCAGGGGCAGATCAACGCCTCCGCGAAGGGAAAGCGAAAAGCCAATCCGTTCTATCAGGCATTTGTCAGCTGGTCCGGTAAAGCGATGCCGCACCAGGTTGTGCAACTGGAATCTGCGCTGAAAAAAGACCAACCAGGTTTACTGCAGCGAGATCCAGAAAGTTACTACCGGCAGCTGCTTGAGCGAGCTGGCCAGCTCTGATCCATCCCTAAACCTCCCCCACGATACCGTGTCTTGCCAGGCGCGGGGTTTCTGCTGCCTGGCGTTCTGAAATACTCTTCTTTTCGCCGCAACTACCGCTGCCGGCGACCAATAAAATTAACGACGTCCTACACAGTGGCCACATTTTAAACCGGTTATGCATTCCGAAGAGCATTAGTTTCGAACTGACATAAAGTAGTTTCGAAAGGTAGAGTTAGTTTCGAAAAGTAACTCATTGATATCGTTAATTCCGAACGTTAATCCATTACAAAATAAGCCTTTTAAAAAAGGGGATGTCATCGCGCAATAGCGCTCGATGGCACCTCCCTCGCTTTGCTCGGGCAGAAAACCTATAGGAAAGGAAAATCGGAGAAGATTTGCAGATCCTAAAAATAACGGCTGCCGGCTACACCGGCAAAGCACCTCCTGGCTACGCCAGGCATCACCGACTTACACTGAAACAACCTCGCTGGCTACACGCTTTCTGATCTCTGTTCTTATCAGTGCATATCTGAAACTCCCGCAACCCCCTCACCACCGC
>Ga0065703_1000171_pt1 | contig 11624 bp, 9 predicted proteins | sample SwiRhicommunBV21_FD_59090 | JGI IMG/M metagenome (GOLD analysis project Ga0065703, IMG submission 59090) | Switchgrass rhizosphere microbial communities from Buena Vista Grasslands Wildlife Area, Michigan, USA - BV2.1 v1 | ecosystem: Host-associated > Plants > Roots > Rhizosphere > Soil ...
ATTGGGATTGGGATTGGGATTGGGATTGGGATTGGGATTGGGATTGGGATTGGGATTGGGATTGGGATTGGTTGGAAAAGCACCTGTACCTGTACCTCCGAGAACTACTGCTTCAATCAGTAAGTCTTTAAAATTATTTAGTTTAATCTTTAAAAATAGAAATTTTAATAACATTACATATCCCCCTAATTATTTCCTATAAATATGCAATCCATTTTAATGTTCATTATGCACATTTTTTTAAAAAAGTGGAGATATGTATGAAAATATTAATTTATTTTCATTTCTTGTAATTAATGTGTCAATTTAATTAGGCGGCTTAATATTTTTCTATTTCAACGTCATAAGTCAAAGAAGGGCAAGAATTTTTTTGCTCCTCAGCTACAGTTTTATCAAATGAGAAGTCTGGTGTATAAGAAATCATTTGCTGAAGGGTAGCTAAAGGTATTGCAAATTTGTATTTATATTTTTTTTCTTCATAAGGTTGATATTTGATTGTTAATGTATTATTTAGACAGGGAATGTCTTGGGTGTTTTGTAATATTACTCCTGTGTTGTCTAATAATTTGATATCTGCTTGACAATTCTTATAGTGTTCATATATGGGAAATGGATTTAGGTTCGCTGTTGTAAGTTGTATAAATACATTTGAAGGATTCTGTTTTGAAATGGCAGTAATAAAAGTTCCTTGTCCCTTTTCTAGAGGTTGTTCTGTCTCATTATGCAGAAGTTGTATATCTATCTTAATATTGTTACAAGTAATAGAATTCTTACCTTTTGACCAGAAAATATACAAATCTCCATAGTCAGTAGTATCAGTATCTTCCGAGGGAAGAGGAATAGTTGTTCCTGTATTCGAGGTCGAGAATGGAGTAGAAGAGCTTGAACCTGTACCCCCTATTGATACACCGCTAGTATAATTTTCCTCCACTTCACAACCCAATAAGAAAAGTGAGCTTACAAATATCAAGTTTATTTGATACTTCATCGTCATATTTAAGTTTAATTTGATAATTTTAATATACTCAAAACAATTATTCTAGACTATCTATATTTTTGAAATTTTAAGGGATTTTTAATTCAAACAAATAAAATTATTCAGATAAATCATCAAATTGGTAAATACCTAACTTAAAACGTTTATTTGCATCTACTCTCCCTTCATCTTCCTTACAACATTCAAGTGCTGCAGATAAAATCTTTTTAGAGAAATCAGCCCATAGACTGTTGCTTAACTCTCTTAAAATATTAATTGATTTTTCAGTTAGCTCATCTGCAAAAATGGCTTGTTCAAGAAAATTATCTTGTTTATAGGTTATGTTTGTGATACCAGATGATAGATGATCACGAATATTAGAAACAAATAATGATTTTATTTCATTACTTTCTGGTGATGGGGTAAAACTATGTGTATTTAATATTACACTTTCTGATTCTTCACTCACTAAACCTAAGCGTTTTAATTCAAGTAAAATAGATCTAGGATGTTTTTCACTGGAAATTTCTCGAACTAAATTTTCAAAACTATTTTCATTTTGTGAGAAAGGGATTTTATATGGCAGTTTTAAATAGAGCCAAAGGGTAATCACTCGTGCTGGTACACTAATTGTTGAATCATATTTCGTAATAGGAAGTGGTTTATGTACATTATTTTGTTGTCTAAATGATCTAATATCCCGCCGATCAATTCCTGACAGAATACTTAATGAAGAATCTGTCTTCTTTTGCTGAATTTTTTCTAATTCTTTAATAGCCGCATTATAAAAAAGTGGCCGTATAGCAGTAGAAAAATCATTATATCCTACGCCTGAATTAACTAACCAATCAGTTAATACCTCCATTATGCTTACCACATGGTCTAAGGTATCAACACTAGTGCTAGGTAATGTAGAAGCGTTTAGAGCTTCGACATTAAATTTAGACGGATCTATAAAATTGTTTTTCATAATTTATGAATCTAATTACTCTTAAAACAATATGTTTTTTAATTCTAACACAAACAATTAAATTTATGAAAATTATATAAAAACAATGGTTTGTATGATTTCCCCCATCTTTTTTTGAGATCGTGTGTAACAGTAACATTTATATACAAATTATAAATGTTCAAATTAAACATTTTGTATTGATTAATGTTCAATTTGAACATTATTATATGCTAAATATGTGACGCATATCTCGTTTACATATAAAACAAAGGTGGAAATATGAATCATATTTATAAAGTGATATGGAATGCATCAATAGGTACATGGATTGCTGTTTCTGAGATTGCTAAAGGTCGAGTAAAGAGCAGAAAAGTAAACAAAAAAACACAGAATAATTTTATTTCACAAACAAAACTCTTTGATAAGTTCGTGCCGATTAGTTTATTAACGTTATCAGTAGCATTAATTTCTAATCAGTCTTTTGCCCAAAAAACTATCACTACCACAGGTACTGGTGTTGGTGTAGCTACATCGGGTTCTGTGGCAAATGATGATAGTATCAATATTCTAGACTGGCAAAATCCTTTTTTGCCCGCTTTTATGCAATTAGGTGCAGGTTCACAACCTGGGGGCGGGGCGGTAGCAATTGGTGAAAATGCAAAAGCAATTGCTAGAAGCTCAGTTGTAATTGGCTCTAACTCGACAGCCACTATTAATGATGCTACCACTACTGCTGGTGTTGCAGCTAATCTTGGAGCATCAGTAGTAATTGGTGCTAACAACTATTCGAATGGGAATAATAACGTTGCTATTGGTAATAGAGCTTATACTACTGGTAATGCTGCACTGGCTATAGGAAGAGAGGCTACTGCTACAAATGATTTTGCATTGACTTTGGGAACAGTAAGTAATGCATCAGGCATTAAATCAACAGCAATCGGACATTCGAGCGTTTCCTCTGGTAATAATGCTGTAGCTATAGGAAGTTCACAGGGGGTTGATCGTAATTGGAATAATACAGGCACAACTGCAAGTGGAAATAATGCTGTAGCAGTAGGTACTTCTGCAAAAGCTACAAACACATCAGCTATAGCGGTTGGTACTAGTTCGAGTAGTACAGGTGAAAATGGCATTGCGATAGGTACTGGCGCGCAAGCAACGGGCATAGACACGATTAGCATCGGTACGGGTAATATTGTTACAGGACAAGGTTCAGGTGCCATCGGCGATCCAACCACCATCAACGGTACTGGTACATATAGTTTAGGTAATAACAATGGAACAATTGACGCCAATAATAGTGGTGTGTTTGGTAATGACAATACGATTAATGGTGTTATAGATGCTGTTAGAGTTGTTGGTAACAATAATACTATAAGTGATAGTAATGCTTTGATTTTTGGTAATTCAAATACTGTTACAGGGGAGTTTGGAGTTATTGTTGGTAACAATAGTACTGTTGGAACACAATCTTATGCAATGGGTTTGGGGGTTAATGCTACTGGTGGTGGTGCTATAGGTATTGGTTCTAATGTAAACGCAACTGGAGATCAATCAATAGCAATAGGACATTTGAGTGGTGCTACTGCAAATGGAGCATCTGCGATTGGTTGGTTTTCTGAAGCCACTAATCTTAATAGTACAGCTGTCGGTACGGCTGCTAACGCATCTGGTGAGTTATCTTCGGCATTTGGTAGTTTTGCTCAAGCTACTGCTAATTCATCTGTTGCATTAGGTTCATACTCAACAACTGATACAAATGCAACTCAACAAGTTTCTACGACATTAAATGGACTAATGTACGGCACTTTTGCAGGCCAAGTAATTGACCCAGGTATGCAGATTTCTGTTGGCTCTGTAGGTGCTGAACGTCAAATTAAGAATGTGGGTTCTGGTGAGATTTCAGCTACGAGTACAGATGCGATTAATGGTAGCCAACTATATGCAACAAATGCAGTATTAGGAAATGTTTCCAATAGTCTTGAGACAATCCTTGGTGGGAATGCAACGCTAAATCTTGATGGCTCAATTACCATGACTGATATTGGTAATACTGGGAAAAATACTATTCATAATGCAATTCTAGCATCGCAAGAAGAAGTTACGGCAGGAACGAATGTATCAAGTGTCACTACGAGTACGGGTACCAATGGACAGTCGATCTATACGGTGAATGCCAATGGCACCACGGCAAGTGCAGGGTCAAGTGCAGTTACAGTGACAGCAGGTACACCTGATGCCAACAACGTGACTGACTATGCGGTTGATTTAAGTCAAACCACCAAAGACAGTTTGGTTGCAGCGGATACAGCATTACAAAGTGTCGTGACACAAATCGATGGTGTCGCTGTTAAGACGGTAACGAAGGATGACAACACAGCCAACTTTGTGACGGGTACCAATATCCAATTAGAAGATGATGGTGCTGGTGGAATCCGCGTATCGACAGCGGATGANGTGANCTTTACCAATGTAAACACAACGAACTTAACCTCTACTGGCACAACGCAGTTAGGTGATAGCTTCACAGTGAACAGTGGTGGTAGTTACTACACAGGACCGATTACGGACGGTGATCACATCACCAATAAAACCTATGTAGACCAAACAGCAGCAGCGGCTAAGACAGAAGTCGAAGAGGGTAAAAACATAAAAGTAACTTCAACTACAGGAACTGATGGTCAAACAGTATATACGGTGGCTACAGCTGATGAAGTTGACTTTGATAAAGTTACAGTTGGCGATACGACGATTTCTACGGATGGTGTTGTTATTACAAATGGTCCAAGCATAACTAAAGATGGAATAAGTGCTGGAGGTAAAAAAGTAACAGATGTTGCTGATGGTGTGATTAGTGCAGATTCTAAAGATGCAATCAATGGAAGTCAGCTTCATGCAATCGGGAATAATGTAACCCAGCTATTTGGTGGTAATGCAACCTATGTAAATAACCAAATTACTTGGAATAATATTGGTGGAACTGGGCAAAATACTGTTGATGATGCAATTAAGCATGTAAATAATCAGGTGATTAATGCTAATCAAGGTTGGAATGTAAGTACTGACTCAGGTTCAAATGCAACAAGTACAGTCAAACCAGGACAAACTGTAAATATTAATGGTAATTCTGATAATGGTGTATTAGTAACCAACTCGGGTAATGACATTACGGTGAGTTTGTCTGATCAAATCAAAATTGGTTCAGGTGATAATGCCGTATCCATAGATGGTAATGCTGGAACAATTCAGGCAGGAAACGTTTTGATTGATGGATCTAAAGGCAATATCTCTGCTGGAAAAGTTAATATTAATGGTGAGGCTGGTACAGTTAATGGATTAACGAATACTACTTGGAATCCAAATAATATTGTATCTGGACAGGCTGCAACAGAAGACCAACTTCAACAAGTTGCCCAAAATGCAGCTGCAGCAGCGACAGCTGCTAAAACAACAGTAACTGCTGGTGAAAACATTACTGTATCAAGCAAGTAAAAACTCTGATGGAAGTACAAACTATCAAGTGGCCACTAGTAAGGATGTGAAGTTTGATACAGTAACTTCTGGTTCAGTTACAACTGATAAAATTTCTGTAGGCAACGTTACGATTGACCAATCAGGTATTAATGCAGGTGGTAGTAAAGTTACAAACGTTGCGAATGGTACGATTAGTTCAACTTCAAAAGATGCAATTAATGGATCTCAATTGCATGCAAGCAACACTAATATCTATAACTACCTAGGTGGTGGTGCCAATTATGAAACCAATACTGGTCCTACTTATAACGTTGGAGGTGGTTCTTACAATAACGTTGGTGATGCGCTGAATTCATTAGATCAGAAAGTCACAAATGTAACTAATCAACTTGAGGAAGCATTTTATACAACCAACAAACGTATAGATGATGTGGAAAACCGAGCAAATGCTGGTAATGCCCAAGCTCTAGCTACAGCAGGATTACCTCAAGCATACATTCCAGGTAAGAGCATGATGGCGATCAGTGGCGGTACTTATCGAGGTGAAACTGGTTACGCGATAGGAATGTCATCAATTTCAGATAATGGTAAATGGGTTTTCAAAGTGAGTGGAAGTGGTAATTCCCGGGGTGATTTTGGAGGAACTGTAGGCGCAGGAATCCAATGGTAAATGCTTAAAGGAATATCAGACACATTGATATTTTGATGTGTCTGAATATTTCGCTGAATTACCTAAATTTGAATTATTCATCAAAAAAATTATGCGGGAATTATGATATGAAAAACTTACTTATGATGTGTTTATTTGCTGGAGCTGTTAGTGGATGTTCAACTGGTACATTAATTACTAAAGAAGGTACAACAGACAATCCAAAATGGCATAAGGCTGATGATGTTGTGTTTAATAAGGATCTAGGGACTTTTCCAAACTTACAAAGTCTGAGTCAAGTCCGTCAAGGTATGACCAAAGATCAACTTTACGAGTTAATTGGGCGACCACAATATGATGATGGTTGGAGACCAAGAGAATGGAATTATTTATTTCACTTCACTACTGCCGGACAGGGAGAAAACAATATAACTACTTGTCAATTTAAGGTGTTATTTGATCAAAAAATGTTTGCAAGTAGTTTTTACTGGAATCCGATACATCCTAAGGATGCTGTTTGTCCACCACCTAAACCTATTGAAGAGCCTAAAGAAAAAGTATCAGTTAAACGTTACAGTTTGGGAGCGGATGCTTTATTCGCTTTCGATAAACGAGATTTGCAAAATTTAAATCCAAAAGGTAGAGCTGATTTAGATCGTTTAGCTTCAGAATTAAGAAGTTTTAAAACTTTAAATTCGATAAGAATTTTGGGTTATACAGATCGGTTAGGCACCCAAAATTATAATTTAAAGCTTTCTCAAGATAGGGCAGATACAGTCAAGCAATATCTTATCTATAAAGGAGTAAATCCTGAGATCATTTCAGCTATAGGATATGGACCAGAGAATACTGTAAAAGAGTGTGCAAATAATATTTCTCGAAATGAATTGATTAATTGTTTAGCACCGAACAGAAGAGTAGTCATAGAAGTTGATGGATACATTGAGGGAAAAGAATAATAAAAATTATCTTTAGCTGATAAATAAACCTTCTATTAATCAATAGGAGGTTTATTTTTTACTTCAATTTTTTCTAAATAATTTAATTAATCGTGGATAAGAAATTGAGTTGAAAAAAGAGAACTAGAGCCATCAGTTGAGTTGCCACACGAAACTCACGACTTTAGTTCTTATGTTTGATAGTACTCAATTATTCTGTTTAATTGATGATTTTTCTAAAATTTGAATCTATCTATAGGAAATTCTTGAAATAGAACTTTGAATACCAAAGAATTTGCTCTACACAACTCAGTATTTCTGAAATTGTCTTTATTACCAAAGGAACATACGATATTAGTATTAGTGATAACCACGGCATGAAGTTTTGCAGGGATTTATGCATCATTATGTGCTTATCAGCTTTGTCCTCAAAATAAGCCAACGATTCAAGTGAGTGAAGCATTGGCTTAAACAGGATTCAGGTTACTTAATCTTTTTAAAGATAAAGTCATTAATTTTATGGCCTGACTCAATACCACGGCGTTCAAACTTAGTCACTGGGCGCCAGTCTGGGCGAGGGTAGCTATTGCCTTTGCCTGCCAAGTTTTCAAGGTCTGGACGGTTGTCTAATACATCTAGCATCCATTCTGCATACGGTTCCCAATCCGTTGCAGCATGGAACGTACCGCCAAGCTCAAGTTTTTGTTCAACCAATGGCATACGCTCATGGGCAACAAAACGACGTTTAAAATGACGTTTCTTTTGCCAAGGGTCTGGGAAGTAAAGTTGTACGCAGTTAATGCTGTTGTCTGGCATTTCACGTAAAACCTGAATTGCATCTGCATCAAGTACACGTAAGTTTTTAACTTCAGCTATACCTGCTTCATATAGGCATTGAGCAATACCAGGCACATGGACTTCAATACCCACATAGTTGCGTTCAGGGTTTGCTTTTGCCATAAGTACTAACGAACGACCCATACCAAAACCGATTTCAACAGTTAAAGGGCGCTCTGGATGTTCGAAGTGTTGACGTAAGTCGCCAACAGGATATTCCAAAATTAAATCGCGATGTTGTTCTAATGCCGTGCGTTGAGACGTATTAAGTGGTGCTGAACGACGCATAAACGTCACAATTTCACGGTGTTCAGGCAAATTGTCTAAGTCTGCAATTTGCGTTTCTAACTGATCGATCGACATAACCTTGGCAATATTGAAATTCAAATGCGGTATTTTAAGTCTTCATGTGATCAAGTCAAATGTTTCGGTGTTTTTCTTCATGTAGATGTCATGATCAATATTTACTCTAAGAGACTAATTAAAACTCATATGAACATTTTTACTCATGAAAACTTTTCAATTAAGAACACTTTCGGTCTTTTTAAGTGCATTAGGTGCCTTTTCATATAGCTCAGTTGCTCAAGCACAGCTCATGTTTAGCCAATATGTGGATGGCAGCAGCAATAAAAAAGGCTTGGAAATTTATAATCCAGATGGCACTACAGTCAATTTAGCTGATTATGAGATTCAACAATTTAATAATGGTGGAACAGCAAAGACAGTGGCTTTTCGTTTACAAGGGTCATTGGCGAGCAAGCAGAAGTTTTTAGTGGGCCGTTCAGAGTTGCAAACTGAGCTTGGAAGTAAAGTTAATCAGGTCGCTGCACTATCTTTTAATGGTGATGATGCAGTCGTACTTGTTTATAAAGGTACACCTGTAGACCGTTTTGGCCGTATTGGTGAACGCCCAGCAGCGGGATGGGGGACGGCAGTTTCAAGCTTGGGAAATAGTTTTAAGCGTATTGAAACAGAGAACCCAGCTTTAAGTGTTGATGCAACCGCAGCATTTGATTTGGATCATTCATGGTCGGCTTGGACAAACCGAAATGACTTTTCAAATTTATCAGGATCTACTACTCAGCCTCCTGTTGAAACAGTAAGTTGTTCGAGCTCAGATACATCTATTGCTGACTTGGCGGCAGCAACTCAAGACCAGACTTATACTGTGCGTGGTGTGATTACAGCTGACTATCGTTATGCCAATGGATTCTCTGGTTTTTATGTTCAGACACCAGACACTAAAGCGCGTGACAAATGTCAGTAATGCTATTTTTGTTTATATTCCAAATAGCAGTGCAGTAAAAGGTGGGCAAGTTGGGGATGAAGTTATTTTGCGTGGTCGTTTAACGTCTTATCAAAATCAGCTACAGATCGATCAATTACAACAAGATATTCAAACCTGTAATAGCAATATGGAAAATCAGGTTCAGCCGATTAGCCTTGAACTTCCATTTGCTAGTTTAATGGGTGGCTCAATCAATTCACCGCAGCGTTATCAAGGTATGTTGGTCAAATTACCTCAGACTTTAACGGTCAGCGAGAACTACAATTATGGTCGTTATGGTGAATTGTCGCTGAGCTTAGGCCGCTTATATATTCCAACCAACTTATATCCAGCATTATCTCCAGAAGCTAAGGCTCTAGCTCAGAAAAACTTATTATCAAAAATTATTTTTGATGATGGCTATAACAATCAAAACCGTACGCCATGGTTACCAAGCAATTTTAGTGCTGCTAATACGCTACGTTCGGGTTATCAACTTAAAAATGCTGAAGGTATTTTAGAATACCGTTTTAATGGTTGGCGTGTGCAACCTGTGCTTGGGCGCAATCAACCTGAGGTTCTTACTCAACCAAACCCGCGTCAAAGCGTCCTTACTAAAAATGCTAATCACATTCGTGTAGCTTCATTTAACGTTTTGAACTATGACAATGGCGCAACAGGTTTTCCAACAGAGCGTGGTGCGACGACACAAGCGGAGTTTAATAAACAGCATCGTAAAATTGTGAGCGCACTCAAAGCGATTGATGCCGATGTATACGGTTTGATGGAAATTGCCAACAATGGTTATGGCCCAGACAGTGCTATTGCTAATTTGACCAAAGCTTTAGGTAGCGATTGGAAATACGTTATTCCTGAAAATCTAGACCGTTTAGGTGGCGATGCGATTGCGGTTGCTATTATTTATAACAGTAAGCGTGTTAAGCCTTTAAATAAGCCTGTTGTGCTTGATTTGGGCGACAAGAACCGAACAACACTGGCTCAAAGTTTCCAAGCAGTTCGCGGTAATAAAACATTTACTGTTATTCCAAACCACTTGAAATCGAAAAGCTGTAGTGGGGTTGATGCTAGCTCTACTGACGCCGATCAGAAAGATGGTCAAGGCTGCTGGAATCCAACTCGTGTGAAAGCAGTTGATCAAATTGTGCAGTGGTTAGCGAAAAATCCAACTCAAGTGCCTAAGCAAAATGCTTTACTTGTCGGGGATATGAACAGTTACGCAAAAGAAGAGCCTATTTTGTCATTTGAAAAAGCGAACTATAAAGTTTTACTTAATGACGCTAAGGTAGGTCAGGGTACTCAGGCATATAGTTATGTTTTCGGTGTTGCGAGTGATGCCAACGGTAATGGTGGAGCAGGTAATTTAGACCATGCAATTGCTGATGCAGCTTTATATCCAAAAGTTGTGAGAACCTTTGCATGGCATATCAATGCAGATGAGCCAACTGTTTTAGACTACAACGAAGAATATAAAACGGATGAGCAAAAGGCATTGTTCTATGGTGAAGATGCCTATCGTTCTTCGGACCATGACCCTGTAATTGTAGATCTAGATTTAAATGGAAAAGACTCAAGCCATCCTGATGATGATAAGAAAAATGGTATTTTTGATTTCTTATCTGAATTAATGAACTGGCTTAGCCAGCTTTTTAAGCGTAATTAACGGAAAAATTGCGTGACGCAAATGTGTTTTATCATATTTTAAACAATCGTCACGCAAGACAACTTGCAAGGAATGACTTTTTCAAGAATATTAGATGGTGTAAGTATTTTATAAGTTTACGCTTTTTTACAATTAAAGAATTGTGCAAACCTTGCAGGTTTTCTAGAAGCAATTTAAAACGTTAATATGAGATAACAAGGATCAGATATGAAATTATATTATTCGCCAGGCGCATGTTCTTTAGCTGCACATATTATTTTAAATGAAATTAATGTTGATTTTGACTTAGAACGGGTAAATTTAAAAACTCATAAAACAGAAAAAGGCGCAGATTATTACGAGATTAATCCAAAAGGATATGTACCAGCTTTAGAAATTAATCCGGGTTTAATGTTAACTGAAAACGTAGCGATTTTACCGTTTCTTGCTCAGCATGATCCTAAGCAGGATTTAATTCCACCATCTGGGATGGGTCGTGCGAAAGTATTAGAGTGGTTGGGGTATTTGAACTCTGAATTACATGATGCTTATGCAGTCTTCTTTGGGGCGCCTTTAACAACTGATGAAAAAACCAAAGCTTATGCAGAAATTGATCGTCTTTTAAAATATATCGATAATTATTTGGCTGAATCTGATTATGATTATTTAGTAAATGATAATTTTGGCCCAGCAGATGCTTATCTATTTGTTTTAACAAACTGGTCAAACTCAATTGAGCATGACTTAACACCATATAAACATATTATTGCCTTACGTAATAAAGTGGCAGAACGTCAATCTGTACAAATTGCGATGCGTGATGAAGGTCTAATTTCTTAATCAGTTTTTTAGACTTTAATAAAAAGCCCCT
>Ga0065703_1001429_pt1 | contig 11480 bp, 7 predicted proteins | sample SwiRhicommunBV21_FD_59090 | JGI IMG/M metagenome (GOLD analysis project Ga0065703, IMG submission 59090) | Switchgrass rhizosphere microbial communities from Buena Vista Grasslands Wildlife Area, Michigan, USA - BV2.1 v1 | ecosystem: Host-associated > Plants > Roots > Rhizosphere > Soil ...
CTGGGAGACATCATCCAAGTCAGCACGCTGATTGCTGCCACCATCAAGGCTGGTCAACCTCTGTATAAGGTTATGGACATGTGGGAGTTTCTACAAGTGCAAATCGCCATGTATATCGATGGCAATCTGCCAGGGCTTGGCAGAGACAGCGCATATGGCAAAGCCATGCGAGGCTTCTGCCAGAGACTGAAGGGTAAGCAAGGACGCTTCCGAGGAAATCTCTCTGGCAAGCGTGTCGACTTCTCCGGGCGTACAGTCATCTCTCCCGATCCCAATCTTGCAATAGACGAAGTCGCTGTGCCGTCTCGCGTGGCGGTGATCATGACTTATCCGGAACGCGTGACCAAGCACAATTATGAGAAGCTCAAGGCTTGCGTCAAACGAGGTGACAAGGTGCATCCCGGTGCCAACTTTGTGATCAAAGGTCGCGATAAGCGGCGTCTCGTTCTCAAGGTAGTTGGCCAGAAGGGAGACCTGAAGAAGGTAGCAGATCAACTAGAAATTGGCGATATTGTCGAGCGACATCTGGAAGACGGTGACATTGTGTTGTTCAACCGACAACCCTCTCTACACAAGCTGTCGATCCTGTCTCACAGAGCAAAGATTCGACCTTGGAGGACCTTTCGCCTGAACGAATGTGTGTGCAATCCGTACAATGCCGATTTCGACGGCGATGAGATGAACCTCCACGTTCCACAGACTGAGGAAGCGCGCACAGAAGCAACTGAGCTCATGGGCGTCAAGAACAACCTCTCCACGCCCAAGAATGGATCGCCAATCATTGCTGCTATCCAGGATTTCATTACTGGTGCATATCTTATCAGTCAAAAGGATCGTTTCTTCAGCCGCAGACATTTCACACATGTGGTTGGGTTTATGTACAACGCCATGCAGGCGAAAGACCCGTACACTGGTAAGGAGTATCCTATCGTAATACCGCCTCCTGCTATTTGGAAGCCGCAGGCACTATGGACAGGCAAGCAGATCTGGAATCTGCTCATCAAACCACACCCAGACTACCCAGTCAACGTCAATCTCGAGGCACGACTGAAACAGTACGCGCCTCCTACTCGTCCAAACGATATCCCCGATATGGTGGACACCGACTCGTATCTCGTGATTCGCAATAGTGAGGTAATGTGTGGTGGCTTCGACAAGGCCACCATTGGTGATGGCAAGAAAGACAGTCTGTTCTATGTCATCATGCGAGACTTTGGCGCCGATTATGCAGCCGCTGCCATGACACGCCTCGCAAAGCTATCAGCTCGCTGGCTCGGCGAGCAGGGGTTCTCCATCGGCATCAGCGATGTCTACCCCAGTGAAAAGTTGACGAAGAGAAAACTGAACCTGGTCGAGACGGCCTACAGGAAGTGTGATGAGATCATCCACAAGTTCAAGACAGGAAAGCTCGAGCGTAGCGCTGGTTGTGACGAGGAACAGACTATGGAGATCATGCTTTCTGGTATCTTGAGTAAAGTCCGACAAGAATGTGGCGACGCTTGTTTTGCCGAACTGAGTAAGTACAATGCACCTATGACCATGGCCAAGTGCGGTTCCAAGGGTTCCAACATCAACGTGTCGCAAATGGTTGCTGTCGTCGGGCAGCAAATCATTGGCGGTAAGCGTGTCCTCGAAGGCTTCCAGGATCGGACTTTGCCGCACTTCTTGAAAGCCAGCCCAGATCCTCTCGCGAAGGGCTTCGTTTTCGACAGTTTCTTCAGCGGCCTCACGCCTACAGAATTCATCTTCCACGCCATGTCTGGACGTGAAGGTCTGGTCGATACAGCCGTCAAGACTGCTGAGACAGGTTACATGTCTCGAAGGCTTATGAAGAGTTTGGAGGACCTGAGCGCCCAGTACGACCTGACGGTGCGGAATTCCTCGGGCGGTATCGTGCAGATGAAATTCGGAGACGATGGTCTTGATCCCGTGGACATGGAAGGCAACGCCAAGCCGATCAACATGGACAGGACTTGGTCTCACTCCGTCGAAAGCACGTGGGACAACAGCGAAGCCTGCTTGACAAAGGATGAGATCGAGACGTATACCCATACAGTACTCAATAAGGAGCGTGCCAAGCTGGGACGATACACCGACGATGGACAAGCTCTGGAGTATGCAGACGAGCGTGCCAAGAGTACCGACCAGCTCGAGTATTCAAGACAATTTCTTGACGACGTCACAAACTATGTCTTTACAAAGACCAAAAAGATGACCAGATCTCATGAAAAGCTGGCAAACAGTGACGCTGTCTTTAGGATCACTCAGTCAGCACTTCAAACATTCTTGCATTTGTGCATGCTCAAGTTCGAGAAATCGAAGGTGGAAGCTGGACACGCGGTGGGTGCTGTCGGCGCGCAGTCTATCGGTGAGCCTGGCACGCAAATGACGTTGAAGACTTTCCATTTTGCTGGTGTCGCCGGTATGTCCATCACACAGGGTGTTCCTCGTATCAAGGAAATCATCAATGCAAGCAAAGTCATCAGTACGCCCGTTATTACTTGCCACCTGGACTCTCCTTATGAAGATATGGCCGCACGTTTCGCCAAGGCACTGATGGAGAAGACGTACTTGGGAGATATAGTGGATTACGTGGAAGATGTCTGGCATGCAAACGGGTGTTATATCAACATGCGTGTCAACTGGCAGCAGATTGGCAATTTGGGGCTTCGTATCGGTATGGAACATCTTCTGGATGCAATTGAGCGAACCAAGGGCTTCAAGACACTGGGCGTGTCCGCGAGGAACTCTGGTTATAACCATATCCGCGTCAACATCAGCCTTCCGGAGAAGGAGCGATCTCGACGTCAAACCTCCGCTTCCAAGGGTCGTATCACCGAGTCGGACGGCTCCGAGCTCATGTTCATGCAAGTGCACACCCTGAAACGGAAACTACCTGAGGTCGTGGTCAAGGGTTATCCCGACGCGCATCGTGCCATTATCAAAAAGGACGAACAAAAAGGATCGCAATGGCAAGGAGCCAATATCTGTATTCGTGGAAGGTTATGGTCTGAAACAGTGCATGACGACCGACGGCGTCGACGGCTACCGGACGAAGTCCAATAACGTTATGGAATGTCGAGATGTGCTTGGCATTGAGGCTGCTCGAAAGACGATTATTGACGAGATTGATGCTGTCATGGGATCCATGGACATCGACCCTCGTCATATGCAGCTTCTTGCCGATGTGATGACCTATAAAGGAGAAGTCCTTGGGATCACTCGATTCGGTCTCGCTAAGATGCGAGACAGCGTGCTACAGCTGGCGTCCTTCGAGAAGACTCCAGACCACCTGTTTGAGGCCGCAGCCAAGATGAAGAAGGACGACATCGAAGGTGTGTCGGAGTGCATTATTATGGGCCAGAGCATGAGTGTCGGCACGGGAGCCATGAAGGTCGTCCGGCCGCTTCACCTTGAGGGGTTGGAGAACGTGGCGAGTACGCTCAGTTTCAGAGCGGAAGTGAAGTCTTCCACAGGTACGAGGAAGGATCGTCTGAAACAGAGAAGGACGAAGCTCATGCCTGCTATGACGAACGGACACGCTGTGGCTGCTGCGGGATAGCACTGGCTGTGGTAGTAGTATAGCGGGGCGTTGGGTTCAGACACCCAAACATGGTAGGACGAACGTATCAACAAGAAATTTCCTGCAGCCATCTCTCATGGCGCCCATGGGGCCATGGGGGGAGTTATTCAATACACCGATACGACACAAGACGACCGAGGCCATCCATGGTGACCTACCCAATATGCGACAGTACGAGACGGAGTGATACACTGGATAGCAGCTGCTGTGTGATATTGAATCGGCTTCTTCCGACTGAGGGACCCTTAATACTCCATGGCATCGTGCCGCCGCGATCGCCATATGGAGCGTTAGCGAAAAAAAAGGGTTAATATCTCTCAACTGCAGCAACTTTCGACCCATCAACATCGCTAGACATTGAATGAGTGAAGTAGGATGGAAATATTTCCCCCTTTGGCACTGCCTGAAATACATTGAACAATCGCACGATATGATTTGCGGCGCCCGTTAATATGCAGGTGCACAAGTACTACAGTACATACATGTATAGTGTAGGTCGGGCTTCTAGAGTCCTTCTAAAGTCTTTCTAGAGGGCCGAACCCGTGCCACGCGTGCCTCGGTGGAAGAGGAACGGGAAGTCCTATGCGAGGTGGCGCTCGCGAGTGAACTTTGCGAAGAGACGCGGATGGACTTGTTCCCACGTGAACTTCACATCTTTCGCGTATTTCCGGCATGCTTATACGCTACAGAATTATGTATATGAGAGGATCCGGCATGAGCGCCGAGGATGGAGGAGAGAGAAAAAAATAAGATTCGGATGGTTGGAGGAGGAAAGCGGTAAGAAAGAAAAGTGGAAACCCGGAGTTCTGAGTTTGCACTTTTAGAAGAACGCAGGTGAGACGTCGGAGAGAGATGCGTATTCGAAATAACTCATAACAACACAAATGGTTGAGCGAAGACTCTGATGCAGGGTCATTTGTTCTACGACGTCAAATTCGAAGCGGGAGGCACGGCGCGGTCCGTGTAGGTCGTCAGTGAATAAAATCTGGCGCGCCGTCAGACGCCGAAGAAAAGACGAAGGCGCTAAGAAGTTTTTTGCAAGGACAGCACTGACTTAGTCTAACTACTACAGCGATGACGTCCGCCTTCACTCACTTCATCTTCTTCTTCCGGCCTTTTCTCATCATCATTGGCAACGTTCATGTTGCTGACACCATTCTCATGACGGCGACGGCAGGCAATGTCACGGCTAAGGCAGCTTCAGGACGAGTCTGCTGACGACATCACACTCTACCTCCTACGAGGTCAGTATACGCCGACCGCATCAATTTAGCTTTCACTTCTCGGAACCGCGGCCTGTGGCGTCGCCAACCTCTCGGTCACTTCACGGCCACTTTGCGGACCTCTCCATCTGGTCCACCTTCATATGAGATCATCTTCAACGACGACGACCTGCGCGGAACCGTGACAGCATAGTGTCTTGGTTGCCAAACGCATCGTCAGAGGCCGGTGTGCCGCGTGAAAAGCACAAAAGGTAGGCTCACCTCTTTTGCTACATATTTCATGATACACGTTTTCCTCCAATAGACTTTGCTCTATACCACTACTGTTCTTCATCATGCCGGAAACAGCTTCGAGGCCCTCTGCCTCGAGAACCCCCAGTGTATGGAGCAAATACACAGATAAGATTTCCAGGACGCCCTATACTGCCACCCCAGATACCCGATCAGAGGTCAACCAGAAACCAGAGATTGACAGAGCAGAGAATGTGCCGCCGAAAGTGGGGAGAATAGTGGGAGGGCGATTCAAGGAAGGGAACAAAGAAGCTGGTCTGCATGACAGACATGGCCCGCTCACCGAAGTCGACATCGATATGCCACTCACTTTGACCGAGATCGTGGAGCAAGATGGGAAAGAGTACATTGTGCTACGATATGCCATGGGCGATCCTGTGAATCCCTTCAACTGGAGTCCTTGGTGGAAAGGCAGTGTCACGACGATGCTGAACCTCATGACGCTCTTCATCGGACTGGCGACAACAGCATACAGCTCGACCATCAATGGCATGACGGAAGAATTCGGTGTATCAACCGAGATTGGCCAGCTGGGCTTGTTCCTCTTCAACATTGTCTGCGCCATCGCGCCGCTCTTCTTGGCACCTTTCTGCGAACTCGTCGGGCGCAAGGTCGTGTATGCGAGCGCATACTTGTGCTTCTCCTTGTGCTTCATTGGTCTGGCGTTGGGAAAGAATATGGCCACCATTCTCGTCATGCGGGCTTTCCTCGGTAAGTCCATCAAACCACACACCCCGCTGCTGTCATCATCGCAGGCTGCTGACCATGCAATTGATGATCAGGTCTCTTCGGCTGTGTCGGGACGATTCTCGTAGGAGGGACATTTGACGATATGTATCTGCCTCGCGATCGCAGCAGGCCCATGGCAATGTTTGCCTTCATCGCCATCTTCGGCACCGTCTTCGCGCCCGTGTACGCGGGCTTCATTGATCAACATTTGGGATGGAGATGGACCGAAGGCATCCAAGGACTCAGTAACATCCCGCTCCTGCTCTGCATCTTTGCCTTTTTCCCCGAAACTCGCGGTGGAACATTCCTCCACAAGCGCGCGAAGCAGCTTCGTGCAGCAACGGGAGATGAGCGTTATGTCGGCCCAGATGACATTGAAACACCCTCTCTCAAAAGCATGCTCAAAGCATCATCCGTCAAAGCCTTCAAGATGCTCGCCACCGAGCCCGTAGTTTTCGCCTTCGGCCTCTGGATCTCTTTTTGCTGGTTCGTCGTCTTTCTCTTCCTCTCCGTCATCCCCATTACATTTTCGGAAAAACGCGGTTGGAACGAAGGTGTATCCGGTCTACCCTATCTCAGTCTCGCCATCGGCACCACGCTCGGCTGGGCGGCCCATCATCTCCAAATGTGGAAATACGAACAAATCATGGACGACCCCGACCGCGTCGCAACTCCCGAAACACGTCTCTATGGCGCCATGTTCGGTTCCATTTGGTTCCCCATTGGTCTCTTCATTTACTCTTTTACGCAATACGGCTATCTCCCTTGGATCGCTCCCACCATCGCTCTCGCTCCGATTGCTTTTGGAATCTATTTCGTCTTTGAGGCGACCTACTCGTACACGGCGGATTGCTATGGCGAGAATTCGGGTTCGGCGATTGCTGGGCAAGGGTTTATGAGGAATACGCTCGGTGCCGTTTCGCCCTTGTTTGCGAGTCAGTTTTTTCATAATGTGGGCAGTCAGTATGCGGGACTCATTTTGGCCATTTTGGGCACGCTGTTGAGTATGATTGCTTTTGTCATGTTTAAGTTTGGTCCTACGCTCAGAGCGAAGTCGAAGCGTGCGAGGCAGTTTTAGAGAGAAGAAGACCTCTTGTTTCGAGCGCTTCGAAAGAAAATACACACATACACACACACACTCTCTCTCTCTCTCTCTCCTCTCTCCTCCACTATAACAAACAAGAACAACCCCCCACCCCTCAATTCCACCAAAACGAAACCGAAAAACTCGCCGTCAAACTCTCCACATAATGCCACCACCCCAATGGAATATACAAACACTCTCCCGGCCCCAAAACCGCCTCTAAATATTCCGCTTTTCCAAATTCCGGAAATTTCTTCTTTTCCTCCTCATCCACATCCCCCCTCCAAACCTTCACATCCACCAACGACGTATTCCCCATATCCACCCCAGCCGCATCCACACCCGCAGGATACAAGTATTTCGTCCAGAGGGGATTGTATAATCGAATGTATTTGTATCCGACGACTTGGCAGAGAATGTTATGATGGGGGTCGGTGTGGAGAGGGGTTTTGGTTCCTGGGGGGCCGAGCCAGGCGTTGAGGAGGGGGGAGTCGAGAGGTTGGGGTTGTTGGATGGTGGAAGTTTTTGTTGTGGAGAAGGAGGGGTTTGTTGGTGGAGGGGTGGTGTAGCAGTAGTCTGGAGTGGAGATGTCGGATTGGAGAGAGGGGATTTGGGTGAAGAGGTTGTGTTGGGCGAGGTAGCCGATGGGAGGAGAAGGTTCTTGTTCTTGTTGTTCTTCTTGTTCTTGTTGACAAGGTGCAAGAAGATAATTTTCAACAAAAGCCCCAAAAGGCATAATTTTTTGCGTCCAATTAGCTTCAGTATAGCTACTCCCGATTTCGACAGGGACAACACGCTTGCCACCGAGAGTTTTGTATAAAAGGTAATTAATATCGTCCCAGTGTGTTCGTGCAGGCCAATGCTCAAATGTATCAGGGATAATAACAGGACTGCCTGTAGTATCGAGATGTAATTGAAACTCTTCAAAGTCCCAGCTACGCGGTGTGCGTAGAATAGCGTAAGGCGTGTCCAGAGGAGGAGGTCGAGGGGTAAGAAGTCTTCGAGGGGGAGCGTCGGTCCATTCAGACTTGACAAAAACTTCCAAGTGCTTTAAGGTATCGTCAATGAGATGTTTGCGACCAGGTGCGCCCGAGATGATGACGGCTCTGTCTACGACATTGCAAAATTCTGCCAGCCAGTCGTTGGTACGGGGGATATCCCGATCGAGCTTTTGACGCTTGGCAGGATTGAATGTTGCAAATGATGCTGTAGGTGAAGCGAACTTTTGTAATTGAGTGATTCGCTCTTTCAGCAGCTTTGCAGCAAGATGAAGACTGGCATCTTCGTACAGTCGCCGCCAATGAGTTGGCACCTTCTCGTAGGGGTAGGCGTGCAGCTGTTCCTTGGCCTTTTCGAGAACATCTTCGGGACGATCTGCTATAATGGCGAGAGTGCTGAGCTTGCAAAGTTGAATGCAGTCGTTTGGTACTGCATGGTCGAGCTGCTCGAGGATGTGATTTCTCAAGCTGTCGAGGAGTGCGAGGCCGTCATCTGTCTTAAGCTGTTTTTCTTCATTTGACGTGGCCATACGCTGTCTGCCTTGGACTTGATGTCTCCGACAATTTTTGTCGTCAGTGATTGCGAAATATGAGAAAGTTGGAGTTGCTGAGTGGGAACGAAGCAAAGAGAGGGCAAATCTGTTCAAAGTGAGGTGTATGTGTCTCGGAGCGGCGTGCCGTGCCGAAAAACAGCATGGAAGAGGAACGACATTATCATTGAGATGGACTGAAAATAAAAGCGACATCAATAATTCCTAGTAGCATCACTTTACACAAGGGCAGTTCCCCTAGTGTCTGATTCTAATATTTGTTTCCTGTATATGACTCATTCACCAGCAACGTCAGAGCTGCTTCCGAGACATACCATGTCTTCCTCCAGTGAGTGCTATATGAACACAAAAAAACACCATACCACATCACACACTTCAGAAAGTGATCGAGCCCTCCAGCAGCGGCGTCTGAGAAGAAGAACCGACAAAAACAGGATACTCGCACTGCTGTAACTGCCACTGCTGATGAACCACGTTCCACACCGAGAGATCTCTCCTCGAGATCTTCATAGTCGCGCGCTTGGTCTGCTCAGGCTCCAGAAAAACACGATCAAAGCCACGGAGTTGCCACTTCGGTGCGGTCGGAATGGAAGCATAGAGTTGTGGGATTTCGGCTGCTGCGACACCTCCAGTATTCGTAATGTCAAGTGTCACATGGAAGAGCGTCTCCCACAGCTCAGGATGGCCGCCTTGGGGAATCGGCACGTTCGGGGTCGGCCATTCGTGCGTGTTGCTGCTCACGGGAGTGATGACGAGGTTGGAGTACTTGAAGCTGCTGTAGCTCAAGCCAAATCCGAACTCGAATCTAGGAGTTACGTTCTGCTGCTCGAAGTGGCGGTAGTCAATGTACAGCCCTTCAGCAAAGTCACACTGGGGAAAGGGACCGGATCCGATGGTCGAGTTCAGCAGAGTTCCATGGTCGCTGTCACTCTTCGCGACGGTGAAGGGCAGACGTCCCGACGGTCCATCATCGCCGTAGAGAACGTCAACAATGGAGTTTCCCGACTCCTCTCCAGGCAGCAAAGCGTAGATCACAGCCGTGACATTCTCATGCTCAATCCACTCGTCCACGACGCGAGTACCAGCAGTGTGCAAAACCACCATGGTGTTTGAGCATTTCGCTGCAACATTGTTGACCAAATTGTCGGAAAATTCGTCGGTGAGACGAGTCCTGTCAAATTGTTCGGATGAATAGGCATTAATGAAGACCAGGCACGCATCTGCGTTGGCGTACACAGTTGGATTCTCACTCGCAAAGTCCCATCGAACCATGCCTCGATCTGCCATGACTCTGCGCTGAATGGCATCGAAGGGAGAGACCATGTATGAAGGTGTGCTCGAGCCACTGCCCCCGGCGGTAGCGAGAGTGCCATTGAATGTTTCCCAACCTGAAAAAGCAAAGAGACGAGATCAGTTAGCAGACGTCTCGAGATGTGGCATAGGTGGAAAACTTGACTTGCCGAAATTCACATCATAACCGCCTCCGTATCGCGAAGGCGTGGTCCAGGGAGAGTCGGGGGTTTTGGCATCATAGCCGTATATATTGAGGAACCTTGGCTTTTTCAGTGGCAAAGCGTGATTGACGTTCTTGACTAAAACTGCCCCAGCGGCCCCGATCTTGCGAATCAGCGCGCCATGGTCGCCACGAACATCGATGATGGGATGTTGCTCGTCATAAGAGTACACGCCCACTTCTGGAAAACCGGCATCTTGCCCTAGGTGATACCACGCCGCGAGGATTCGAGTCACCATGTCGTTGAGGCGGGTCTCTGCCACGGAGCCATTAGTGACGGCCTGCGTCAGGTTGTCACCCCAATATCCTCCATTCCCCATCACGAGATCCATGCCGGCATTGGCGGTTGCAACGCCTGACATTTGAGCATCCCAGTCGGATACCACGAAGCCTTGGAAGTTCAACTCTCCCTTCAGGATGCCGTTCAACAGCTTGGAATTCTGGCAGCTGTACGAGTTGTTGACGCGTTGATACTAGAAGAAGAAAAACAGAATCGTTAACACACTGTGTCGATCAGTTGGAAAGGAGGCGCGGGGAGGCATACAGAGCACATAGCCGAAGCAGCACCTGCTTTCACAGCACCCATGAACGGAAATGCGTATAACTCGTGAATGGTCCGATCATCTGCATTACTGGAAATGGCTTCCCCCAAGTCTCCGGGGATCCTACGATATTCTTGCTCATTGAGGAGCCAGTGCTTCATTGTGGCGATGACCCCAGCGGACTGCAGCCCAGAGGTAACCTCGTACATGCCAACCGATGACAAGAACGGATCCGCGCCAAAGCCCTCCTGTGATCATGGTCAGATATGGGTAAATGAGTGGTTTGGTGATGCTTTCATCAGGTCCATGTACTCACCCAGTTGCGGCCCCCACGCGCGATTCGGCCCAAGGGACCCGCGACAGGTAAGAGAGCCGAGTTGATCCCTTTGCCTCGATATTCCTCACCCAACGCCTTGCCATACTCGTACATGAGCTGCTTGTCAAAAGTGGCACCGACCGTCAGCTGTGCTGGAAAGGCCGAGACGAACTCTTGCCCTCGGATGCCATCTGGAGCATCGGCATAACATGCGGCGGGTATCCCCAGTCTGGGGACCTTTCCACCATTACCCACGCATAGCCCTTCATGACCGCGGGTCATGTTGACCTTCTCCAACAATGTGAGCTGCTCGACAATTTTGCGTGCTTTCGCGTACGCAGCTTGCCATGCCGGGTCGGTCCCTCCATTACCTTCGGCTACTCAACATCAGTATAGTACAATGGTAAGATGTTGAGCTGCACCATTGAAACGCACGTGATGGAAAGACAGGTGGGCTTTGTCCGTACAGTGGGACTTCGGAAACATTGGTGTAGGTGAGAGAGTGGGCAGTCGAGGCCCACGAAAGCAGGGCGCCTGCGTTGAGAAGAAACGACTTCATACTTGCTTTTCCTGACGAGGAGGAGAGCCCTGCAAGCACTCAGCGGAGAAGATACGATATATCTACAGTTCCTCCTTGCTCAACAGGGTAG
>Ga0065703_1000084_pt1 | contig 11279 bp, 11 predicted proteins | sample SwiRhicommunBV21_FD_59090 | JGI IMG/M metagenome (GOLD analysis project Ga0065703, IMG submission 59090) | Switchgrass rhizosphere microbial communities from Buena Vista Grasslands Wildlife Area, Michigan, USA - BV2.1 v1 | ecosystem: Host-associated > Plants > Roots > Rhizosphere > Soil ...
TACTTCTTTTATATCAATTTTTATTGGTGCTTTCTTAAGTTTATCTTATCACAACAACAAACACGTAAATGATACTACCTTAGATATAAAAACAAAAAAGTCTTTTAACTTGTTTTACTCAATCCTTGCAATAGGAACTCTAACTGTATTCCCTTATTTTATTGGTGTTTTTGATGCAATTTCAATAAAAGGAGCTCCCGAAAAACAAAATTTCGTATTATTAAAGAATAGTGATGAGAAATGGTTTATCGCGGAATTAATTGGAGAGAAAGTTATATTAATAAATATCAGTCTTAATAAAACAAAGGTAGTAGAAATGAAAGAAATAAATTATATAAAAAATTTAAAATCATAGATCGCTAAAAATTCTTAAATTTATTTTCAAGGATATTAGTTTTAATAAATCTCGAATCCATAAATGCTATGGTGTTATATGAATAAAAGTGCCTTTTCTATAACTATTTTAATTATAGGGTTAGTGTTACTATTTCTTTTTTTTCTATTTTAGGAATTTTATATTTTTATTGGGGTGATGCCAAAGCGGTACAAGACAGTCTTTCGACCATAGGTAGTATCTTTGGTGCTCTTGCGACTTTAGCTACCGCGTCGATAGGGCCTATTTATTTAATGATTGGCGTGAGCAAGAAAGATCTATATTTGTTAGGTCAGTTGCTTATGAAATAACCGATTTGATAGGTCAATTATTTGACTTAATGCAAGGTTACCCTACTTCAAAAGATTATAATGTTTTTAAAATTAAATTAATAAGCTCTAGAATCACTGTTAAGCTATCCATACTTAATCGCCAAATTAAAGATCAAGAAATGCAGATAGTTAATAAAAATTTTGGCTATTTCATAAATGAATACATGGATATAATTGAGCTCAAGAATGCTAATGTAATATATCGCATACATATGAAAGAATGCATTGGTAAGTTAATTAGAAGTTATAGTGGTGACTTTGGTTATCTTGCAAAATTAACAGATGTTCATAATATTAATTATTAAGTTTCCGAAGGTTATGTAAAGTATGAAATTACCAGTTTCATGTGCTCAATGTATGAGTGAAACTATTGAAAATTCATTTATATTGGGAAATGTTGAATTTAATGATGATGGAAGATACGAGATTCACTGTCCGAAAGGGCACACTTCAATTACAGTACTACAGCAGCAAAAGTTTGAAGTTCTTTTTGAAATTGGTGCATATGCAATATTAGATGGCTATTACAGAGAAGCAGTCTCCTCTTTTACATCAGCATTAGAACGATTTTATGAATATTACATAAGATTAATATGCTATACAAAAAGTATTGATCTTGAGGAAGTGGAAAACACATGGAAAATTGTTAATAATCAGTCGGAAAGACAACTGGGAGCTTTTATTTTTATTCATTTGCTGGAAACAGGCACTAAACCTAACCTGCTCACCAATAATCAAATAAGTTTTCGTAATGCCGTGATACATAAAGGTAAAATTCCTACCAAAGAGGAAGCAATTGCATACGGTCAAGCTATTCTGGATTTATTACGTCCACAAATAAAAAGATTAAAAGGAGAATATGGAGATGCTATGGGATGGCTTACTCATCTACATTTAATAAAATCTAGAAAATCATCAGATAAACAACTTTCTATATCAACATTAAGTATCTCTACAATCTTAACTTTATTATCGATAGATCATCCTCATAACGAACGAAAATTAGAAGATGCCATTTCACATCTAAAGCGCTGGTAGTTTAAAGATTATATATGATAAAAACAATTGAACTAACTACCAAATTACTTATCACATATATTGTAATTTTAGCTATTTGTTGTTTAATTTATGCATTAGTAGTATTACCTAGAGATGGAGTAGAAAAAGTAAATGCAATTATTGGGCTACTTGGGTGGTCTGTGACTTTATTTGTACCATTAGCAATATTTATCTTAATTAACAACTGGAAGGGACAAATAAAACATGAAAAAGCACTAGAATGTCTTTCCAATGCTTTTAATCAAATTAGTCAATTTCATTTTAAAATTTACAATTTATTATTTAAAGAAAAGCAACAAAACAGATGAAATAAAAAGAAATTTTAGTGCAATGAATCTTGAAGAATTCATAGAATATGCAAAAGAAGTATTAGTAGAGTTTAAAAATACAAATCAAAATATTGGAAAAATATATAATGATATTAGCACAATTATTTTTTAATTTAATTTAATTTTTGACAAGGAGGAAGAGCGGTTCTAATCTATTTTCGATAGTTATTTTAAAATTCATTAGACTTTTTTAAAATTAATTTATGATTATTTGAGGTTTCTTATTACTGCCAAGCAATTAAATAATAACTTAGCATCTTATCAAGATAACGGATTATTTAAAATTAGAGAAATACAACTTCAATACAATAATGACCCTTCTAAACAAAAAAAATTCTGATGGAAGTTATATATTTATGTCTTCTCTTTATTTAGCTAAATTGAAAAAAAATTCACTAAATATTTTAAAAAACATTAGAAAGGAGTTATGAGTAAAACAGCCCTCCTCAGATAGCTTTTACACAAATGCCGACACTCACATTGTTATTAATCGTATGAGCTGTGCACCCTTATAATAGAATATACAGCAATATTAATGATTTCATGTCATCCATTTCTTAATCTTTGCTAGATTTGCTTTTCTACCCTCTAAACCATTTGTGCCACCATTGATACGGCGCGTGATAGTCAAAATGTCATCACGATCAGCAAGTTCATTTAATCCATTGTTAACCCAAAATTTGCAGGCAACCAGTAAACCAATACTTGGAATCGCAACAAGATCGGGATGTGACACAAAATCAATACCCAATGCTCGACCATATTTTTGATAATTCTCACGTCCCGTAAGTTGGATTGGTCCATGCCCCTTAAAGCGAACACCATCACCAACCATAACATTGCCTAGATCTTTACGCTCCTCGTATGCTGCACCAGATGCAATTTCTTCCATATATCGAAAGTTGCCAGACTCATGAGCAAACTACTCCAGAGCTTCTTTTCGAGCCAAAGCTGCCACCCCAGCAGCTTTTCGAGAAGTTCATAGTTTTCAATGTTAATACCGGTTATCGCGGACGAGGTACACCAAACGGGGTGAACCTAATTAAAGGTAATAAAGCCACCCTCACCTTGACCGATAAAGGTGAGATGAACAAAGCAGCTCAAGAGCGCTACAAGTTAATGCTTTTGCAGTATTTCAAGGAGGTCGCTCAGCAATGGATGAGCTGAATCATGAAGTAAAACATATTTATAGAGCAGTAGCTTGATAAAGATTAGGAGATTTAAATGTCTTGGTATTCTTTAAGACAGCTAGCTAAAGAACTTGGTATGGCTCCAAATACATTTAAAAAATATTATTTGGAGAAATTCCCGCCTGATCGAGAATCCAAAACGTATAAAGGCTGGACTTCTCAATCAGTGGCAAAGATTAAAATAGAAATTCAAAGCGCTAATTAGGCGCCTTTACTTACTCCAAAATATTTTTCCCCTTTCTGCTTTCCTACCAACATTGTTTCAATGACATGCTGACTTCCACCATGAGGTCCACGAAATAACGTTGCACTATGAAAATTATAGGACTGACAATATTCATAAACTTCAATTGCACACTTAAAAGGAATATTAATTTTTAATAAATTTTTGTCTAATTTTAGTTTTTGAAGTTTATCATTTAATTTTATATAGCTATTTTTAGATTTATCAAAAATCGAACTATCTTCATTTAATAAAAAATCTAATCCACCATGATTATTCTCTTGAACAACCATTATAAAGCAACCTTGTTGAAAGGAAATATGTTGGTTTATAGACTTTGGTACATCAATTATTTTTATTTCAGAATTATAGAAATCCTGATTATCTCTATTTACATGTTCAATAGGAGAATAAACCCATAAGGAGAAAAATCCTTCTTTTTTATATATTGACTCATCTGATTCATTAACATTTTTTATTGCCCCTATGCTAGCAAAATATAATGAAACCAAAGGATGATATGACCAATCCAAAAGTCTAGTTGGCACACCATAATGTTGTGCAAATGCAGTTAATTCATAAAAATCTTCAATGAACCAATTTTTATCATCACTATAAAGTGCTGAATTAAATAATTTATCATCAAATATAAGGTTTCTAAATTTCAAAGAATCATTTGGAATTTGTGTTGCTGATAAGTCACAAGCCTTAATAAAATTTCTCAACAACATTAATTCACTATAATTCCCTCTCATTCCCCCATAATTTCCTGCATCTATATTTCTATAAAGAGTGGGAGTAAGTGTAAAACTAGAATTCGCAACGCCTCTAAAAAGCAATTTATTAAAATTCAGTTTTAATTCCCCATTTATCTCAATCAAGCTTGAATAATATTCTTGAAAAATATGTAATAATCTTTCCTTATTTTCAGGTCTTATTAAGTTCATTAATTCGTGGGTTGTATCAACTGTAAGCTCAAGATAGCCATCTTTCTCATCTAACTTAGATAAATAATCTTTTGGGTTGTAATAATTCATAACAAATTACACTTATCCTGCCTTAAAAAATAAAAATTTATGACTTAACACATATCAAAATATTATACATAAATATTCTATTATAAATTTATATTTAATTTTTCAAAATTCTAAATTCACTTATAAAATTTATCAATATTCACATCAATCTTACCAATTTTCATATGACTTCCAAATGGTTTCTTAATTTTAATTTCAACAGGCGCTTTAAATTCAAAATCCATATAACATGACCACCCATCCCCTCTTTCAATATCACTTTTATTGCCATACTCTAATAAGCAAAATACATCTCCAGACACAGTAAAACTCACATTAGAAGAATCTATTTCCATATTTATAAATTTGTTTGCACTAATATGATTTACAGATGCTATATCAGCAATTTGATCAATATTTTCCACATATTCCATTACAGATGAATTGAAAAGCTCCTCATCAAGATATTTGATTATATGTTTGAAAAGCTTATTTCGAACTCTCTTTATAAGCCTAACTACTTTCAAAACATCATCAAAACATTGGTATTGCACGTTGTCTTGTGTCTTCAATTGATAAATTATATGTATGTTCTTGAATGTGGGTAAAACTATTTAAAACTTCAATTTGATCTAAAAGAGAAGTACAGGCCCTTTCAATTGATTTATCTAATCGGAACTGCTTTAAAAGAAATTCACCAATCCCACCTTGGATAGCATATTTATATCGTTGTCTTCGAGTAATTATATCCTTTGGATGTTTTAAATCTGGATACCAAGAACATTTTCGAATTTCCTCTTCGGGAGATAATCTATGAAAAACTATTCTAAGCATCTCTCTCATTGCATAAGCAAAATTATTAAAAGTAAGACTGTTATAGCTTTCTAAATTTGAGATTGCTGAATCAAAAAGATTATTTTCAAAATCACCTTTTAAATATTTTTTAAACTCTTTTATTTTATTTTTTGGAATCATTTATCCAATTCTCCACTTCATTCGCATACCAAGTCATAAGTTCTACTTGCTTATCCCATAATAGGATATTCACCAAGCATTTTTTGATTTTGCTTTCCATTTTGACGGTATGACAGAACCCATTTCTTTTTCCCGTTTGGGAAGACAGAAATGTTTAACCCTTCCCCATCTGCAACTGAATATCTAGATTCTTTAGGTTTTAATGACTGTACTTGGGCATCCGAAAGCATAGTGTTATACCGTATAACAATTGTATAACAACTTATAGTGATAAAGTTTGATTATCAATGATTAAGTCGAAGGCATTAAAAAAGCCCTAAATCATTAAGATTTAAGGCTTTTTGATCAACTCTAATCATATGTGATTAACTTTGATCTTAGTATTTGGTGGAGATGGCGGGAGTTGAACCCGCGTCCGCCAGCATTACGCTCGAGAATACTACATGCTTAGATATCGTCTATTGTTTTAACACCTTGTGACCCGACGAACAGGGTACAAGTTGCGATCCTCTAAGTTTGGTATAAAGCCCCGAGGCTTGACTCTATACGGACTTGTGTGCGTGCGCTACGGTCGGGTTCCTAAACCACAAGTATTCTAGGAAGCGGACAAACTGCCCTTAGGCAGCTAGAGCGTAAGTTTCGTCGTTTGCGACTAAAATATGCAAATTTGATTTACGAGAGAAAATGCGCTCTCGGCATGCATCTATGAGTTTCATCACCAGCGTCGAAGCCAATAACATCCCCATGAATGTATGAGCATCATAGCATAACTAAAATAAAATACTGTGCATTTTATCAACAGTCCGCTACTGATGAACATATTTACATAATAGAGAGCCTTTTGTTTTTTTCAAGGGCCACATATAAAAGCTGCCAAAAATGACAGCTTTTTTTAAGATTTGCTTTATAAAGCACCATTGCCTAACACGATACCTTCACGGCGTGGGTCTACCCCACCTGCGTATTTGCTTTGATTATTAATATTTACTTTCATAATCGTTGAAATACCACTGGTTTGCGCAGTGTTGGCAACGCCATGCCCTTTTGCTTTTAAACCTTCAATCAAGTCAAGCAAAGAAAGCTGAACATTCGAGCTATCTACATTGGTGTTTTTGCTATTGGTCGCACCGAAGTTAACAAGCGAAGTCGCCTGCTGTGCATTTAAGTTCCAGTCCAGCGCACCCACCAAAGTTTTAACCACATATTGAATGATTGTGCCGCCGCCTGGTGAACCTGTTGCCATATAAAACTCATCTGGCGTAGTACCTTTAAACACTAAAGTTGGCGCCATGGTACTCCGTGGGCGTTTGCCACCTTCTACACGGTTAGCAACCAGTGCTCCAGTACTATCAAGCGGGTTGGCACTAAAGTCAGTTAACTGGTTCGACAGCAAGAAACCATCCACCATGTGGAATGAACCCATGCTCGATTCAACAGTCGATGTCATTGAAACCACATTGCCATAGGCATCTACAATTGTGAACTGAGTTGTACCGTGTTCAACAGTGGTATCGACACCCGAAGTTGGATTGAAATTACCTGCTGGCGCAACGCCCATACTTTGGTTCGGATTAATCAGTGCTGCACGTTGTTTTAAGTAATTTTTATCAATAAAGCTTGCAACACCCTGTGCTGGTAAAGCGACAAAGTCAGTGTCTGCCACATATTTGTCACGGTCAGCGTAGGCCAAACGTTCTGCCTCAGACACTAAATGCACGCCCATCACATCAGGCACACCGCCTTCATTTTCAGGGTTTTTAGGTGGATAGAGCGACATATCAAAGTTTTCTAAAATACCCAGCGTTTGCGCAACCGCAATTCCTCCCGAAGATGGAGGTGGCATGGTACATACATAGTAACGGTCACGGTACGTCGTACAAATCGGGTCGCGTTTTTTAACCTGATAGTTCGATAAATCCTGCAAGGTCATCAAACTTGGGGTAATTGGAGTTCGTGCTGGGTCATCCCCTAACGTCTGTCCTGCTTTCGCTACAATCGCTTGGGCGATCGGGCCAGTGTGCAGCGCATTTGCCCCTTGTGAAGCAAGTGCTTCTAGGGTTTTTGCATAGGCTTTATTAGTCATGGTCTCACCGACTTTACGTGGTGAACCATCTGGGTAGAAATAGGTCGCCATTGCATTTGCATCAAGCGCTAAGCTGTTTGCATTACTTGCAATTGCATCTGCCAAACGGCCCGGAATGCGGAAACCATTGTCAGCCAAACCAATCGCTTCACCAAAAAGCTGGTTCCACTTAAGCTTGCCATGTTCTTGTTGCGCTTGTTCAAGCAAACGCATCACACCAGGCACACCAATCGAGCGACCACTACGGCGCGCACTTGGTACAGGCGCTGGTGAATTGGGATCATATATATCTTGGCGAATTAAATAATATTCGTTAGCTGCGGCTGGTGCTGTTTCACGTCCATCGTAAGCCGTGACTTTTTTGGTTTTGGCGTCGTAATACATCATAAAGCCACTACCCGCAATCGTGCTCGACTGTGGTTCAACTAGACCCAGCACCGCTTGTACCGCAACGGCTGCATCGACTGCACTACCGCCTGCTCTTAAAACATCACAACCTGCTTTTACCGCAAGTGGGGTGTTTGCCACCACCATATACTTATCTGCGTATTTAACCGTGTTACCGAGCCTATAACCCGATGCACCTTCAGGCGCGGCTGGGTCACCATTTTGGTTTGAACCGACCACCACGCTTGAACCGTCTTGTGCCAGTTTGCTACAACTGGTCGGGTCATTATCTACAATTAAATTGGGCGGGGTTGTATTTGAATCATCCTTGGGCTGATCTGACGAGGAGTCATCTCCACATCCTTGTAATAAACCGACTGCTAATAAACTACTGAACAAAAATGAATATCTTTTATTCACGTGATAACTCCAATATATACGCCTGCCTATCCATGCAATTGCCATGCAAGCTTCTTTGCTTTCAGGTATTAAGTTTTTTTAATCTTTGATAAAAATAAGGTTTTATAATATTGAATGTTTAAGGGCGTTTTATCCTGTGCCCTGTCTGATGCCTCCTTGCTTGATATCACACTCTTTTATAACTGATTTGCCCGATTCTGGCATGCTTTATTTCGCTAAATACAGGCAAAATCTGCCATTTGCAGATGCAGTTTATTTTTTAGTGGACCTAAAAAAAGCACCTCCGAAGAGATGCTTTTTTGTGTTTAGTGAGATGGCATTCCGCTGACATCTCCTTTGGATTTTGGACACAGCCAAATGACCAACCCCGCAAAGACAAATACCATCGCAAATAGTAAAAACACATGGTTTGCCGACATGGTAATCGCTTCTTTATCGACGAGGTTTGAAATGATTCCTAAGGTCGAGTCAGCCGTAAAACCATTTTGCAAAAGGTTATTTTGAACTTCGGCAGTATTTAAGTTTGACACCATTTCACTGCGTGCAACTTTGGCATGGTCATCCCACACGGTGACTGCAATTGAAGCACCAATCGCCCCTGCCATAGTTCTTAAAAAGTTCATTAGACCCGCAGCAGATGCAATTTCTTGCTGCAACACCGAACCCAGTGCAATATTCGACAGTGGAATAAAGAAGAACGGTACGGCAAAACCTTGTAGGATTTGTGGCCAAGCCAGTGCCATAAAGTCGGCATCTGTGGTCCAGAACGCCCGCATTAAGGTCACAGCACCCAGCAAAATCAGGCCAAAACTCGCAAGTGCTCTTGGGTCATGTTTGGTCGAAAGCTTCGCCACAATCGGTGACATGGTCAAACTACCAAAGCCCATGGTTGCAGTTAAATAGCCGGCCCATGTGGCGGTGTAGGAAAGGTTCATTTGCAGCCACTGCGGGATCAGTACAATACTGCCAAAGAACGCTCCAAAGCCGAGCGACAGTGCTAGTACCGAAATCGCAAAGCCCCTATGCCGGAATACTTTTACATCCACGACGGGATGCTTATCGGTCAGCTCCCATATGAGGAACACCACAAAGCCAATGACGGCGGTTAAAGCGAGTACCACAATGCTGGTGCTGTTAAACCAGTCGCGTTCGTGCCCTAAATCGAGCATGAGCTGTAGCGCACCAATCCAGAGTATTAACAGACCTAAACCGACCGTATCGATTCTTAAAGAAATCGTTTCTGTTTCGGCTGGTTTGAGCAAACGGATTGCCGCTAAAACACAAATAATGCCGACTGGAATGTTAATAAAGAAAATCCAGTGCCAAGACAGGTTGTCACTAATCAGACCACCTAAAATTGGCCCTAAAATTGGTCCAACAACAGTGGTCATTGCCCATAGGCCCATGGCCTGTGCATGCTTTTCTTTAGGGAAAATACGCATGAGCAAGGTTTGGCTGAGTGGCATAAGTGGGCCACCGCATAGACCTTGTCCAATACGGAAAAACACCAGCATTCCTAATGAGTTTGCTAGGCCGCACAAGAAAGAAAAAATGGTGAAACCAATCAGGCCAAAAATAAAAACCCGAACAGTTCCAAAGCGGCCCGCAAGCCAACCCGTTAAGGGTACACAAATCGCTTCTGCAACTGCATACGATGTAACGACCCATGTCCCTTGCGTACTTGAAACAGCAAGGTTACCGGTAATGTGCGGTACAGATACGTTGGCAATGGTCGTATCGAGCACGACCATAAAGTTCGACAAGGCAATAACAAACGCTGCCAGTAATAAACGGCCACCGCTCAGCTCGGCAAAAGGTGTTTGCGTTTTCATAAGCGTTTACTTCGCAGATAAGTCGACTTTTGCTTCCATCGACAAGCCAACACGCAGTGGGTGTTCAGCAAGTTCTTTCGGGTCAAGTGCAATACGAACTGGTAAGCGTTGAACCACTTTAATCCAGTTACCTGTTGCGTTTTGAGCCGGAATTAAGGCAAAGGCAGAGCCTGTACCACCAGAAAAGCCCATCACTTTGCCGTGATATTCAACATCATCACCATATAAATCTGAAGTAAGTGTGACGATTTGACCCGGACGGACTTTTTTCAACTGACTTTCTTTAAAGTTCGCATCTACATATAAATCGTTGAGCGGCACAATCATCATCATGCTGGTGCCCGGCGCAACACGTTGGCCCACTTGAATATTACGACGCGTTACCACACCATCGACTGGGGCACGAATCACGGTACGTTCCAAATCAAGCTGAGCTTGTTCAACATGTGCTTGTGCAACTTGTACATCAGGTGTTGAAGTCTCGCTTACACCCTGAATTAAAGCTTCGTTCGCTGCAAAAGTGCTTTCGGCAGCTTTACGGCTTGAAGATGCTTGCGCTAAACCTGCTTTAGCAAGCTCTAGCCCTGCTTTGGCTGTTTCAACTGCACTTTGTGATTTAGTGAGTTCTTCTTTAGACACTGCACCAGACGCGGCAAGTTGCGCACGACGATTCAGCTCTAAAGCAGCTCTGTCGTAGTCAGCCTGTGCTTGAGCAACTTGTGCTTTGGCACTGGTAATCTCGTCGGCACGTACCACAACTTGAGAGTTTAAAGAGCTACTGTTTGCCGCAGTTTGTTTGTATTGGCGTTTTGCTTTGGCAAGCTCTGCCTCAGCTTGAGCCAGTGCAATTTTGGCATCACGGTCATCAATACGAACCAGCACGTCACCACGATGTACTGTTTGGGTGTCTTTTACCACAACCTGAGCGACCTGCCCGCTTACCATTGAGGTGATTTGAGCCGTTTCTGCACCGACATAGGCATTATCCGTACTCACGGAGTTGTTTAAAAATAATGCCCAGATTGCATATAAAATAGCGGCGATCAATAAAATCAGCGCA
>Ga0065703_1008428_pt1 | contig 11263 bp, 13 predicted proteins | sample SwiRhicommunBV21_FD_59090 | JGI IMG/M metagenome (GOLD analysis project Ga0065703, IMG submission 59090) | Switchgrass rhizosphere microbial communities from Buena Vista Grasslands Wildlife Area, Michigan, USA - BV2.1 v1 | ecosystem: Host-associated > Plants > Roots > Rhizosphere > Soil ...
ACGCTCTCAATTGCCAAATGTGGACGAGGCAGACAACGGCAGTCAGTGGGCGCAGGAAGAGGAGCAGAGGTTGCGGGACGAGCTCGCAGCACGCGCTGTCAAACTTGGCTTGTACAAGCCTACATCTGAGGATCTGGCTAAGGAAGAATACGAGGAGGAGCTTGAAATGTCTGACCAAGGGACCGAAGCTGGCAGGTCAAGGTCCGGCGAGAGTGTGCTCCAGGCTAATGTGAAAGCCAATAAGGCTGCACATGAAAAGTTCAAGCGAGAGCGAGAAGCAGCCAATGAGAAAGCCACAGCAAATGCATTGGCATCCGCTCGTGGCCCTCTCGAGCTGGCTGGTGGTGTGCAACGAGACGTCTCGAATCTGAACCTCACTACCCAAGCCCCCTACAAAGGGCCTTTTGGCATCACGATTCGTCCTCCACCGTCGCAGGCTTTCCTCGACAAACCACGCGAGAAGGCGCAATGGATCAAATACTACGAGGACCAGGCCATGATCATCAAGGACAACGCGACTCCCCAAATTAGCACACTCGCTCGGCTCGGACCTGCATTCTTGGTCTTTCTGTCAGTCCTCGTCGGGTGCTGGTTCCTGCACCAGAATTATACGCCACCACCGACTTCTGCACGGCTCTGGCCGGAGACTCCTCCAGCAATCGCAACTCTCTGGGCAATCACAGGACTCTTGGTCGCTACCTTCTGCCTGGGCCGGATTCCGCAACTGTACAGAAGTTACTCAAAATACGGGGCTTGCGTCCCCGCGTACCCCTACGCCTTCTCTATCATAGGATGCATGTTCCGACACGACAAAGTCGTTCATCTTGCCAGCAATCTCCTCACGCTCTGGCTTTTCGGTGTCTTCCTCCACGAGGATGTAGGACGAGGAACTTTCCTCGCCATTTATCTTGCATCTGGCGTGACAGGATCGTATTCTGCACTTTTGTACAATGTTCTGCGAAAACAGTGGATGGTCTATGTGTTCGGATCTTCTGGTTCCGTATTGGGAGTGACCGCCGCAGCATGCACATTGAGACCAACAGGATCGATCACGGTATTTGGGTACACTGTACCAGTCTACGCCTGGATGTATCTAGCTTTCATTGGCGTGATGGAGGTCACTGCCGCGATCAAGGCGGCGAAGACGACTATTGATCACGCCGGCCACGTCGGAGGTATCATAGCCGGCGGAGCCTCTGCACTGGCATTGAGGTATCAGAATGCAGCTGCGCAGAATAAACCCACTGAAGGTGGAGATGGCAGTACAGGTCAGATGATGAAGAGAGACCTGAAAGAAGTTGCCGATGAATTGAAGAGGGAAGCAAAGGCAGCACTATAGTGTTGTCCCTGTGCTTCTCAACCAAGCCGAGAAATGTAGACATACCAAAGATACCCAGTAAACGCGAATACAAGGAGGTTCAAGCCTGGAAGTGACTCGGGGAGAACAGGTACTACATGTACCAACCACACGCGCCATGTCTTCGTCGCAACAAAAACACAAATTGATTGAGTCCGCTTACAAGCCACACGTTCGGTCAGAGAAATGGCCATGCCGCTTGCACCTCTGACCTTGGCCGGGCACGTCGTAATCACGAGAAAAGAAAAGAGCTATACTATACAGACGAAGAAAGGAAATCATACCCAATGTTACAAAATCCTTATTTTTTCAGTTACAATGATACATTTTTCGTTGCATATCTATCTCGATGTTGACTCGCGCCGATTCGCTTCCGTCATAGCACGTCAAAAGCAAAAGGAAAAAAAGAAGGGCAATCCACCCCGTCATATCTACACGCGTACGTTCATGAGCCCTCTCCAGCCACTGAAGTAGCAGTACGTCCCCTTTTGTGTTCCCGGCTGTAATTCTACATCTCGCTCTCTCTCTCTCTCTCTCGTAAACGCCGCTTTTGTCCATGCTATGCTCCAGCTCTGCTCTGTTCCCTGTCCCTGACCGAAATAGAAGAAAAAAGTCACGAAGATGAAGCTACGCTTCGAGCTGGCAGACGAGCTCTTCGTCAGCTGCTGCGTATGGGGTATAAGAAGCCTCGCTTGCCCGTAAAGAAGAGCATTCTCACACTCGGTCCCGTAAGGTTCTCCTGACTGAACGCCCACCCGTGATCGCATCTCAAACATGAATGAAGGGTCATCCTAGGATAGTATCTCGCTCTGTGAAGTTGTTCGGAAGGTTCCATGCGCTACGCGGAGGCCAGCTGGATTGCGACAACCAGGCTGCAGCGATTAAATGTCTTCTGTTCACAACAGAGTATATTCGTCGAATCCATGGGGCCAGTGACAAGGCTGGATAGACCCAATAAGAAATGTGCCGGAAACACCCTGTCCGAGCATTAAGTGGCCAACATGATGCGATGCTTGCTTACTATGCAAGCAAACCATGTTGGCCGTGTCCATAAGCGCCGGTCACAGAAGCCTCGGCCTGGTCAGACAGCGCCAACAGGAGCTGTGCAAGGCAGCGCTTTGTTGCAGCATCGTCTCGCAATACAGGCGAGAATGTGGCGTCGCGTAAGGGCTCAGGTAGGCACTGGCGAAGAGCCTCGCGTGCACGAGCATTGTCGGAAAGCCTGGCAAACCTGATCAGTACATTTGCATTGCCCCGAGATACAAAAACAGTAGCTTACCGCAGAAAACATCTCACAACGTGCTTGAGAAGGCGCACTGTTTGCTGATCTACCAGCTGCGTCACCATGTTGCTAAGAACGGTACCCACAGCATAGAATCGCTCGTATGTTTGGCAGATGTACTGCAAGCCCATGTCGTCGAGCAGTATCTTCTGGACGATGAAGATGGCAACTGTCTTGCTGAGTTCTGACCCAGTCTCCATGATACGAAGGCACAATGGGATGATCTCTGTCGTAAGAAGAAAGTTGATGACTTCCGAACTGTCGTTCTTGACGAGTGCCCCGATGACTCCTAAAGATGTAAGCCGCAGGTACTCAAATGGCCGGGATTTGGAGGTCGTGTTCAGGAATGGATACAAAAAGAGCGGTATGTGAGCTAGATCATGATTAGCGCAGGTCATATCGTAGTTGTTAGTGCGGCCATATACTTGCCATTTAAGAACAGCCCTCGGGTCTCTCCGTGGCTCGCTACGCATTGCAAAAGAGCGAGTGCATTGCACACTCTGTTGGATGCAGCGGCGGTCAGCTGACTAGGGTTCAGCAACGGGTACACCGATATGATCTCTTGTAGAAGTGAGGTCATGACGCCTAGTCGGTGTCAGTTAGCGGTTGCACCTCTGGCCAGTCTGCGTCGTGTTCCCGCTTGCTCACTCACCAAAAGAGTGCCACAGAATAAGCGCCAACTCTGGCACCTGCTCTCTCTTCTTACTCAGTTCCAGCAAAGCCGCCTCGCGTGTCTCGGGTCGCAGAACTTGCGAGATCCACTCCAAGACTCTGCGGTTGTCGTCGCTGATGTTCTCGCCTGGGCCCATGATGCTGCCACCTCCATGATCTGCACTAGCTCCTCCTCCCATTCCATTGCCGCCTCCGAGTCCCGAGCCGCCGTTCATACCGGTGTTGCCTGAGTTGTTGTTGCCGCCGCCATTGTTCTGGCCTGCTGCGCTCATTGTCCGTCCATAGTGCTGCTGCGCAGCGGCATTGGCAGCGGCAGCGGCAGCTTGAGTCTGCGCCGCGTAATGGTGTTGCTGTGCCTGGTTGGGATGCTGCCACTCCGGCTGTCCTCCATAGGCGTTCTGCTGGTGCGCGAAGGCGCTATGCATGGTGGATGGGATCTGACGCTGGGCCATGCATGGATGGATGTGGATGGGATGTCCTCTCGATGCGTCCGTCGCGTGCAATGGATCGCTAGTCGTCGCCTGTGACAGAGGGCGCTCGTGTCGACGGCGACTGTTCAGTGCGGTGGGTGTGCCGAGTGCGGTTGGTTTGTGGGAAGATTTGGGGACGTCGGTCAAATGTAGGTATGTTCGGTTTAGTGCACGAGCAGCAGCTGTCGCGGGAGACGAACGAGAGCTCGAGTGTCTCGGGAGTCGGACGGCGTCAGCTGCTGCATCCGCCAAGCCTGCAGGGGCATACAACTATAAGTATAAGGTATGTACTATGTAGGTAGGTACCTACCTACATGTACCTTAGGTACATGTATCATACCGTACATACACCTCCGCAATGTACTTCCAGTGATGACACACGCGCACATATCAGGAATCTGAGAGAATGCTTACAAGCGTCCGGAGACTACCGAGCATAGGTGTCCCGAGCAGAAACTATCACAGACTACCTAAGGTACATATGGTCCCTCAGGTGGCCCCCATCAGAGCTCATCATGCACTCCTTCGTCCATCAGACCGCGCTTGATCATGCTGCTTAAGACCTCAAATGCGACTTGAGCAGCTGCGAGTGCCGTCGTCTCGCCGGTGCCATCGTACGCAGGGGCGACTTCCACAATGTCAGCTCCAACCTATGCAATATCAGCGATCAGCTCAGACATATTCGGACTGTGACATGTCAGTCCGTACCACGTTCAGACCCTCAATCCCTCGCAGTACACGGATCAGTTCTCGGGTGGTCCATCCACCTGGCTCAGGTGTCCCAGTGCCTGGAGCCAGTCCCGGGTCAATCACATCAATGTCGATAGAGAGATATACGGGAGTGCCGGAGCCAACATGCTCAACGATCTTCTTTGCCACGCCTTTGGCACCGAGATCATCAATGTCATCACAGGCAATGCGCGACCAGCCCTGAGTATCGTCGTCTTCATTGTCTTCAATGCCTGACAAGCGAGTACGGAGGCCAGCATGAACGGACTTGTTCTTGGCAATCAAACTTTCTATTTTCAACAGTCAGCACTGGGAATTGGGAGGCGTCAATTTACCGACCGTTGTGAGCCACCCAGAACATGGTGCCATGCGTAAAGAATGACTGCTCGTTCGGATTGTTTGGATCAATCCAGGCTGAGGGGTATTTAGCGGGATGCCACCTATAGCGCAAGTTCAGTCAACTACGGGTTTTAAGCCCGCCTCGTGAGTGTGCATACGTATCGAGATGGGCGTCAAAATGGACAACCGCCACAGGCCCATATACCTGGTTGAGAGCTCGAAGTGTGGGCAAAGCAATCGAATGGTCCCCACCCAATGTAAGCAGTTTCGGGATATTGCGATATGTATGTCGAGATTCAGCATTGTGCTTCGGAGCTGTGCTGTGGGCTAGATTCGTGAAAGCCTCTGTCATTTGACGCAAGGCGAGCGCATTGTCGAAGGGTGAGATAGGTATATCACCACAATCGATGCTGAACAGAATGAGCACCAAACGCGAGAGCCTCTTGCAATATTGCTAGTCTCTTACATCTTAGCCCAACTCTGGTAGGGATTTATGCTAGCTCGAGGATTGTAGCCACGGAAAGCAGTTTGACGCTGTGATGCTGCTCGGATTGCTCGTGGGCCAAAACGGGCTCCTGGGCGATATGAAACTGCAGTATCGAAGGGCGCACCCAAGACAGCAATGTCATACTCTTCATCCGGGTTTTGCAAACACCTTGTGTGAGGCAAATGGGCGAATGTGTTGATACCAGAGAAGCCCCACTGCATCAGATCAATATGTAACTCCCACGACGAGGCGTGCTTCTTCTCACATCACTGCCCCATTTTGCATCCACTGGTGGGAGACTCGAGGTCAGTACTCTCAAATGGTCGCTCCCGGATGAGGGCAGTCGGGCCCGTAGATCTACTCACGATCTTCCTTGGTCTCGCCAACAAACTTCTTCTGCTGGTATTTCTCCCCATGGTCGTGTCCGGCATGGGCTGCAACCCATGCAGTACAGCCGACAAGAGCAGCAAGCAGGGCGTTGCTTGTGATCATCGTGTAGCAGATAGCTCTGGACAAGCGAATAACGATACCGCAACAAATGAAGAGAAAATGGATCATGGACGACGACGACAGAAACTTAGCTTATCATATTTGCGCCCTCCCAACCGGATTGAGCTGCCCGAAGCGGCGGCGGCGACCACGGCGAGGCGTGTTGGCCATGTAATGCCATATTGGCCGATGCGGACTAAAAGAACTTCTCATACGCCACATGAACAAATTTACGGGTTCCTCTGGGTGATGGTGAGGGTGGAGGCGCACGGTGCAGTTGATGGAGGTTGACATGTGTTGGCTTGAGCTTGCTTCGCGACTCGATCGACGCGTCTATTAACTGTAACAGACGGTATACAACACCTTCCAAGATTATCGACTTGCAGCACCACTCTCACAACATACATCCCACCCTCAACTTACTTTCCTCAGCCTGACAGGAGACCTTGGAGCTGGTGGCTCACAATGCCCGAGGTGAGGCTCCATCCACTCGAGCAGTCGGCTCTTGTTGGTGCTGACTGACAGTGCCAGATCGGGGAGGTTGCGCGTATGGTGCATTATCTACGCAAGCACCTTGTCAACAGAACAATCGCAACATGCCAGGCCTTCGAAGACGCAATAGTATATGGCAAGAAGGGTGGCACCGATGCCAATGCATTCTCAAAACACTTGAAGGGTAGGAAGGTCGTAGGTGCAGGGCAGCAAGGAAAATACTTCTACATCACGCTCGACAAGCCACCTCATTCCGTCATGCATCTGGGCATGACGGGATGGATCAAATGCTCCGTCGAAGAGACCGCCTACTACAAGAGAGCGAAGGAGGATGACAAGATGCCTGAAGCATGGCCACCCGAGCCGAAGTGGACAAAGTGGTTGATCAAGTGCGATGCCGAAGGAGATCGAGAGGCCGTCGAGCTTGCGTTTGTCGATGCTAGACGTCTCGGAAGGATCTCCTTGGTTGATTGCGAGGCGGATGACATACGGAATCACAGTCCGTTGAAAGAGAACGGACCCGATCCATTCATCGACAAGGACATCGTGACGGTGGAATGGCTCTCGAAGCTGTTAAACAAGAAAACTGTGCCGGTCAAAGCACTCCTGCTGAATCAAAGCAATTTGAGTGGAATCGGGAACTGGGTCGCCGATGAGATCCTCTTTCAGGCGAAGCTACATCCCGAGCAATACAGCAATACCTTCGACCAGCAGCAGATTCAGCAGCTTCACGCGGCATTGATGGATGTCACCACGATAGCATGCGAGACGCTGGCAGACAGCTCGCAATTCCCAGAAACATGGCTCATGCGCTATCGCTGGGATAAAGGCAAGAAGGGAGACGTCAACAAGTTGCCGAGTGGCGAGAAGATTGAGCATATCACTGTAGGTGGACGAACATCTGCCTTTGTACCCAGCATTCAGAAAAAGACTGCAGCAGTAGCAGGCGACGTGAAGTCTTCGGAGGAAAACGTGAAGGCGGGAAGAAACCCCACGAAGGCCCGGAAGCGGAAGGCTGAGGAAGAAGAAGAGGAGGAGGGGGATGAACAAGGGGTTGACGAGGAAGAAGTTGTTCCAGTGAAGAAGCAGCGTGGCAAAAGGATAAAGTCTGAAGCCAATGGAGATGCTGAACCGATAAAGACAAAAGCACCGCGAGCCAACAAGGCTAGGACAAAAGCTGAAGTGATCGACGAGGAGAATGTCAGCGCAGCAGATCTATCTGGTGAAGCAGAAGAGAAATCACCGAAGGCAAAAAAGGCGAGGGGTACACCCAAACAACCAAAAAAGCCTGAGCTACCGGCCGAGCGACAGTCGTCTCGCAATAATTCAACAGCGAAAACAAAGACCACGATCAAGAAAGCTATGAAGCCAGTCGTGCCCGGAGTGCGGAAATCCGCGCGTGGGAAGAAGTAGAGGCTGCCACCGACCGACGAGGTTCACATACACGGCCGATTCTGCGACTCAAACATGAGGTGTGTTTATGAACGACGAGAAACGACCAAGACTCCAATGTATAAATACTTGTATATTGCACTATAATTGTACATATAAACATGGACGACTGCGGAACCAGGAGTCAATAAGGTTCCTGTACCTGCATAAGGTAAGTTCAGTTCCATAAAGCCAGCCTAAAGCTCTCATCAATGTCCATTGTCTTGACATCATGACTTCATGGAGACGTCAGGTACATGTAGGCAGTCTCGCAGAAGCAATACATGCAGTTCCGAATATACATGTACTTGTACACCCGTGTACCTGAGATGTACATGACATTAATAAGAATCTCGAAGCCAAAATCTATTCTATACCTACCTACCTTACCTGTACCTCCCAGTCGTAGTGCATATCACTCATCTAGCTTGCGCGACTCCAAACCATACCACACCTCCTCCTACAAGCCCAACAAAATGCCTTCAAGCAAAGGAGAGCCCACAGATCCCGAGCTGAGAGAGAAAGTCAAGGAAGAAGTCAAGGCCGAAGAGAAAGGTAAAGTATCCATCTATCTACCTATCCATTCGTCTATCAATCAACAAACAAAACCCTACTCTCAATAGGACTATAATCCTCCATCCCCCCTTCCAGCATGCCTACCTGCCTGCCCGACCACCTGCCCGACCACCTATTAACCTATTAACGTCTTCTTCTTCTTCTACCTAGGCGGCGGAGCGGGCAAATGGTCAGCATGGAAAGCAGGTGAAATGGCACGCAGATATGAAGCCCAGGGCGGTGACTACAAAGATACCGGCGACAACAAGAACAAGGCGCAAAAGGGCGAACCGGAGAAGAAGTAATGAGAAATTTGATAAAGAAATTACCAGGTACCTAGCTAGGTGCAGCTATCAAGGATGGGGGGAAAACAAAAGAACCACATCATCAACGTTGAGGTGGGCATCGAGAGATATTTCATCAATGCCGATAGGGGAATGATCTTTTTTGTTGAGCCTGCCACAGTGCCAGCCACCATCTGATACTTGCAAGTCATCTTTTCATAAAACTACAAGGTATTTCATATCATCAAAGACGAGAGAACGTATATCACGATCTCGGGAGTAATGCCCTCTACAGCTCAATTGCACATCGAGACATTCTCTGTGTTGAATCTGCTGGTTGTGTGCCTGTGGTATGTCTTAGAAGGTCTGGAAATCTCCTGACGACGTCTGGACACTACGACGGATGGCCCCCAACAGCCCAGATTCCAGGAAGAAAAGAGTACTTCATGCCCGGCTCTATTGAGTCTGAGGCGAATGAAAGTGGGCGACACGATAGGATGTCCCATGCAAACCAATACCCACAGAGCATTGACAATGTTGAAAATTGGAAGGAGAAACCTCAAAGTGGAGAAAATATCGGATTTCAATCGCGGGGTGGTTGTCAACAGAGCCAACCACTCGCAAGCCAACGCTTCATTCATCATACTCCGCTGCCATACCTCGTCTTCAACTAGTTCCTGTCAACAATTGAATCATGGCGTATTGGACTACGCTTCGAGGACGGCCCGGACTTTTCACGCGAACGATCCTACTCCTCGCCTTCCAGTGGAACCTCCTCCTCGTAGTCATCCTCGCCCTCGGAAACAGAGGCCTCCTGGTACTGCTGGTACTCGGAAACCAAGTCGTTCATGTTGGACTCAGCCTCGGTGAACTCCATCTCGTCCATACCCTCACCAGTGTACCAATGCAAGAAGGCCTTGCGCCTGAACATGGCAGTGAACTGGTCGCCGACACGCTTGAAGAGCTCCTGAATCGAGGTGCTGTTTCCGACGAAGGTGGAGGACATCTTGAGACCACGTGGTGGGATGGAGCAGAGGGCGGTCTGGACGTTGTTTGGAATCCACTCAACAAAGTACGCAGTGTTCTTGTTCTGCACGTTGCGGATCTGGTCCTCGACTTCCTTCATGGAAACCTTACCACGGTAAATGGCAGAGCAGGTGAGGTAGCGGCCGTTGCGGAAGTCGCTGGCAGCCATCATGTTCTTGGGGTCGAAGATTTGCTGGGTGAGCTCTGGCACGGTAACAGCGCGGAACGAGTGCGCGCCACGGCTGGTGAGTGGTGCGAAACCAACCATGAAGAAGTGGAGACGTGGGAACGGCACCATGTTGACGGCAAGCTTGCGAAGATCGCTGTTGAGCTGACCTGGGAAACGCAGACAAGTAGTCACACCGGACATGACAGCGGAGACAAGGTGGTTCAGGTCGCCGTATGAAGGGTTGTTGAGCTTGAGGGTGCGCATGCAGATGTCGTACAGCGCCTCGTTGTCGATACAGAATGTCTCGTCAGAGTTCTCGACCAGCTGGTGGACGGAGAGTGTGGCGTTGTATGGCTCGACGACGGTGTCGGAGACCTTTGGCGATGGCATGACAGAGAAAGTGGCCATCATGCGGTCCGGGAACTCTTCGCGGATCTTGCTGATGAGAAGCGTACCCATACCGGCACCGGTACCACCACCGAGGGAGTGGGTGATCTGGAAACCCTGGAGGCAGTCACAGCCCTCAGCCTCGCGGCGGACAACGTCAAGAACTTGGTCGACGAGCTCGGCACCTTCAGTGTAGTGACCCTTTGCCCAGTTGTTGCCAGCACCGGACTGGCCGAAGACAAAGTTGTCTGGACGGAAGAGCTGACCGAATGGGCCAGCACGGACAGCGTCCATGGTACCCGGCTCCAGATCGACGAGGACAGCACGAGGAACGTACTTGTTGCCAGACGCCTATGCATGTCACATTAGCTTTGGGCACGCTATTGTGCCTGACGCAGCAGGGAGCAACTCATACCTCGTTGAAGTACACGTTCATGCGCTCAAGCTGCAAATCAGACGTGCCATTGTACCTGCGCCGCGTCAGTTGTGCCCCCATGTCTACATTGCTGTGTCCTTCACGTACACGCCGGAGCCGTCGAGGCCATGCTCGCCAGAGATGGTCTGCCAGAAGGCAGCACCTATTTGATTGCCCTTTGCGATGTCAATTTCCACTCGGGTCGTGTCGAATTGGCGCGTATACGTACACACTGGCCGGTTTGGAGGTGGACCTGTCACCACATTGCTGTCAGCCTGCAGTCTAAATGGACAATGCCGTCGCCGTGGCATCTGGCCGCACACGCGTGCCCCGCGCGGCGGTGGCATTAGGGGCGGTGTGGTGCGGACTTACGATCTCACGCATGCCTGGAATTTTGGCGGTGTTGTATTAAGTGTTGGTTTGGGGAAGGGTGTTGTTTGCGGCGGGAAGATCAGACACGAAGTCTCGAGCGATGTTGTTGTTGTGGTGGTGGTGGTGGTGGTGGAGTCGGACGAACGACAGTGGAAGGAGAGGAGCGGTGGGTGTTTTGATTTGGAGAGCTCCTGCCAGGCAGGGCAGGTCGCTTCTACCAATCAAATGCAAAGCGTGTGGGGAAGTCGCGCTGAGGCAGGAACGAACCCGAAGCCAATAATTATCCCTTCTTCCTTCCCCATCGGAG